>ENA-UOOI01001424-UOOI01001424.1-fermentation-metagenome-genome-assembly--contig:-NODE-1424-length-25028-cov-51.876026_pt1 | contig 25028 bp, 15 predicted proteins | sample MGYA00245779_ERZ724027 | MGnify/ENA primary metagenome ERZ724027 (study PRJEB28704, sample SAMN03018318) | fermentation metagenome | biome: anthropogenic terrestrial biome; feature: soil...
ACATTAAAAACTATGAGAGTAATGGGTATTGGGATTTCTGGCAAAAGCAAAGTCTTATTCCGGGACAGGACTGCGATACAATTTGCGGCTTACTCGATAGTATCAAAGGCAAATTGGATGACGATGGTGGGAGCGAATCAAACAGCAGCAGCGGTCAGATTATGGCGTACATTAATGACCCGGGCGGCAGACTTTGCGATTGGGGTATTCCACGTACAGAATGTTATGGTGCGCGTCTTCCTTTTGATTATAAAGGCGAAATACCACCACAAATGCTTCTTATTGATGTCCCCGAAGCCGAGTATATTGTTTTTGAACATGGACCATTCGACTATGAGCAGGAAAATCGCAGCGTGGAGGAAAAGATTGAAAAGGCAATGGCAACCTTTGATTTCACGGACACTGGTTACTGCTATGATACTTCCCCCGGGAGAATAATTTACTTTTATCATGATCCGGAACGTTTTTGGAAGTATATCAGACCGGTGAAAAAGTCATAATCACGGGTTTATTTTCACGACAGGCATAGCTACTGTGTAAGGGCAATTGAGAAATCGGTTGCCTTTTTTAATGCAAAAGGGGCTAATAAAATAACACGGCTTGTTTTGGATTATCCTGAATGATAAGATATTTATAAACGCGAATTTAATCTGCGGACAAAATATAACACAAAAAGTCGGGAACAGCCGTTTTGAAAGTAATAAGATGAAAGCACAGGCAAGGAGATGTGTACATGGGCTGGGTTGATTGCATCGGTGAAGCCATCTGCTATATTGAAAACAATATTACTAATAAACTGACAATTGAAAAGATTGCAAAGCAGGTGTTAGTATCCCCTTTCTATTTTCAAAAGGGATTTGCCATGCTTTGCGGTTTTACGGTCGGAGAGTATATCCGAGAACGCAGGCTTACTCTTGCCGGCAGTGAACTTGTTTCCACCGAAGAAAAAATTATTGATATTGCACTGAAATACGGCTACGATTCCCCGGACAGTTTCACCAAAGCATTTACCCGTTTTCATGGCGTCACACCGACTGCCGTTCGAAAAGACGGAGCAATGATTAAGTCTTTTGCTCCGCTGAAAATCAAATTTACTTTGGAAGGCGGTTATGTTATGGATTACAAGATTGTCGAAAAAGATTCCTTTACGGTTATGGGAGCGTCCAGAACATTCAAGTATGATGACGCAAAAGCAGAAATTCCTAAGTTTTGGCTGGAACTCCATCAGCCCGGAAAAGAGCGGGTGGTATGTGGAATGTATGGCATCAGTATTGACGAGAGTATGGGGTCGGATGAATTCGAGTATCTGGTCGCAGACAATTACAATCCGGCCGCAGAAATACCGGAAGGCTTTGTTACAAAGGTTATTCCCGCATACACCTGGGCTGTTTTTGCCTGCAAAGGCGGGATGCCCCAGTCCTTACAGGATGTAAGCAAAAGAATTTTTTCGGAATGGCTTCCAAACAGCAAGAATTATGAGATTGCGGCGGGCTACAATATTGAAATGTACAGCGATCCTGCCGAGTATCCCAAAGGAATACAGGATGAGAAATATTACAGCGAGATATGGATTCCTGTCAAAAAGAAGTGACCCAACAAAAGGCACAGATTTAGTTTCGTATCTTTATACTCAAGGGCAATCGAGAAATCGGTTGTCCTTTTTCTATGTCCGATGAAAGGAGAAAAAATTGAAACTTGTAATCAGTGAAAAGCCCTCGGTTGCCCAAAGTATCGCCGCCGTGATCTGCTCGAAGCAGCGCGGCGACGGGTATTTAGAGGGCAGCGGCTACCTCGTTTCATGGTGCCTCGGTCATCTCTCGGAACTGGCAAGCGCCGACGCCTACGATGAAAAATACGCCAAATGGCGGCGTGAGGATCTGCCCATTCTGCCGGAAAACTGGCGGTTCACCGTAAGCGGGGACAAACAAAAGCAGTTTGCTATTCTCCGCGACCTGATGCGCCGCGACGATGTGGATGAAGTCATCAACGCCTGTGACGCCGGACGCGAGGGCGAACTGATTTTCCGCACCGTATACGACATGGCGGGCTGCTCCAAACCGATGAAACGGCTCTGGATTTCCTCAATGGAGGATGAAGCTATCCGGCAGGGCTTTGCCGACCTGAAACCGGGCCGGGATTACGACGGCCTGCACCAGTCCGCACTCTGCCGCTCCAAAGCCGACTGGCTGGTGGGCATCAACGCGACGCGCCTGTTTTCGGTCCTCTACCACCGAACTCTGAATGTCGGGCGCGTCATGTCTCCGACTCTGGCGCTCATCGTGCAGCGGGAAGCGGAGATTTCCGCGTTTCAGCCGGAGCCGTTTTACACGGTTAGCCTCGACTGCGGCGGTTTCACCGCCACCGGCGACAAGCTGAAAGCAAAGCCGGAGGCCGAGGCCGTTGCCGCCGCCTGCAAGAACAAGGCGGTAATCGTCAGAGCCGTGGAGCGCAAGGAAAAATCCGACAAACCGCCCGCACTTTACGACCTGACTACTCTCCAGCGCGACGCCAACCGTCTGCTCGGCTACACGGCCCAGCAGACGCTGGACTATCTGCAATCGCTCTATGAAAAAAAGCTCTGCACCTACCCCCGCACGGACAGCCGATTTCTGACGAACGACATGGAGGGAACCGTTTCGGCTCTTGCCTCTGTCGCCGTCGCGATCTGCGGCACGGATGTTCCCGAAAACCTCAACGCCGGTCAGGTCTGCGACAGTACGAAGGTCAGCGACCATCACGCCGTCGTTCCCACCTCCGTCGCGGGCAAAGCAGACAGTTCCGCGCTACCTGCCGGGGAGCGTGAAATTCTGCGGCTCGTTTCCCGGCAGCTTCTCTGCGCGGTCGGCAGTGCGCACCAATACGCCGAAACCGCCGTCACGCTGGACTGCGCCGGTTATGACTTCACCGCCAAGGGCAAGACGATCCTCGTTCCCGGCTGGAAAGCCTATTTGCGGGAACAGGCCGACAAGTCCCTGCCAGAGTTGACGGAGGGGCAAAGTGTCCCTGTTTCCTCTGTTTCCGTTAAGGAGGGCAAAACCTCGCCGCCCAAGCATTACACGGAGGATACCCTCCTTTCCGCGATGGAGACGGCGGGCGCAAAAGATATGCCGGAAGACGCGGAACGCAAGGGCCTCGGCACCCCCGCCACCCGCGCGGCCATTCTGGAAAAGCTCGTCAACACCGGATTTGTGGAACGGAAAAAGGCCAAGACAACTGTCAACCTCATCCCGTCTCAGGTCGGCGTGTCGCTCGTCACCGTTTTGCCGGAACAGCTTCAATCCCCGCTGCTGACCGCCGAATGGGAAAACCGGCTCAAACAGGTGGAGCACGGCGAACTGGAACCGGACGCTTTTATGAACGGCATTTCATCCATGCTCCGGGAGCTGATACAAACCTATACGCCGGTCAGGGGCGCGGAGGTGCTGTTCCCCTCCGGGCGCGAGACAATCGGCAAATGCCCCCACTGCGGCGGCAGCGTGACCGAAAGCAAGAAGGGCTTTTTCTGCGAGAACGACGGTTGCCGGTTCGGACTTTGGAAGGACAACCGGTTTTTCGCCGCTAAGAAAAAGGCGCTGACAAAAGCCGTCGCCGCCGCGCTCCTGAAGGACGGGCGCGTAAGGCTTACCGGCTGCTATTCCGAAAAAACCGGCAAGACCTACGACGCCACGGTGATTTTGGATGATACCGGGGATCGTGTCAATTTCAAGCTGGAATTTAATTCGGGGACGAAAAAGCGTGGCGGATCATGAAACTTACCAAATATGAGCGGGAGACGATTATCTGCTATAACGAGGAAGAAGCAACGGCCAGCGTTTACACGCACAATAAAAAGCTTATCCAAAAGCTCAAACGGCTCTCGGAAAAATACCCCGACAAGGTGAAACCGGAGCACCCGGAGCATCGCGGGGCCGTCAGCTATCTTGTTCCCAAAGGCTGTGTTTCCGTCCGGGAACCGTACAGCGACCGGCGGCGCGAAGCCGACAGTTTACGGGCTAAAACAGCGAAAATACGCCCTCCCAGCAGGAGCATACGCTCCGAAAACAAATAATGAGCGCGCTCCCACATGGGTTTATTCCGGCCTGTGCGGGGGTGCGCTTTTTTCAATTCTATGATCTGCGAAAGGAGCACACTATGGCTGAAAATAATAAGGACCGACTGAAAGAAATTACCGACAGTATCGAACAGGGCATCAAAGACCTGTTCCAAAGCGCCCAATATGCGCAGTATCTCCGTACTATGTCCCGGTTTCACCGCTATTCCGTCAACAACACCATGCTCATCTACATGCAGAAGCCGGATGCCACCCTTGTGGCCGGGTTCAACAAATGGCGCGATCAGTTCAGCCGGAATGTCATGAGGGGCGAAAAAGGAATCAAAATCATCGCGCCCACACCGTTCAAGAAGAAAATTGAGGAAGAAAAGCTCGATCCGGACACCAAGGCTCCCGTGCTGGACGCAGACGGCAAGATCATTATGGAAGAAAAGGAAATCAAAATTCCTATGTACAAGGTGGTATCGGTCTTTGACGTGTCGCAGACCGAGGGAAAGCCGCTGCCGACGTTGGCTAATGATCTCACGGGAAATGTAAAACAGTATGAGATTTTCATGGAGGCACTGCGGCGTTCATCTCCCGTTCCGCTTGCTTTTGAAGCCTTGGAGCCGAACACGGACGGCTATTTCAGCGAAAAAGACCAGCGTATCGCCATTCGATCCGGTATGAGCGAAGTACAGACCGTCTCCGCTGCCGTCCACGAAATCACCCACGCCACACTGCACAACTACGAACAGGCTCGGCTTGCCACCGCTAAAGAGAATGAAACCGCCGAGCCACCCAAACCGAAGGACCGGCGCACCGAGGAAGTAGAGGCTGAAAGCGTTTCCTATGCCGTTTGCCAGTATTACGGCATCCAGACCGGAGAAAACAGCTTCGGCTATATCGCCTCTTGGAGCAAGGACAAGGAACTGCCGGAGCTGCGGACTTCTTTGGAAACGATCAACAAGACCGCTTCCGGACTGATCTCCGACACTGACCAGAATTTCCGCGAGGTTCAGAAAGAGTATGACAGCGTTCTGGAACAATTCGCTGCGGACGCATACCGGTATACAGCGTCCGTCATGGAACCGCCGTTTCCTCTCAACACGATTGAAGAAGAAGTCCCGGCCACCGTGGAAGATTTGAAAAGCGGCTACGGAAAAGACACGCGCGACGCCATCCTCAATGCCGCGAAGGTCGAGGGCGCGGCCTCCCCGGATGAGCTTCTTCGGCGTCTGGAGCAAATTGAGAAAATTTATCCCCCGAGGGAAACCGAGGCGATGTATCTGCTGGATGACGCTGCTTATCTTTATTTGAAGGAAAATGAGGACGGATACGGCTACACCCTTTACGATAAGGAGAGCCTGCGGGAAACGGCAAACGGGTTTGCCGATGAGGGTGTCAGTTCCATTCCAACCGCTTACGAACAGGCGCTTGCCCTTGAACACCTGACCCCCGCAACCTCAGAAAAGGTGCCGCTTGACATTCTAAACGAAATTGCCGTCGTGCGTGAACAGGACATACAGGAATATATCCGTAAAAATAATCTAAGCATGGGTGATCATCAGATTGTCACGCCAGAGCCACAAGATGCCCCCACATCCTCGAAAGAAGCCGGTATGCTGCCGGATGCGCCGGAACTGGCACTCGACGAATATCCCAGGCCGGATTCAGAACTGACCGTGGCAAATCTGGAAGCCTGCGGGTATCTGGACGGCGACCTGCTGCCTCTTTCCAAAGATCGGGCACTGGAGCTTTTTGAGCAGGACCTGACCGTTTACATGATTGAGGACGGCGGCGCAAGTATGGCGTTCGACCCGGATGAGATTCAGGCCCACAGCGGCCTGTTCGCCATGAGCCGCGAGGAATGGGAGGACAGCCGGGAATTTACCGCAGCCATAGAGGACCGGATGAAGCATCAGGAGCAACGGGAAACCGCTTTTCTGAAAACCTCTCAGGACGCTTTCGCCATTTATCAGGTGAAGGACGGCGACGAGCTGCGGGACATTCGATTTGAGCCGCTCAGTTGGCTGGAATCCAAGGGTATCGCCGTAGACCACGGGAACTATGATCTTGCCTATACCGCCCCGCTTACCGATATCGGCAATACGGATGAAAAACTGGCCGTTTTGTGGGACAGGTTCAACAATGATCATCCTTCCGATTATCACAGGCCGAGCCTGTCTGTCAGTGACATCGTTGCGCTCAAACAGAATGGTGTTGTATCCTGTCATTACGTGGACAGCTTCGGTTTCAAGGAGATCCCGGCCTTTCTGAAACCGGAAAACTACCTGAAAAACGCGGAAATGTCGATGGAGGACGATTACGACATGATCGACGGCATTATCGACAACGGAAAGAATCCCACTGTCGCGGAGCTGGAACAACAGGCCAAAAACGGCCAGCCAATCTCGCTTCTGGAGCTTGCCGAGGCGTCGCGGCGGGAGCATGACGAAAAGAAGAAATCCGTCGTGGAACAGCTCAGAAACCAGCCGGTCAGCCGGGAACACAAAAAAACAGCGTCCGACAGAGGCGCGGAAATGGAGAGATAATATGTTTACCAACGACGAAATCAACCTGATGTGCATCTACGATACCGGGACACGGGAGGGCCTGATCGCGGAGCTTGAGCAGATGCGCGGCTATCTTGGCGCGGAGGAAACGGAGCTTTTATCCCTGACAGATTCGGCGCTGGGGAAACTTCGGAATATGAATGATGAGGAATATGCTTCGCTTGACCTGTTTCCGGACTTTGAGGAGACCGAATAGAAGATTAACTCCTGTGATGACATTTCATAGCATAAGCGTTATACTAAATCATGTATTTTAAATTGTACATTATTTCTGTAATGGCATATTGAAAAAATACGAAGGAGCATAAAATGGATATCAAAACTTGGATGCAAGATTACTTGGACAAGCTGAAATCGTTGTTTGGCTCTCGTCTGCTGTTTGTCGGACTACAGGGAAGCTACGGTCGCGGCGAAGCAACGGAAAGCAGCGATATTGATATGGTTGTCATACTTAATTGTGTCTCCCCAGAAGATCTGAAAATGTACCGTTCTATGCTGGACACACTTCCGAACCGGGAAAAAGCGTGTGGGTTTATTTCCGGTCGGCAAGAATTAATGAATTGGGAACGCTCTGATTTATTTCAATTCTATCATGATACCACACCGATTTTCGGCTGCATTGATTTTCTTCAACCCCTGATCGGTAAGGAAGATGTCCGCCGTGCCGTCCGAATCGGAGCCTGCAATATTTATCACATGTGCGGACATAACATGGTACATGAAAGAGACTGTGAACTGCTGAAAGCGTTGTATAAAACAGCAACTTTTACCGTTCAGGCGGTTTCCTATCTACAGACGGGAACCTACCGAAAGAAAAAAACGGAATTGCTTCCGGTACTGCAACAACCGGAACGTGAAATACTTGAAACTGCGATTGCCCTAAAACAGCAGACCGATATACCTAAGGCTGAATTTGACCGGCTTTCCGGGGAGCTTTTCCGGTGGGCGTCGGATATAATTGCGGAGTACCAGCCGGAAGAAACATGAGCTCACACGGAAGGTGGATGTTGTGATGCGTAAAGCATTGTCGGAAATGACGCTTCAGGAACTGTGGCTGCTATTCCCGATTCAGTTGACGGAGCATAAGAACTACTGGAAAGATTGGTATCTTGACGAACAGACATTTTTGTTGTCATTCCTGCCGAAGACCGTTCGAATGAATCACATTGGAAGTACGGCAATCAAGGGAATCTGGGCAAAGCCGATTGTTGATATTTTAGTGGAGGCGCCTCTTAAGGATCATCAAACAATTAAAGACCTGCTGTTAAAGAACAGCTATTTGTGCATGGCACAGGATGAAACCCGCATGGATTTTAACAAGGGATACACACCGGATGGATTTGCCGAGAGGGTATTTCATCTGCACCTGAGAGAATTTGGAGATCACGACGAATTGTATTTTCGTGATTACATGAACGAAAATCCCGAATTTGCCAAAGCTTATGAACAGCTTAAGCTGTCCCTTCGGAAACCGTTTGAGCACGACCGGGACGGATACACAGAGAGGAAGACCGAATTTGTACGGAAGTATACACAGAAGGCAATCGAGCAGTATGGAAAGGAGAAATACCAATGAGTGATTGGTTTACAATAGACCACATAGACACAGATACCCATATTATCAGCGAATACCGTCATTGGGAGGAAACGCACTGCTACCTGCTGAACGGTTCCGAACGCAGTCTTCTAATTGATACCGGCCTCGGCATTTGCAATATTGATAACGAGGTAAAAAAGCTAACGGACAAGCCGGTTACCGCCGTTGCCACCCATATCCATTGGGATCATATCGGAGGCCATCAGTATTTTCCGGATTTTTATGCCCATGAGGCTGAACTGAACTGGCTTAATGGTGAATTTCCACTGACTATGGAGCAGATCAAAGGCATGGTAATTGACCGATGTGACCTGCCGGAAGGATATAACGTCAACAAATATAAGTTCTTTCAGGGTACTCCGACACGGGTTTTGAAAGACGACGACATAATTGATATCGGAGGCCGAAGCATTCAGGTACTGCATACTCCCGGGCATTCACCGGGACATATGTGCTTTTGGGAAAAGAATCGCGGTTATCTTTTTACCGGCGACCTGGTTTACAAGGACACGCTGTTCGCCTACTATCCCTCCACCGATCCGGAAGCATATCTTGCTTCTTTGGAAAAAGTCGGGGCACTGCCGGTAAAACGTGTGTTTCCGGCACATCACACTTTGAACATTCAGCCTGAAATTTTGGTCCGGATGCGTGATGCTTTTCGGCAACTCAAAACCGAAGGAAAACTGCATCACGGCAGCGGGACATTTAATTACGGCGATTGGGCCGTTTGGTTGTAATATAATTTATAAGTTACAATTTTCATACATCGAGAGCAGCCTTCGGGCTGTTCTTTTTTTGCTCAAAAGACGAAAGGAGGATTTTCAATATGCCGAGCAATGTGCAGGCTTTGTCTCAGATGGCCGACCATGCGGCGACACAGATCACCGCCAGCCACGAAAGCTGGACGGATTTTCTAAAAACCGCCGCCCGGCTTTACAAATACCCATATCATGAGCAGCTCATGATCTTTGCCCAGCGTCCCGACGCGACGGTCTGCGCCGGATATGAGCTTTGGAACGAAAAAATGCGCCGGTATGTCCGTCGCGGCAGTAAAGGGATCGCGCTCATCGACGCATCCGGCGACAAGCCGAGAATCCGGTATGTCTTTGACGTTTCCGACACAGGCGGCAGGGAAAATTCCCGCCGTCCGTACCTTTGGGAGTACCATCCGGAGCATGAGGACGCGGTTGCAGCGGCACTGGAACGGGAATACGAGATTTCCGGCGAAAAAGGTCTTACCGACCAGTTAGAGCAGATCGCCGGACAGTTGGCGAACGAATATTGGCAAGAACACCAATACGACATTGTCCACATCGTTGACGGCAGCTTTTTGGAGGAATATGATGAGTTCAACATCGGAGCTCAGTTCCGAAGCGCCGCAGCCGTCAGCATCACCTACGCGGTTTTGTCCCGCTGCGGGCTGGAACCTGACAAATACTTTGATCACGAGGATTTTCTGAGCATCTTCGATTTCAACACACCTAATACCGTCGCCGCCCTCGGTACGGCGGTCAGCGTGCAGTCGGAACGGATGCTGCGGCAGATCGAAGTTACCGTTAAAAATTACGAGCGCGAACATCTCGCGGAAAGGAGCGCCACACATGGAGAACAATTTGACCTACACCAAGAACGGGGATTACCTGATTCCCGACCTGACGATCTCGGAGCCGACGGAGAGAATCGGGAAATACGGGAGGATGCGGAAGAATTACCTGAAGGAGCGCCGTCCGGTCCTGTACAGCAGCTTGCTGCTGTCGGAGAAGCTGTACCCGCACCTTTTGGAGACCGAGCGGACGGCAACGGCACGGTTGGAGCGCATGATGCCGGAGCTGATGAAATCGGCGGGCGTAACGGAGAACCTGAAAGCCTCCGACCCGATGCGCTGGGTGGGTCTCATGAACGACCTGAAAGCGCAAGCAGAGGAAACAATTATGACGGAGCTTATCTACAGCTAAGTTTCTTCCCGTCGGAGCAGGAACAAATACAGAAAATTGACGAAGCGGAGAGCGAAAAGCCCTCCGCTTTTTCTGTGTCTGCGCCGCAGAAACCGGAAAAACGCGCTACGGTTCAGGCCGACATTGACGCCGCCATTCAGGAATGGAACGGCAGTATCGAAAGCAAACACGCCGTTGCCGAGTATATGCGGGAACATGCCCGCGACAAGGATACGGCGGCTTTTCTGCGTACCGAGTACGGCGACGATCTTCCGGCCTTTCCTGTGACCGTGGGCAGCACATCGACGGATCTGCCTTGGCCGAAGGTGCAGCGGCGCATCGCCCAGCTCATCCGGGAGAATCGGTTTTACACACAGGAAGAACAGGCCGCGCCGCCCGATCTGAGTGGACAGCCGATCACCCGCACCGGCGACACCGTTGAGAACGGTATTACTTTCCATAATGTGGTCTTGACGCTTTCCGGCGAGCAGAGGGAGGATGTCCAGCGGGCAATTCCCGACAGCGCCGCAATTTCGCTTCCCTACAAGGCAGGCGATACGGTATTTCTGGATGATAAGCCCTTTGAGATCACCGACATCGGCACTTCTGACATCCAACTCCGCGATCCGGCGCTTGCCTATCCCATCTTCCGCGCCGAGAGCCGGGAGAACTTTGCGCGCCTGCTGCGCCGGGATTCACGGAACGGCTCCATCACGGAGTTTCTGGCTGCGGATTTGGAGCACACGGACGCCGATCTGCGGGAGGCCCTGACCTCCGGCCTGCTGGAACAGAGGGACAAGGAACATATCGCGGGGTACTTCCGTGATAACGAGGGTAATACCCGCGTGGCCCAGCGCCTTTCCGAAACTTACGCTGGTACTTCCAATACGACGGAATTTACCTCCGGAGAAACAGCGGATTTCTTTGCCACTACCACGGGTTTCGAGGTCGATATCCACGACAAATACAACAGCAAGCGGAGTGCCCGGTGGGAAGAAATCGCCCCAATCCTCCGCGCTTTGTATCAACGGGAGCAGGACGGCTTTTTCCATGAACCGGTTCTGCGGGAATCCATAAATCGGGGGGATACTCATCCTTCAACAGAAGTCACATCGCCGGAACCTGCTGCACAACCGTCCGGCAAACTGCGCCCGGAAAGCGGTGTAGCTCTTCCCGGGGAAATCGTCACCGTAAAAGGACACATCGCACCGGAACAGCCCGCCGCAGAAAACTTCCGCATCACCGACGATCATTTGGGAGAGGGCGGCGCGAAAACCAAGTATGGGTACAATATCGCCGCCATCCGCACCCTGAAAACCATTGAAGCCGAGGGCCGCACGGCGACGCCGGAGGAGCAGAAAACCCTCTCCTGCTACGTCGGCTGGGGCGGCATCCCGCAGGCGTTCGACCCGGACAACACTTCGTGGGCCAAGGAATACGCTGAGCTGGTCGGCGCGCTGACCGCCGAGGAATATGAAATGGCGCGGGCCTCCACCCTGAACGCCCATTACACCAGCCCGACCGTTATCAAGGCGATTTATGAGGCCGTGAAAAATCTCGGTTTTCAGACTGGCAACATTCTGGAACCGGCTTGCGGCATCGGCAATTTCTTCGGTCTGCTGCCGGAAAGCATGGCGGCGTCCCGGCTCTATGGCGTGGAGCTGGACAGCATCACGGGCCGAATCGCCAAGCAGCTCTATCCCAACGCCAACATTACCGTGGCGGGCTTTGAAACCACCAACCGGCGCGACTTTTTCGACCTCGCCGTGGGCAACGTGCCGTTTGGCAGCTACAAGGTTTCCGACCGGGCCTACGATAAGCTCGGTTTCCCGATTCACGATTACTTTTTTGCCAAAACGCTCGATCAGGTGCGTCCGGGCGGCGTGATCGCATTTGTCACCAGCCGCTACACGATGGATAAGCAGTCGCCGGAAGTACGGCGGTACATCGCGCAGCGCGCGGATTTACTCGGCGCGATTCGTCTGCCCAGCAACGCTTTCAAGGTCAACGCCGGAACCGAAGTCACCACCGATATCCTTTTTCTCCAAAAGCGCGACCGGCCCATCGTCATCGAACCCGATTGGGTGCATCTCGACCAGACCGAAGACGGGATTCCCGTAAACAGCTATTTTGCCGATCATCCCGAAATGGTGCTGGGGACCATCAAATGGGACGAAAGCATGTACGGCGACAAGCAGGAAACGACGTGTGAACCGTTCCCCGACGCCAATCTTTCCGAACAGCTTCACGAGGCGGTTTCCCATATTCAGGGACAGGTCACGGAACTGGATACTCCCGATCTCGGTGAGAACGAGGAAATCGACGATTCCATCCCGGCAGATCCCGAAGTGAAAAACTATTCTTACACGGTCGTGGACGGTAAAGTGTACTACCGGGAGAATTCCCGCATGGTGCGGCCGGAGCTGAACGAAACGGCCAAGGCCCGCGTCATGGGCATGGTGGAACTGCGGGACTGTGTGCAGAAGCTCATCAATCTCCAGTTGGATGAATACACAGCAGATGCGGCGATTTTTCAGGCGCAAGCGGAGCTGAACCGGCTCTACGACGCTTTTTCCGCGAAATACAGCCTTATCAATTCGCGGGGCAACAGCCTCGCGTTCGCGGAGGATTCCTCCTACTATCTGCTCTGTTCTCTGGAAGTGATCGACGAGGACGGCAAGCTGGAACGCAAGGCCGACATGTTTTCAAAGCGCACTATCCGTCAGCGGAAAATCGTCATGTCCGTGGACACGGCGTCGGAAGCTCTCTCGCTCTCCATCGCGGAAAAGGCACGGGTGGATATGGATTACATGGCCTCTCTCACCGGCAAGACGCCGGAGGCGCTGGCCGACGAGCTGCGCGGCGTCATTTTCCGCGATTTGGGAGAACAGGACCCGGCAAGCGTTCCGAAAGCCTTTTATAATTTCGAGAAAATTCCGTTCGTCACCGCCGATGAATATCTCTCCGGCAACGTGCGCCGCAAGCTGCGGCTGGCGAAAGCCCTCGCGGAAATGCGACCCGATCTTGCGGGGAAAATTGCTCCCAACATCGAAGCGCTGGAGGCCGCCCAGCCGAAGGACCTCGACGCCTCGGAAATCGAGGTGCGCCTCGGCGCGACCTGGATCGACAAAGGATACATCCAGCAGTTCATGGAGGAACTGCTGAACCCGCCGTCCGGTGTGCGCGACGGCATCCGGGTAAACTATTCTTCCTTTACGGCGGAATGGTCTGTTTCCAATAAAAGCAGCGTCGGGTACAACAACGTGGCAGCGTATGTCACTTACGGCACCGACCGGGCCAACGCCTACCGGATTTTGGAGGATTCTCTTAATCTCCGGGATACGCGGATCTACGACACCGTGACAGACCCGGACGGCAAGGAGCGCCGTGTTCTCAACTCCAAGGAAACGACTCTCGCCCAACAGAAGCAGCAGGCCATCAAGGACGCTTTCCATGACTGGATTTGGCGTGATCCGGACCGACGCCGTACCCTGACGAAAAAATACAACGAGCTGTTCAATTCCAGCCGCCCGCGTGAATACGACGGGCGGCATCTTGTATTCCCCGGCATGAACCCCGAAATCAAGCTGCGGGAGCATCAATTAAACGCCGTGGCGCACCAGCTTTACGGCGGGAACACCCTGCTGGCGCACGTCGTGGGCGCGGGCAAAACCTATGAAATGATCGCCGCCGCAATGGAGGGCAAGCGGCTGGGGCTGTGCCAAAAATCCCTGTTTGCCGTGCCGAACCACCTGACGGAACAGTGGGCCTCGGAGTTTCTGCGGCTGTATCCCTCGGCCAACATCCTCGTCACTACCAAAAAGGATTTTGAAAAACGCAACCGCAAGAAGTTCTGCGCCCGGATCGCCACCGGCGACTACGACGCGATCATTATGGGCCACAGCCAGTTTGAGAAAATCCCCGTCTCTCTGGAACGCCAAAAGCGGCTCATTCAGGAGCAGATTTGGGAAATCGAAAACGGGCTGGAAGAACTCAAAGACAGCGGCGCGGAGCAGTTTACCATCAAACAGTTGGAGCGCACGAAAAAGGGCCTTGAGGCCCGGTTGAAACTGCTCAACGACAATTCCCGCAAGGATGATGTCGTCACCTTTGAACAGCTCGGCGTGGACCGTCTGTTCGTGGACGAGGCGCACAATTACAAAAATCTGTTTCTCTACACGAAAATGCGCAATGTGGCTGGCCTTTCCACCACCGACGCGCAGAAATCCAGCGACATGTTTCTGAAATGCCGGTATCTTGATGAGATCACGCACAGCCGGGGCGTCGTGTTCGCCACCGGGACACCAGTCAGTAATTCAATGACGGAATTGTACACGATGATGCGCTACCTCCAGTACGAAACCCTGAAAGAGCGGAACCTCGTCCATTTTGACTGCTGGGCCTCGACGTTCGGAGAAACCGTAACGGCCATCGAACTGGCACCGGAGGGAACCGGCTACCGGGCGCGGACGCGCTTTGCCCGGTTCTACAATCTGCCGGAGCTGATGCTGCTGTTCAAAGAAGCGGCAGACATCAAGACCGCCGACCAACTCAACCTTCCCACACCAAAGGCCGTGTACCACAACGAAGTTGCGCAGCCCTCGGAGCTTCAGAAGGAGATGGTAAAAAAGCTCTCGGAGCGCGCCGCCGCCGTCCATTCCGGTTCCGTTGACCCAACCGTGGACAACATGCTGAAGATTACGTCGGACGGGCGCAAGCTCGGCCTCGATCAGCGCGTCATCAACCCCGTGCTTCCCGACAATCCCAACAGCAAAGTCAACCTATGCGTCAACAATGTTTTCCGATTCTGGCACGACGGGCAGGACAAAAAGCTGACACAGCTTATTTTCTGCGATATTTCCACTCCTAGAGGTCACGCCGCCGCTAAAGAAGACCGGGCGGTTCGGGCCGGTGGGAAGCTTGCAAGCGGCACGGAGCTTCACGCTTTGCAGGACGCTACGCCGGAGGCCGATGCACCGGAACCGTTCAGCGTTTACTCAGACATCCGCGACAAGCTCATCACGCGGGGCGTCCCTGCCGGTGAGATTGCGTTTATCCACGACGCCGATACCGAAGTGAAGAAAAAGGAGCTGTTCGCCAAAGTGCGCGCCGGACAGGTGCGCGTCCTCATGGGCAGCACCGCCAAGATGGGGGCCGGGATGAACGTGCAGGACAGGCTCATCGCCTCCCACGATCTGGACTGCCCGTGGAGGCCGGGAGATTTGGAACAGCGGTCCGGGCGCATCATCCGGCAGTATAACACGAACCCTGAAGGACACATTTTCCGTTACGTCACCGAAGGGACATTCGATTCGTACCTCTGGCAAACTGTGGAAAATAAGCAGAAATTTATCTCGCAGATCATGACCAGCAAAAGCCCCGTCCGCTCCTGTGAGGACATCGACGAAACGGCGCTCTCTTATGCGGAGATCAAGGCCCTGTGCGCCGGGGATGAGCGGATCAAGGAGAAGATGGATCTCGACATGGACGTGGCCAAGCTGAAACTGATGAAAGCCAACCATCAGAGCCAGCAGTTCCGGCTGGAAGATAATCTGCTCAAATATTTTCCGGAGGAAATTGAGCGCAACAAAGGGTTCATCAAAGGGCTGGAAACGGATATGGAGACGTTGGAAACGCATCCGCACCAGAGGGACGGGTTTGCCGGGATGGTGGTGCGGGGCGATTCCCTCACCGACAAGGACAACGCCGGTGCCGCCATTCTGGAAGCCTGCAAAGAAGTCAAGGGATTGGAACCGATGGAGATCGGCAATTACCGGGGCTTTTCCATGTTGCTGTCCGTGGAGGGGTTCGGCACCGAGTTCGTTCTGACGCTCAAGGGGCAGATGAGCCACCGCGTCACGCTGGGCAAGGACGCGCGGGGCAATCTCATCCGCATTGACAACGCCCTTGCTGATATGCCGAAGCGATTGCAGAATGTTCACGCCCAGCTTAATAATCTTCATTCGCAGATGGATGCGGCAAAGGCCGAGATCGGCAAGCCGTTCCCGCAGGAAGCGGAGCTTGCGCAAAAGAGCGCCCGCCTCGCGGAGCTGAACGCGCTGCTGGATATCGACAGCCGCGCTCCCGCCCAACGGCAGGCGTCGGAGGTTCTGTCGAAAAGCGAAAGGCCCTCCGTGCTGGAGAGCCTGAAAGCACCCTGCGTCTGCGGAACACCGGGCAGAAAAAGGAATCATGAATTGGAGGTAAGATGATGATGGACAAAACACCGTTATACAAATATCCCGGCGACTATGCGCGGGAAAAGGATGAACTGGAGCAATACCGCGCGTCCCACAAGGCAAACGTGGCCTGCAAGGACGCAATTGAAACGGCCATCCGGGACAATTACCGCGATAACCGTCTCGGAAAAGAGGGCGTAAAACAGGTTTCCGATCAGTTCGGTTACGAGCGTATGTTTTATGTGCTGGCGAATACGGCACAGCGAAAGGATTTCGATGGGCGCATTTCCCGCGACAACAAGGATTGGGCAAAAACCATTCCCGTCTTTGAAGATAAGGATTATTTCGGGGATGACCGGCGCTCATCGTTTGAAGTGGATTCGTGTAATCCCGGCCTCACGGATATTTTCATCAATCAGGCGCGGCGCGAATATCTGCTGACCCAACCTCTGACCAAAGAGGACATTCAGTCGGAGGCCGCGCGTCTGCTCCGGCGTCTGCAATCCGAACGTGAACCGAACAGTCCCAGCGGGACGCATTTCATGGCGCAGCTCTCGCCGGATTTCCTGATCCGCGCTTCCACCAAAGACCAAGACCGGCTGTTCGCGCTGCTGCCGTTCAAGTCCCTGTCATTTTCCGCACTCAAGGATCGGAAAGGGATTTTTGTGTTCATCCAAAAGGATGAAAACCGCGATCAGCCGCTTCGCCAGCGCAAGCCGTCCGTCCGAAAAAAGCTGAAAAAAACACAGGCTGAGCCAAAGTTACCCGCCTCATCCAAGGGCAAAGAAATGGAGCTGTAACATGGCGAATCGCAACCGTCAGATCCAGCTCAAATTTCGCGTTACCCCGCAGGAGCGTGAAATGATCGAACAGAAGATGGCGCAGCTCGGCACGAAAAATATGGCTGCATATCTCCGAAAAATCTCCATCGACGGGTATGTCATCCGGCTGGAACTGCCGGAGCTGAAGGAGATGGTTTCCCTCCTACGCCGGTCCAGCAACAACCTGAACCAGCTTACCAAGCGGGTGCATGAAATGGGGCGCGTTTGTGACACGGATTTGGAGGATATCGTCCAGAATCAGGAACGGCTGTGGCAGGCGGCTACTGATATTCTCGCTGAGCTTGCGAAATTGAAATAGGGGCGTATGTCCCGAAAAGTGGGGCGGTTTACACTGTGTAAGCCGCCCCGCCATTTTTTTGCCGCATCCTTGCAAAAAACAGCATAGGCGTTATAGTTGTATTAGAAATTGTAAAGGGGCCGATTTTATGAGGCTAATACTGAAAATGCTCGTCGCTCCGGTCATCGTGGTCCTGACCATTTTCGTCTGGATCTGCTCCGCTCTGCTGTATTGCTCGGCGTGGGTGTTCGGCCTTACTGGAATGGTCCTCGGCATCTTCGGTGTGCTGGCGCTGATTACTCATCAGGTTACAAACGGGATCATCCTGCTGGTGATGGCGTTCCTCGTCAGTCCGTTCGGAATCCCGATGGCTGCGGCGTGGCTGATCGGTAAGATACAGGATTTGCGGTACGCAATTCTGGATCGGGTTTACGGCTGAAAACATTATACGACGTAGTACAGGTAATCCGGTAGCTATTTCGACGATTATTTGCTTTGCCTAGTTAAACACCTTTACAGATATAAATAACAATACAAATTTGCAATGTTTCTTCACTAAAACTCATTTTTCCCTGACATTCGTGCATTGATGTTGAGTTTAGCGCAAAATAATAGTATAATTTTAACATACCGGCTATAGAAATCATTCTAAAAAAATTTAGTTCTCAATTTTGAGCATACGCTTTCTAAACAAATCTTGTTGAAAGGAGCGTTGAGAAAATGCAAAAGGCGTATGATACCATTCTTCAATCTGAAGTGTCTGCAGATTTAGCGGCCCAAAATGGTAGCTTTGAGCCATACCGGTATGAATGTGCATGCTGTGGTGAAGAAGTTTATATTGCTGCCGCACAAAGCACCAGTATGGTGCCTCATTTTAGGCATCGTAATGGCAACAATGATGTCAAGTGCGAAAATTATCTTGGACAATACGGAACGATAAGCATCGACTCACGCTCAAGAAAGAGCAATTGCGAAAGAGTTGAGTTTTATTTTGAAAATAGTACCAAAACATTTAGCATTGGACTTCGTTTCAGCGATGAAGAAATTAATGCTTATGAAGAGCATAATGCCATTTTTGAGTTGAGGTTATCCTCAGTAACGCAGGCATTCTTTACTCTGCCAATAAATAATATGAATTTTGCCCCAGAAACTACAACATTGATCCCAATCAGTCAATTTTCTTTCAGCTATTTTTTATCCAATACATTAAATGGGACAAAACGCAAGTATGATTTATTCAAATCAGACAATATTCCGATTTTCTTCAAGCTGCAAGGAAATGATAGTAATCATAGAGCAAAGCTAGTACGTAGTACAGTTTTATATACAAATGTTTCGTATTTTGCTGTTTTTCAAAGTCAATATTCACTATCGAGAGAAATTTGCTTTTTTAATAATTCTTATGATATTTATGAAGAGGATACATTCACTTTTGAAACAATGGGCAAAAAATTCTTTGGAGAACTTTTTTCCATCAAAAGCAAAAGTACTCAACTAGAAAACTTATTACTATCTTGGGGCTATCAATTGGAGGCTTCAGAAACCCTCACCTTGTTGTGGCCACCTGCGACTCTGGTTAATGATGCTTCAGTAATAGATTCAGACTGGGCATTTTTATATTCCAGTTTTGAGTTACAAGCGCATGGTAATATTAACGTTCATTCGGACAATATTTATAAGACTTTAGATAGGGTTTCAAGAGTTTTGATTAAGCCGAACACAAAGATTGCAAAGAAAAATACTGAAATTACCATAGATTGTGATAGACAACATAATGATAACTATGATGATCTCCCCTCAACCGTAAGTAATGTAGAAACATATACGGTGCTGGATGATAGTACATATTTTTTGTTTAGCAGTTCTGGTGTAAAGCCTCTGAGAAAGGGCCAATCTGTTCTACTTACTCCACATGACGAAATCAGACGCTATCAAAATGGATATCTTATAGGCCGTATTTATGCTCTTCAACAGAAAAAACTGTCTGGTGATTTTTTACTTAACGATATACTTTTGCATTACAAATATGTCGAGACTTTTGATGAAAGCATTTTCGATTTACATAAGCTTAGCATAACTGCTTTTCAGTATATCGAAAAGTGTAAAGTATCAGGCTTAATAAATATAGCGGCAAAACGTTTCATGGAGGAGGGATGGCTATGAATTACCTTACTCAATTGACTGAAAATGAAGTACATTATATATGCTCAGTTATACCGCTTCATGATTCTATTTATTATTTTCAAAAAAATCCGAAAGAATTTGCAAAAATTATGCCTGGATTTCGAGCAAAGAGCATGAAAAGCCAGGAACAAGTATGTACATTACTTCTTAGATGCCGTAATCACTATTTCATATCATCTTTCCTTGAAGAGCATATTGATAATTGGATTTCTCAGATTCAAGAACATGTTGCAAAAATGATGGATGATGGTGACAGCAAGGAATTAGCCCTATTACATACATTGCCTTTTAGTTTTTTCGCAGATAATATTGGCCTTTTTTTCAAACTTAATAACGAAAAATGCTCAGAAGAGTATATTACGTTATTGAGTGCAGCGGTGAATGTAATAAAAGGATCATCTGTTCAACAAAATAAATTGCAGGAAGAATTGGAATTAAAAGAATCCGAAATGGGAAAATTACAATCCAAACTTGATTCAACAGAATCTGATTTAGATGAAGAAGGAGTCAAGCTAGATCAAAGTCACACTAAAATTAAAGAATTGAAATGTAAACTAACAGACGTTGAACAACTGAGGTCCACTATACAAAATGATGAAAAAATGGTTATGGCACTAAAATCCAAGATACTGTTAGAAGAAGGAACTATAAATGATCTTAGAAATGAAGTAGCTGAAATAAAGAATACTAACCAACTTCTTGAGACGCAGATTAGGTCAGGGCAGGAAAAGCAGCGAATTGCCAAGGAATTAGAGCGGAAGGCTGCACAAAAGCCAAAATGCCCTCGAAATCTTGAAGAGTTTAAAGAATACTTGGGATATAATCTTGAAAATATAGGCTTACCTACCAATTGTGACTATTTTGTCCTTTTGAAAGAGCATCTGAGCAAGATACTATTTCAAGGAATTCCTATAATTCTAAATCGTGGTGTGGGCATAATTCTCATAAAGTGCATCGCGAATTCTCTGATTGGGCAATTAAATGTGAAAATGATTACTTATAACAATAATACTTTAATCGAAGATATTGATTCTTCTATATCATCTGATGAACGAATTGTTTGTCTTGATAATTTTATTGGGAACTACAATGAAACTAAACTGTTGCCGTTGTTTAATAAGCACAGGAATAAAATTATAATTTTGACAGTTGCTTATGATAGAACAATAAGATATGTTTCTAGAGAGTTTTTACGATACTGTCAATATTTAAACCTTAACCGAATTACGGCTTTGGCAACTAACGTAGAATTAACAGAAGATCCGTCAACAGTAGAAGAAGTAGAATCCGAATTTCAAGAAGTATTCAAAGAAAATCGATATGCGTCTCTATTGAGAGAAATCTTGAATGAGTTTGATTTTCCAAAAGGCTTAATTGAACAAAAATGTACTGCCATATTTAATGAGCAGGATTTATGTCGGATACTGGCATTTGATGTTTTACCGTATTGTTCGGATGTTTTGCAAATTGCTCCCTATAATGTCTCTGAGCGATTAAACAGATATGCAGGAGACTCCGGAAGATGCCCATATAAAACTCTATTCCAGCGGTGGTTTGCAAAATGAATGAATTATTAAATGCTATGTCTACAGATATGGGTATTAGTCCATATCATGGTGAATCAGATAATTCATTCGTATACAGACTATGCTTTTCAGCATTGGGTCAATGGTGCCTTCACACGGGTCAAAATTTATCAGGCAAAAATATTGGGACAACAAAACATAATCAGACAATTGTACTCAATGAATTGTTATTGCGATATTCTGAGTTATTTCCCACTATTGCCGATAAATTTGTTGATACCAACGATTTACAATTGAACTTTCCTGTTTTCATTCGCAGAATTTATGAAGAAACTGGCTATTTTCTGACAGACGAAAGCAATAGAAATCACCTAGCCAATTACGGCCGTTGCATGCCTATTGGGAATACAGCACTATTCTTTGGTATCCCTAATAAACCATATGTTGTAAATGGACTCGGAGTATTTTGTAGTCCCACAACATTCGGCATTTCGCCAAAAAGATTTTTAGTAAGAGATGATCTGACATGGGAAGGGTATTTCCAGTCTCAGTTTGATATCATTGATTATTATAATAAAGATATTAACATGAATGAGCTGGAATTTTTTAATCCTTTATCATCCAGTGTCCCTTCACTGTCCTGGGAGCGACAAATGGAGACAGCTTGTTCAGTAGCGAGAAAAAGTGAGTTGGGTCCGTTTTATCGTGTTATGCGAGTAAAAGATATTCCTGTACAATTTGTTGATGAGCCTGTAGAACAGCAAAGCGATAGTTTCACTTCATATGAATATAGGCGGTTGTATTTCGCTCTTAAAGCACATTACAATAACCCACTTAAGGTTACTATATCTAAGCAAGATGCTGAATATTCGAAAATAAGGGTAGGAGGATATCTACCTAATCGAGAATACTATTTTTTATTACTCTTTTCTTGGCCAGAAAACAACGTATTCAACAAGGTGAATTTTTTGATTAGAAACAGCTTTATACCTGAAGTAATTGCTACACTTATGAACATTGGTATAGAAGTAAAGGGAGAGGACAAAAATGTACAGCTCTAATGGAGTTCAGCAATATTATCAGGCAATCCGTGATAGATTAAGAAATTATGTAAAATCCGATTACTTGGCTAATAGTGAAACTCTGCTGCTATATACCGATGATCTTTTAGGCGAACTATGCTCTAAATATACAAATATTGCTCGCGAGCCTTATATTGAAACATCAGCCTCATATAAGAAAATAACCGACGGGATTAAAAAGTCAAAGCAAATTGAGCAAGATGTGAAAGATTTTTTACTTAAGCTAACTAAAGAAAACCTTGGCATATTTCAAGATCCATTTGAACACCAAGTTCAGTCACTTGAGTATTTCCTGTCTGGAAAAGACTTATTTATCTCCACCGGCACCGGTTCCGGTAAAACGGAGTGCTTCCTTTGGCCTATCATTGCAAAATGCTTTGATGAAGCAAAAAAACGTTCCGAGATGTTCAAAATGGCTGCTGTGAGAACACTCATTATTTATCCGATGAACGCCCTCGTATCAGACCAATTGGCTAGGTTTAGAAAGATTATCGGCTGCGAAAAGTTTAGAGAAATATTCATTGAAGATACGCAAGCATCACGCATACCACATTTTGGAATGTACACAGGTCGAACGCCTTATTCTGGTGATGCAAAACCAGCTAGTAATCGTGACTTAGCAAATACATTCCGGGAGAACTATCTAATAAATGAGACTGCCGATTCAAAAATTCAACAGCGGCAAGCTAGGAATATTGATGGACTTAAAAGAATAAACAAATATCCAGCTAGATATGGTGAAAAAGGAATTCAGGTTTTCATTGAAAATTTGGAAAAAAATATACATATGCCATCACCTTTCGACGCTGAATTTATTACTCGTTTTGAGATGCAAGGTTGTCCTCCGGATATTTTAATTACGAACTACTCCATGCTAGAGTACATGCTTATGCGTCAACGGGAAGCCAACATATGGGATAAAACAAAGCAGTGGCTCAATGCGTCCAAAGATAACAAGCTACTTATTGTTTTAGATGAGGCACATATGTATCGCGGTTCCGCTGGCGGAGAAATTGCGCTATTATTGGAACGTTTATTTTATCGTTTGGGAATTTCAATCGACAAGGTCCAGTTTATCCTTACCACCGCAAGTATGCCTCAAAACGAGCAAGAATCAATTAATGTGTTTTATTCGGGGTTAACCGGAAAAGAGGCTTCTTCTTGTGAGTTTTTGTTTGGGAGTAAAGAAGATATTCCCAAAATTTTTGGAATTAAAACAGATATTAACGCATTAGCATCAATTGAATCTGACCAAGTACAAGGTGAATGCATTACTAACAGAATTAAGAGTTTCGCGCGTGCTGTTTTCCATGAAAAATTAAGAGATGATATTAGTCGGAGTCAGGCCCAAGAATGGTTATACAACAATCTGCCTAGATATGAAGCATTCGCTTTGTTAAATAAGCTATGCCGTGATGGAGCAAAATCATATAGTGAGATTAAGAACAAACTGTTTGGGAGCGATGCGAATGCGGAAAAGGCACTTGATGCTTTATTGACGGTAGTCTCCCTTGCTGCAAAAGATGGGAATGTTTTATTTCCTGTGCGACTTCATATGTTTTTACGTGGACTTCAAGGACTGTATGCATGTTCAAATCCGAATTGCCCCTATGCAAAATATTCTGATAGTGAAAAGCTACCTATCGGTAAGGTCATTTCTATTCCAAAGAGCAAGTGCGAGTGTGGTGGTAGAATATATGAACTTGTTAACCATATAAAATGTGGAGCGCTATATTTGCGCGTTTACATACAGAAAAATGAAGGGCAACCATTCTGGTATGTGTTTCCTGAACGAGGATTGAACGGAGATTCTAATTCGCTTAATGAAATGCTTCTTTATGTAGTCCCAAAGAACTACCAAAGGAGAAAGAATGATAAAATTGGGGCTCTTGATCCGTTTACAGGAAAACTCTATATTTTCCCCAAGAATGACGATAGTTTACTTACCGTCATATATAGCGATAATTTTGATAAAGCTTCTCAGTCGTATAATTTTGGCGTTTGCCCAAAATGCAAAAAGCCAATGCATTTGAAAAAACCTGTTGATTTTGCTACCAAAGGAAATATACCTTTTTATAATCTGACGAAGGCGCAATTTGAGCTTCAACCTCCTAAGTCAAATTTAGTCAATCGGGGGAAAAAGGTCCTGCTGTTCTCAGATTCACGCCAGAATGCTGCAAAACTTGCCAGGGATCTATCAAAATCAGCTGATGCAGACGCTTTTCGCCAAGCTGTCATGCTTGCGACTCTTCTTTTGAAAATTGACGGAAAAGAGCATCCTTTATCTGATTTATATCCTGCATTTATGGATGTCTGCATTCAAAACAAGCTTTCGTTTTTCAGCGGAAATAGTAAGGAGAAATTTGAAAACGACAAACGCCTCTTTATGGGCAAGAAGAGAAGCGCCGAGAGGCGAGGAAGGACTATTGACTATTCTGCAGTGGCTTTAGAGTATCAAGTATTACCAGAGGAATATTATGAACAATTATTGACTTTTTTTACAGAGAGTCCTCGTTCTTTTAAAGACATTGGAATTGGCTTTTTAGCTCCCATATCATCTGTTCTTGAAGACTGCATATTTGATCTGGAGGACATTAAAGTAACCATAGACAAGAATACCCTTTATCAATTACTTGTTTTGTTGTTTTGGGATGTCATGGATGATAGCGCTGCTCTTGGAGAAACAATTCCTGACGATGTGAGAAGAGATTTGCCAGGTAGAAGTAAAGGCCAAAGATTTGGTCTGTAAGTTGGCAGCAGTAAAAATTGAGCTTGCAGGGAAAGACTTTACTTGGTATCGT
>ENA-UOOI01001425-UOOI01001425.1-fermentation-metagenome-genome-assembly--contig:-NODE-1425-length-25015-cov-62.676643_pt1 | contig 25015 bp, 24 predicted proteins | sample MGYA00245779_ERZ724027 | MGnify/ENA primary metagenome ERZ724027 (study PRJEB28704, sample SAMN03018318) | fermentation metagenome | biome: anthropogenic terrestrial biome; feature: soil...
CGCCGGAAATTTCCTGCCAAAGAATTTTACCCGGTACATTATCAGTACAATTGAAAGGGGCTGCAAAACGAATGTTTTGCAGCCCCTTTCAATTAATGCAACTAAATACAACAGATTTCGTATCGCTTTCATCCCTTTACCGCGCCCGCTGTCAGGCCGGCAACGATTTTTTTCTGACAGATCAGCACGACGAGCACGATCGGCAGGGTGGCAACGATGGAAGCCGCCGCCATATCGCCCCACGGGACGGAAAACTGCCCCGGGAACATCGAGATGCCGACCGGCACCGTCCGCATCGAATTCTTCGTCACCAGAACCAGGGAAAACATCAGTTCATTCCACGCCGTAATAAAGGAAATGATCGCCGTGGTGAACAGCCCCGGGCCCATAAGGGGAACCACGATTTTAATCACGGACTGAAAGCGGGTCGTGCCGTCGATCATGGCCGCTTCTTCCAGATCGATCGGGATTTTCTGAAGAAACGCGTTCAAAGTCCAGATCGCCATCGGCAGCGTGATGACCATGCTCGGGATAATCAAGCCGGCATAGGTATTGATCAGGTGTATTTTCCGGAAAATCACAAACAAAGGTGTCACAACGGCAATGATCGGAAACATATTCGCCATCAGAATGAAATTGTTCCAGAACTTCTTAAATTTGAAGCGCAGCCGTATAAACGCATAAGAGGCGGGCAGAGCGATCAGGATGACGAAAATCATCGTTCCGCCGGAAACAATAATGCTGTTTTTCAGATAGATGTCGAAATGGTGATGGACGAAAACGTTGCTGTAAAAATCCAGGCTGAAACGGGAAGGCCACAACTCCGTCGGGATTTTACTGATGTCGGCGGGGTCTTTGACAGAAGTGACGATCTGCCAGTAAAACGGAAAAATAATGATGATCAGAAAAACAACGGCCAGAATTCCCGCAATCAGCATGCCAAAAGAAAATCTTTTTTTATGTTTCATTCTAAATTTCCTCTCAATCATCCGTGCGGAACACCCGGATATAAAAGATACTGAATGCCAGGATCAGCAGGAAAATGATGCTTGACAGCGCCGAGCCGAGGCCGAAGTTCATGTCGCCGAAAAGGTATTTATACGCGGTAAACAGCAGCGTGCTGGTGGAGTTCGCAGGTCCGCCGCCGGTCATTCCGAAAATGATGTCGAAAATCCGGATAGCGCCCATCGTGCGGAACAAAAGCACAACGAGCAGGATCGACTTGATTTCCGGCAGGGTAATGCTGAAGAACTGCCTGAATTTTCCGGCGCCGTCGACGGAGGCGGATTCATACTGTTCCCGGGGAACGGTCTGCAGACCGGCCAGCAGCATCAGGGCGACATAAGGGAACTGCTTCCAGGTATCCGCGAACACTACGGCCATCATCGCCCATGCGGGGTGGCTCAGCCAGGCGATGTTTTCCCGGAGGATGCCCGCGGTCATCAGCAGCTGGTTGACGACCCCCAGCTGATCGTTGAACAGAAAAGAAAACATGTAAGAAACGATGATGCCCGGAATCGCCCACGGAATCAGCACGGCGGTCCTGATCAGGCTTTTCCCCCTCGTTGCTTTATGCATCAGAAGCGCGCCGATAAAGCCGACGGTCAGCTCCAGCACCACCGAAAGCACCGCAAAAACCAGTGTGTTCCAAAGACAGGCAATGAAGTCCGGGTCGCGGAACAGGGTGATAAAATTGTCCAGCCCGACCCAGTGGACATCATTAGGGTCCGTCAGCATCCGATATTGAAAGCTGTACAGGAACGTATTGACAATGGGGGCCACCCCGATGGTGATGATCAAAATCAAAGCGGGCGCAATCAGCAGATATCCATAAATATTTTCTTTCTTTTCCGCCGACATTCTCATATTCCTTTTTTCCATGATACCATTCACCTACTTCCCTTTTCCCCTTTGCATGTTGAAAACGGCCGTCAAAGCAGAAGTGAGAATTCTGCTTTTTATCTTTTCAGGAAGTTCGGCGATACCCGGCGGGTAATCCCATTCCTTTTCCTGGTTCTGCCGGCAAAACGGCAACCGCAGGAACATTCCGGCTGTTTTTCTGATGATTCATCCGCTTTTCAAATTCAACCAACCCCGGAAGCCGCCGGGATTGGTTGAACGATCGGCATGGATCGACCCGCGTTTCAAGATCGCGCGCTCGCGCTATTTCTTTTGCGACGCGTACGCGGAATCCAGTTTTTGTGTCATTTCCGCCATGGCGTCCTCATATTTCATGACGCCGGTCATCGCCTTGTGGAGATAAACCTGCATAATGGAAGAAATGGCGGGGTAATCGGGGACCTGCGGCCGAGGCTTCGCTTTGTCCGCAGCGGAACGTAAATCGGAAAGATACGGCAGGGCCGATTTGACTTCCGGGTCGTCATAGGTCGCCTTTAAGGTCGGGAACGTGGAAGCCTTGAGGGTGCGGTCTTTCTGCCCCACTTCCCCGGCCAGGTATTTTGCCAGCGCCAGGGCGGCCTCTTTGTTTTCCGAATTCTTGTTGACGCCGAAGTACCAGCCGCCCAGGGTGCCGCTGGAATCCGACCCTTTCGGGCCCACCGGAAGCGCCGCGACGCCCACCTTGCCCTTTACTTTGGCGGACGCCTGCGCGGGGGCGTAAGCATAGGTCCAGTTCCGCATAAACAGTGCTTTCCCGTCTTCAAAGATCGCGCGCGAATCATCCGGCTTGTGGGACAGGACCCCCTCCGGGGTAATGCCCTGATCGATCAGGGAGCGCATGAATTTTAAAGCTTCGATGGTGTTCGCGCTGTTGAAGGCGAACTTTCCGTTCTCCAGATCCTTTCCGCCGTTCTGCTTGATAAATTCCAAAGAGTTGCAGACGATCGGCTCGCCCTGGAACGCCTGATAAACAAATCCGTACTGGATCCCGTCTTTGCCGATATGCTGCTTGCTCATTGAAACCAGCTCATCCCAGGTTTTCGGCGGGGTGGAAACCAGGTCGGAGCGATAGTACAGCAGGCCGACGTCGGTATAATTCGGGAACGCATAGGCTTTGCCGTTCAGGTAGCAGGCGGACAGAGGCCCCTCGAGATACTGATCCTTAACGGCCTCCAGATCCTGGGTGACATCCAGCAGCCAGCCCGCGGAAGCGAACTGCGGCACCCAGATGATGTCCATAGAAAATACGTCCGGCTCGGAATCTCCCGCCGCCAGAGAGGTCATGATCGACTTTTTCACATCGTCGGAGTTGCCCGGCAGCTGCTGGTAATCGACCGTGACGCCAGGGTTTTCCTTCTGAAAGGATTCGATCGATTTCTGTACGGCTCCGGTCGTGTCGCGCTGGTCGGCAAACACGACTTTCCCGGACAGTTCGGATCCGCCTTTCTGCCCGCCGCCGGATTCCGTTGCGCTTCCGGCGGTGTTCCCCGCGGAGCATGCCACGCTGGAAAGCAGCATGAACCCGCAGAGAAGAAGGCTCAGGATTTTGAATTTCGTGGTTTTCATAACTTTTCCTCCCATATTACAAACTAAATTAATTAAGTTTATTAATAAAATGAGGATTGCTTCGCTCGAAAACTATCTCCCCACGGTGGGAGAAGGATCGATTCAAAAAGAGTTTTTCATATAATTGCTATTTGTCGCTCGAATTGATTATACTATACAATGTTTTGAGGCACTTGTCAACTTAAATTATTTAAAAATTATTAAAATTGTAAAAATTGCGGCTCGATTTCTTGATCCCAATCTTTAAATTTTTTTCAAAAGCCCTTGTTCTTTTGAAAAAATGTGCTATGATAAATATTGTAAAGATGTTGTTTTTATGTTGACATTATGGTGGGAATGCAACGATCCGCCTTTTATTTTCTTCATATAATTAAAATTGTTAATTAAAATTCATCATAAACACGATCACTGTTTTGAAAGGAATCGATGAGAAATGGATCTGCGGAAGAAACGACTGCTGGAGGCAAAAGCGAAAAAAATCCGTTATCTGACGATGGATGAGCTGGGCCATTTGGGTGTGGGACACGTGGGCGGCTGTCTTTCCATTGCCGACGTGCTGTCCGTGCTGTATTTCAGCGAAATGAAAATCGACCCCAAGAATCCGAAAAAAGAAGGGCGCGACCGGCTGGTCCTTTCCAAAGGCCACGCGGGCCCCGCCCTCTATGCCGCCCTGGCGGAGCGCGGCTATTTCGACCCTGCGCTGCTGCACACCCTGAATCAGCCCCACACGCTGCTGCCCAGCCACTGCGACATGCTGCGCACCCCGGGCGTCGACATGACCGCCGGCTCCCTCGGCCAGGGAATCTCCTGCGCGGTCGGCATGGCGAAGGCCGCGAAAATCCTTGGGGAAAGCTCTTACGTCTACTGCATCATCGGCGACGGTGAAAGCCAGGAAGGCCAGGTGTGGGAAGCGAGCATGGCGGCCGCCCAATTCAAGCTGGACAATCTGATCGTATTTCTCGACGACAACGGACTGCAGATCGACGGAGCGGTGCGGCAGATCAACAGCATCGAAGTCCCGGGCCGCCGTTGGGCGGCGTTCGGTTTTCACACGTTCGATGTAAACGGCCACGACGTGGAGGAGATCGAGGATGCCATCGAGGCGGCGAAAGCGGAAAAGGGTGCGCCTTCCATGATCGTCCTGCACACGGTCAAAGGCAAAGGCGTTTCTTTTGTGGAGGCCGCCGGCGTGAAAAATCACAACATGCCCATCACCCCGGAGCAAACGCAGCAGGCGCTGCGCGAACTGGCCTGACTGCATTTTGAAGGAGGATTTTACTATGGCCAATCAAGAAATGCGCGCCGTTCTGGCGGATCAGCTTTTGGAACTGATGGCGGTCAACGACAAAATCGTCGTCATTGACGCCGACCTTGCCCGCGCCAACGGCACCTTGAAAATCCGGGATGCGTATCCCGACCGTGCTTTCGACGTGGGCATCGCCGAGCAGAACATGGCATCTGTCGCCGCCGGAATGGCTTCCTACGGATTTATCCCTTTTATCGGCTCTTTCACCCCGTTTGCCACGCGCAGAATCTGCGACCAGGTCACCGTTTCCATTTCCTATGCGAAGAGCAACGTGAAAATCATCGGTTCCGACCCGGGAATCACGGCGGAGCTGAACGGAGGCACCCACATGAGCGTGGAGGATATCGGCGTTCTGCGCAGCAATCCCAATATGGTGATTTTCGAGCCGGTGGATGCCATTCAGCTGGAACAGGCCGTTCCGCAGATCGTCGGGTACGACGGGCCGGTTTACATCCGCCTGTTCCGCAAAGCGATCGAAAACGTGTTCGGCCCCGGCTATCGGTTCGGCCTTTTTCAGGCGGATGTCATCCGAGAGGGAACGGATGTCTCCCTGTTCGCTTCCGGTATCATGGTGCAGGAGAGCAAAAAGGCGCTGGAGCTTCTCGACGCAGAGGGAATCCATGCGGAGCTTGTCAACATCCATACGATCAAGCCGATCGACGCCGACGCCGTTGTCGCTTCCGCCCGGAAAACCGGGGCGGTCGTCACATGCGAGAATCACAACGTCGTCGGCGGCCTCGGTTCCGCCGTCGCCGAGGTGCTCGCCGAGCGGTATCCCTGCTACATCCGCAGGGTCGGTATTCAGGACCGCTTCGGGCAGGTGGGCAGGCTGCCTTTTTTAAAGGAAGAATACCATATGACCGCCCGGGACATCGCCGAAGCGGCGAAAGAAGCGGTCGCCCTGAAAAGAAAACCTGAAAGGGACAATCTTTTGAATTGCTCCCGTACTCATTCAGATCATTCAGAAAGTGGGTTGAAATCATGAAAATCGCATTAGGCTCCGACAAATCGGGCTTTGAGCTCAAGGAATTCATCAAAGGATATTTGAAGGAAAACCGTATTGAATTGGAAGATCTGGGGACCCAAAGCATGGATGCCGGCCAGCCGTTTTTTGAAGTCGCCCCGAAAGTCGCGGCCGAAATCCAAAGCGGAAGGGCGGAAAGAGGAATTCTGATCTGCGGCACCGGGATGGGCATGAGCCAGGTGGCCAACAAATACGAAGGCGTTCTGGCGGCCTGCTGTGAAAGCGTTTACGCGGCCAGAATGTGCCGGGCCATCAACAATTCCAACGTTCTGTGCATGGGCGGATGGATCATCGCGAAAGAAATGGGCCTTGAGATGGTCAAGGCCTTCCTCTCTACGGAACATACGGAAGGCCTTGAGGAATGGCGCCGCGACTTCCTGAAAAAAGGCTTCGCGAAGGTTCGGAAAATCGATGCCGGGCAGCACGGCGGAGAGGGGAATCCCGATGAAATCTCCCGTTAAGATCGGCGTGATGTGCCTTGCCCGCACCACATTCGATTACCATGCAGCCAAAAGGATTTTCGACGCGAAGAAAGAGGAGCTGCGGAAAATCGAAAACGTGCAATGGAAAATCGTCGAAGATCTGGTGATAGAACCGGAAGAAGCGGAAAAAGCATCCAAACGGCTTGCCGCCGAAGATCCGGATGGCGTCGTCCTCATCAGCGGAACCTTCCATTTGGGCCATTTGGCGCTGATCGCGAACAAGTACCTGTCCGTTCCGATTCTGCTCTGGGCATTCAACGAGCTGCCCTACAACGGCGGAAAAATCCGCCTGAATTCCGTGTGCGGGCTCAACCTGAACGCCTCCAACCTTTATAAAGCCGGGAACGACTCCTTCCTGTACCACATCGGAGATGAGATGGATGAGAAGTGGATCGACGCGCTGCGCATGCACGCCATCCTCCGCAATTCCCACGTCGGAATCGCAGGCTACCGAGCCCATGGCTTCTTTAACCTGGATGTGGAGGATCTTTCCGTCTACCGCCGCCTCGGCATTCTGCTGGACCACTACGAGATCGCCGACCTTTTCCAAAAGGCGCCGCCCGAAAGCGGCGATACCGCCGAAAAGCTCCGGCATACCTATGACTGCTCCGGCATTACGGAGGCTCAGGTCCGCAAGACCGGCGCGCTGGCCGATTCCATCGAGGAATTCATGCAGGCGAACCGGCTGGATGCGCTGGCGGTCCGCTGCTGGCCGGAATTTGCGTCCGTTTACGGGGTGGCCCCCTGCGGCGCCATGAGCTACCTCGCCTCCAAAGGATATATTCTGGGCTGCGAGGGGGATGTGGAGGGAACCCTCAGCATCCTGGCCGGCAAAGCGGTCGCGGACCGCGTTCCGTTCCTCGCGGATCTCTCTCAGGTCAATTTTGAGGAGGATTACGCTCTGCTGTGGCACTGCGGCGTCGCCTCCCCCACTTTGTGGGACGGGGAATGCGGCCTGTCGCTGGACACTTATTTTGCGGGCGGGAAAGGGGTGACCTCCGATTTCGTCATGAAATCCGGAGAGATCACGATCTTCCGTATCGACACGGCGCGCGGAAAGACCCGCCTGTTCCTGGAAAAGGGCAGGGCGGTCCCGATGGAGAAGCTCCTGCGGGGAACCTATGCGAAGGTTTTGTTCGACAAGCCGGTCCGGGATGTCCTCGACGCCGTTCTCTCCTCGGGGGTCGCCCACCATGTGGCGATGATTTACGGCGACCATACGGAGGCGCTCCGGGATTTCGCCCATATGGAAGGCTTTGAGGTTCTTACATAAATCAATTTGGATGGAAAGCTGCGGCTGAAAAATGGTTAGGAGGCAGAAATCATGTGGGAGTATAAACAGCCGGTCACCATTCTGTTCGGGAATGGAAAAAGCCGTGAAATCGGGGATATCCTGAAAAATGAGGGCCTGGAGAACGGGCTTCTGGTCAGCGATCCGTTTTTTGTCAAGAGCGGCCTGGCGGATTCCCTTCTCCACGCGGCCAAAGGGCGCCTGACGGCCGTTTACGACCGGCTGGAATCCAACCCGACCGTCGTCGATGTGGACGGCTGCGCGCAGGCGATCCGCAGAAACGGATGCAAATTTGTCGCCGCCCTAGGCGGGGGAAGCGCGCTGGACTGCGCCAAGGCGGCCGCCACCGTCTGCCTGAGCGGAGACTCCGTCACGAAATACCACGGTACGGGCGTTCCCCTGCCGAAGGAGCATCTTCCGCTGATCGCGATCCCGACCACAAGCGGAACGGGCAGCGAAGTGACCTGCGTCGCCGTGCTGACGGACCACGCGAAAGGAAAGAAGGCGCCCGTGGTCTGCGAGAATTTTTTCCCGTCCCTGGCGGTGATCGACCCGGAGCTGACCCACACGGTCCCCCCGAAAGTGACGGCGCAGACCGGGCTGGATGTCCTCTGCCACGCGCTGGAGGGATTCTGGAGCCGGAACCACCAGCCGGTCTGCGACGCGCTTGCCCTGCACGCCGCCGGGCTGGTATTCCGGTATCTGCCGAAGGCGTTTCACAACCCGAAGGACCCCGCCGCACGGGAAAAGATGAGCGAGGCTTCCGTCATCGCGGGATTGGCGTTCACCCTGCCCAAGACCACCGCATCCCACGCCTGTTCCTTCCCGCTCACCAACCTGTACCATATCCCGCACGGGGAAGCCTGTGTCCTGACGCTGGATTATTTCGCGCGGATCAACGCCCCGGCGGAAAACGGCCGCCTGGAAGATTTTGCGCGCAGGCTCGGCTTTTCCGATGTTTCGGCCATGGCCGACCGCATTTCGGCCCTGAAACGGGAAACCGGGCTGCTGACCGACCTCAAGCGGTTCCGTCTGACGGAAAAGGACATCGACGCGCTGGTACGCGCAAGCCACCATCCCAACCTGCTCAACAATCCGGTCGAAATCACGGATGAAATGCTTTATGACCTTTACCGCGGGCTTTGCCGCTGAACACCGATCCGGAAACCCGGTATTCTAACTGATAAAGGAGACGAAGACATGCCGCAGCAAAGCTGCCTGGAAGCACTGCGCAGAAAAAACCCGAACATCCCGTTTTATGATGTTTTTGACCCCGCTTTCGCCCCGTACGGAAGAATCGTGCAGGGGTACGACTGGAAAGAAGCCCTCGACTTTATGGAATGCACAGAAATTCCCGCACAGGGGAGCGTCTATCTTGCAAAGGTTCCTGCCCTGATGTCGCTTTCCGTCGCCGAAGAGCTTCGGCGCGGCCTGTATGGGGAAATGCCGGTTCAGGTCGGCTACTGCAACGGAAACAATCGTCAATTGAATGCGCTCGAATACCACAAGTGCCCAGAAGTCGATGCCGCCGCAACGGACCTGATCCTGCTGCTGGGGGATGTCCGCGACATCCGCGGCGGCTCTTACCCGTCTTCTGCGGTGAAGGCTTTTTATCTGCCGAAGGGAACCGCCTGCGAGCTGTATGCGACCACCCTCCATTTCGCCCCGTGCCGCGTTCGCCGGGAAGGGTTCCGCTGCATCGTCGTGCTGGCGGACGGCACGAACCTCCCCCTCGAAAGCCCCCATTCTATCCGGAATCCGGAGGACCGCCTGCTGTTTCTGCGCAATAAATGGCTCATCGCCCATCCGGAAAGCGTTCAGGCCCAAAAATCAGGGGCGTTCCCCGGAATTTCGGGAGAAAACATTGCAGTAATTTCCGAATAGGCTAAAATAGAGCAAAGAGAGAAAATCACTGCATCTGCCTCGATATTTGCCCGGATGCGGACAAAGGAATGATTGGACGACATGAAACATGAAGTTGCGGGATACAATCTGGTCGACGTAAAAAAGCGAAACCGCAGCGCGATTCTATACCTGATCTACCAGAGCGGCGGCATGTCCCGCAAGGAGATCGCCCAGCGCCTGGGCCTGACCCCCGCCGCCATCACCCTGATCACCAGCGACATGATCGCGGAGGGCCTTCTTGTGGAGACCCGCACCGAATACAACAGCGTCCGGGTGGGGCGGAAAGAGGTTATTCTGGACATCAATTTCGGACACTACGCCGCGGTCGGCGTCTGTATCAACCGCACCAAGGCCGAAATTATCTGCACCGACCTGCGGCAGAACGTCATCTTCGAAGAGCAGTTTTCCATTGAAGGCTGCCGCCAGAAATCCAAAGTCATCATGGGAAAAACCTGCGGCCTGATCCGCACCCGGCTCGAACAGTACGAGGTGGCGCGCACCAAAAAGATTTTGGGAGTGGGAATCGGCGTCCGGGGAATCGTGAATTCGGAGAAGGGCGTCAGCACCCATTCTTTCCACCTGTGGGAAGACAACGTGGACGTAAAGACCTTCTTTGAAGAACAGCTCGGGCTTCCGGTGGTGGTGAACAACAACGTCCGCGCGCTTGCATACGGCGAGCTGTTCTATTTTTTCAACGACTATCCCGACAACTCCATTTTCATCAAGCACGGCCCCGGCGTCGGCGCAGCCCATATTTCCGTCGGCTCCGCCGCTTCGGATTTCACCTGCACGCCGGTGGAGCTGGGGCATATGATCGTAGACCCCGGCGGGCGTGTCTGTTCCTGCGGCAACCACGGATGCCTGGAAACCATCGTCAGCTACGAGGCCATTCAGGAAAACGCGAAGGCCGTCTTTTCCTCCACGCTGACCCCCACCCTGTATTCGCTCGCGGAAGGGAGCGCCGACCGTGTCAGCCGGGATATGATCCTGAGCGCATACGACGCCGGCGACAAAATTATAGAGGAAATTTTTTCCCGTGCCGCGTTCTATTTCGCCGTAGCGATCCGAAACAGCATTTCGCTCCTGAACCCCAGCGCGATCATCATGTACGGCGAGCTGTTTGAAGACAAAAAATTCTGGGCCCTTCTTCAGCAAAAGCTTTCCTGCTTTCCCGGCTGCAATATGGTCGTCAAAAGCCGGTTCAACCTGAAAATGGATACGCTCGGCCCCGCTTCCACAATCATCGGGAATTTCTTCAGCGGCGGGGGGAACCTGTAAGCCGATCCGGGCTTAAACCCCCGCCCCGACAAAAAAGGGAGGCACCTCTCATGAAGCTGCATCAGACTGCGGACGGGTTTTCGATCCAATTCGGGCCGGATGCCCTGCTCCGCCACAGTGTGGAACATCCCATGCTTTTTCTCGGAATCGGCCGGGAGAACATTAGGATGTACCGCGGAAACTTCGACATAAAAGATAATCTGGAGGAAAAAATACCCCTGCGCGCTTTCGAGCTTCGGGAAGATGAAAACGGATGGACCGCTATTTTTCGAAACCACGACGAGAAGCTCTCCTATACTTTGACGTTCCGGCCGGATGGGGATCTTCTCCGCGTGCAGGGCCGCTGCTCCGACATCCGGTATAACCGGATATGGCTCCGGATCCCGGCGCGAAAGGACGAATTCGTCTACGGCGGGGGCGAGCAGTTCTCCTGCCTGAACCTTCGGGGAAAAAAATTCCCGATCTGGTGCCGCGAGCAGGGGGTAGGACGCAATAAAAAAACGCTCACAACCGCTTTGGCCGATCTTTACGGCAGCGCGGGGGGCGACTACCACACCACTTTTTTCCCGCAGCCTACCTTTATCTCTTCCCGCCATTATTTCTGTCATCTGGAAAATTACGATTATTCCGAGCTGAACTTTGAATCCGGGGACTTCCACGAGATCCATGTGTGGAACACAGCCGTCGAGCTTGCCCTGCGGAGCGCGGAAAGCTATGCCGGCCTCCTCTACGGCCTCGGCGGCCTGCTGGGCCGCCAGCAGATGTTGCCCGAATGGGCGTACCGGGGCGCGTGGCTGGGGGTTCAGGGCGGCACGGAAATCTGCCGCGAAAAGCTGCGGAAAATGCTGGGCCGCGGCGCGAAAATATCCGCTTTATGGGCACAGGACTGGGAGGGGGTCCGCATGACCTCCTTCGGGAAGCGGCTCCAGTGGGACTGGCGGTGGGATGAAACGCTCTATCCGGGCCTGCCGGAGCAGATCCGGGAATGGAACAAAAGCGGCGTCCGCTTTCTCGGATACATCAACCCCTACCTTGCGCAGGGCGGACAGCTCTTTCAAGCTGCCGCGGAAAAGCGGTATCTGGTCCTGAACGGGCGGGATGAAATCGACCTGGTCGACTGCGGGGAATTCAACTGCGGAATTGTGGATTTCACCAATCCCGAAGCATTTTCCTGGTATAAGGATGTCATCAAAAGGAATTTGATCGGGATCGGCTTTTCGGGCTGGATGGCCGATTTCGGCGAATATCTTCCCGCCGACTGCAGGCTTTACAGCGGGGAAAGCGCCCTTACGCTGCATAACAAATGGCCCGCCCTGTGGGCGAAAGCCAATTATGAGGCTTTGGAGGAGACCGGGAACGCCGGAAAGATCATTCCTTTCATGCGCAGCGGCGCGGCCGGGTCCCAGAAATACAGCGCCCTGATGTGGGCCGGCGACCAGAATGTCGACTGGTCTCTGGACGATGGCCTCGCTTCCGTGATAACGGCAGCGCTTTCCGCCGGGATGTCGGGCTGCGGCCTGCACACGAGCGACATCGGCGGATATACCACGCTTTACCGGATGCACCGCACGAAAGAGCTCTTCCTTCGCTGGACGGAATTCTGCATGTTCACCCCCGTCATGCGGACTCACGAGGGGAACCGCCCGAACGACAACTGGCAGTTCGATTCCGACGGGGAGACCATGGAGCATTTCGCCTGGGCAACCCGGATCCACGCCCTTTTGTTCCCCTATCTGCGCGCGCTGGACCAGATCAATCATGAGCGCAGCCTGCCGGTCATGCGTCCGCTTTTCCTTCAGTATGAGGATGACGTCAGGGCTCATGAGACCATGTACGAATACCTGCTGGGGCCCGATCTGCTTGTTGCCCCGGTCTATCTGGAAGGCGAAACCTCCCGCGAGCTCTATCTGCCCCGGGATTCCTGGGTCTCCCTCTGGGATGGCATCCCTTATCCGGGCGGCTCTGTGTCCGTCGGCGCCCCCATCGGCAGGCCGCCCGTGTTTTACCGGGCGGAAAGCGGATTTGCCGGCCTGTTCCGGCAAATCGCCGAGGAGGGTCCGTTTTCCGGGGCATCCTCCGGCGGCTGACCGCAAAGGGGGAAAACAATGCAAATCACCGGATGGGTATTTCTTTTGTTCGGCCTGACGATCGTCGCCACTCATTTTCTGGAAGGGGTCACCGGGTTCGGCTGCACCGTCATGGCGATGCCGTTTTCCATTCTTCTTCTGGGGCTGGATGCGGCCCGCCCTGTCCTGACCCTCTACGGGTTTTTGATGGCCGTTTACATCATCGTCATTTCCCATCGGAAGATTCAATGGAAGCATTTCTTTAAGATGATCTCCGCGCTGATTCTGGGGCTTCCGCTGGGAATCCTGTTTTACAACTATCTGTCCAAAGATATTCTTCAGAAAGCGCTCGGCGTTTTTATGATCCTGATTTCCGTGCGCGGCCTGCTGATCGCCTTCCAAAAGGTCCGGCAGCGCGCCGTCGGAGAGAAGGCGGCCCTTTTCTGCGCGTTCTGCGGCGGTATCATCCACGGGGCATTCTCCTCCGGGGGGCCGCTGGTGATCATTTATGCCGCCGAAAACCTGAAGGACAAATCCGAATTCCGTGCGACCCTGTGCATGGTCTGGTTCACCCTGAACGGGATTCTGCTGGCGCAGATGATACTCGCCGGCCAGTTCCCCGCGGATACCGCGCTGCTCTCCCTTTCCGCGCTTCCTTTTCTGGCCGCCGGGGCCGTTGCGGGGAACATCGCGCACAAAAAAATTCGCGACGTTTATTTTACGAAGATCGTTTATACGGTCCTGTTCCTGACGGGCTTTATCATGCTGATTTAGCTTGAGGGGCGGCCGATCCGGCCCGCACCCGGGCCGGGAAACGATATCTTGGCGAAAGGAGGCCGGCGCTTGCAGAACGAGATGCTGGAACGGCTGATGGATTTTCCCGTGATCGCCGCCGCGAAAAGCCAGTCCGGCTTAAAAAGGGCGCTTCAGTCCCCCTGCTCCGTCGTCTTCCTGCTGTTCGGCAGCATCTGCAACATCGGCGAGCTTGCGGAAGCGGTCCGGAGCGCGGGAAAGCTCGCCGTCGTGCACGCCGACCTGATCGACGGGCTTTCCCCGCGGGAGGTTTCGGCACGGTTTCTGAAGGAAACCGCCGCGGCAGACGGCGTCATCAGCACGAAGCCGCAGCTGCTCCGCTGCGCGAGGGACCTGGGCCTGATCACCGTGCAGCGCTTTTTCCTGCTCGATTCCATGTCGCTGGAAAACGCCGAAAAGCACCTTGCCGAAAGCGCGGCGGACTTCATCGAGATTCTGCCGGGCGCGATGCCGAAGGTGATCCGGGGATTTGCGCGGAAAACCGGCATCCCCCTGATCGCGGGAGGGCTGATCGCGGATAAGGAAGACGTGGTCTCCGCGCTCGGCGCGGGCGCAACCGGGGTTTCCACCACAAGGGAGGCCCTGTGGTTTCAATAAAAAAAGAACGTTTTTGTGTCATGAGAGCCGAACGTTCCTGCAAGGCCGCCGAAAGGCGGGCCTTGGGAAACGTTCGGCTCTTTCAGGAAGGATGAGGGATATGTATGATGTCACTGTGATCGGCTGCGGGGTCGTCGGCGCGGGAATCGCCTGTGAGCTTTCCCGGCACCGGCTTTCCGTGGCGGTCCTTGAAAAGGAGAACGACGTCGCCTGCGGCACTACAAAGGCCAACAGTGCGATCGTGCACGCCGGGTTCGACCCCATGCCCGGCACGGCGATGGCGCGGCTGAACGTGCAGGGAAGCAAAATGATGGAAGCCCTCTGCGGGGAGCTTTCCGTGGAGTACCGGCGCATCGGCTCGCTGGTGCTCGCGTTCGGCGACGGCGACCTGGAAACACTGCGGGAGCTTTTCCGGCGCGGAAAGGCGAACGGCGTGGAAAAGATGGAGCTTCTGACGGGGGCTCAGGCGCTTGCCATGGAGCCGAACCTGAACCCCGCCGTCGCGGGGGCGCTTTACGCGCCGACCGCGGCGATCGTCAATCCATGGGGCCTCGCGATCGCCCTGATCCAGACCGCGGTGAAAAACGGAGCGCGCCTTCACCTGAACGCCGGGGTAAACCGCATCGAGGAAGCGGGCGGCTTTTACCGGATCGGCACGGATGCCGGGGTTTTCGAGACGCGGTATCTCGTCAACGCGGCGGGCACCCATTCCGACGAGATCAACAATATGGCCGCAAAACCGTTTTTTCAGATACTTCCGCTCAAAGGGGAGTATTACGTGCTGGACAAAAGCCAGGGAAACGTCGTGTCCCATACGATATTCCAATGCCCCGACCAAAACGGGAAGGGCGTCCTGATCTCCCCGACGGTGGACGGGAACCTTCTCGTCGGCCCCACGGCCGAGCCCGCAGACGGGCCGGACGACACCGCCGTCACCGCCCGGGGGCTTGCAAAAGCGGCCGAAACGGCGCTCCGCTCCAGCGAAAAAATCAATTTTCGGGAAGCCATCCGGAATTTCTCCGGCGTGCGCGCGGCGACCGAAAAAGACGACTTCATCCTCGGCGCTTCCCCGGATGCGCCCCGCTTCGTCAACGCTGCGGCCATCAAGTCGCCGGGGCTTTCCGCCGCGCCCGCCATCGCGCTGGAGGTTTGCTCCATCCTGCGGGACATGGGGCTCCCGCTCAGCCGGAAAGAGGAATTTATTCCTTGGAAAAAACACAAGCTGTTCCGGGACATGACGGAGGAAGAGCAAAAAGAGGCGCTGCGGCGCGACCCGCTTTACGGCAGGGTGATCTGCCGGTGCGAGACCGTCACGGAAGGCGATATCCGCCGGGCGCTGCGCGACCCGATTCCGCCGGGGTCCATCGACGGGGTCAAAAGGCGCTGCAACGCGGGGATGGGAAGGTGCCAGGGCGGATTCTGCGGCCCCCGCGTGCACGAGATCCTGAGCCGCGAAACGGGAATGCGGATGGAAAAAATCTGCCAGGACCGGGCGGGCAGTTTCCTGCTGACCGGAGAAACCAAGACAGGAGGCGCCGAAAAATGAAAGAATACGATGTGATCGTCGTCGGAGCGGGGCCCGCCGGGCTGGCCGCCGCGTGCGAGGCGTATCAAAACGGAGCGGAAAGGGTGCTTGTCGTCGAGCGCGACAAAGAGCCGGGCGGAATCCTCAACCAGTGTATCCACAGCGGCTTCGGGCTGCACTATTTCAAAGAGGAGCTGACCGGCCCGGAATACGCGGGCCGGTTTATCGACCTGCTCCGCGCCACCGGCGCCGAGCTGCTCCTGGACACCATGGTGCTTCACGTCTCCGAAGAAAAAGAGGTGACCATGGTCAACCCGCGCGACGGATGCTTCACCGCCCGGGCGGACGCCGTGATCCTCACCATGGGGTGCCGCGAGCGCACGCGGGGCGCGATCGGGATCCCGGGCACCCGTCCCGCCGGGGTTTTTACGGCCGGCATGGCACAGCGCTATGTCAACATCGAGGGATATATGGTCGGCAGGAAGGTTGTGATTCTCGGCTCCGGGGACATCGGCCTCATCATGGCGCGCCGCATGACGCTCGAAGGGGCGAAAGTCGCAGCCTGCGTGGAGCTGATGCCGTATTCCAACGGCCTTGGCCGAAATATCGTGCAATGTCTGGACGACTTCGGCATCCCGCTCTACCTTTCCCACACCATCACGGAAATCAGGGGAGAAAGGCGCGTCGAAGGAGTCGTCGTCTCCCGGGTCGACGGGCGCGGAAAACCCGTTCCGGGCACGGAACGCTTCTTCGACTGCGACACGGTTCTGCTTTCCGTCGGCCTGATCCCCGAAAACGAGCTCTCAAAAGAGGCGGGAATTGAGCTGGACCCCCGCACAAAGGGCCCGGCCGTCTACGAGAATATGGAAACCTCGGTGCCGGGCATTTTCGCCTGCGGAAACGTGGTGCACGTGCACGATCTGGTCGATTTCGTCACGGCGGAAAGCCGCCGCGCCGGGGCGGCCGCGGCGCGGTTCTGCGGCAGGGCGGACGCATGGGATCCTTTTGAGCCCGCCGTTCCGCTTGAAAACGGGGAAAATGTGGGGTATACTGTTCCGCAGCACATAAGGCCCGGGCGGATCGACCGGTATGCGGAGGTGTTCTTCCGCGTGAAGCGCGTGTTCGGAGATTCGGTGATCGAGGTTTCGGATGGCGGAAAAATCCTTTCCAGCTTCCGGCGGGACCATATGGCCCCGGGCGAAATGGAGCATATCGTCATCCCGAAGCGGTTATTACAGAACGCCGGTAAAATCACCGTATCCGCAAAGGAGGGAAAAAGGAATTGAAGCATCTGATCTGTATTGTCTGCCCAAAGGGCTGCCACCTGAACGTGGATGAGGAAAACGGCTGTTCCGTAACGGGAAACGGATGTCCGCGCGGCGCGGAATACGGAAGGGAAGAGCTGACGCACCCGACCCGCGTGGTGACGAGCACCGTGAAAATCACGGGCGGCGCGCATCGGCGCTGCCCCGTAAAGACAGACCGCGGCATCCCGAAGGAGCTTGTCCTTCGGGCGATGGAGCTGCTCGACGGGGTCACGCTTACCGCCCCCGTCAGGCGCGGGGACGTCGCCCTGCCCAACGTCTTCGGGACGGGCGTGAATTTCGTCGTGACCAGGGATCTGTGAAACAGGCAGAACGGAGGAGATTGTATCATGGAGAAAAAATATATCGCCGCCCTGGATCAGGGCACGACCAGCTCGAGATGCATCCTGTTCGACCGGGAGCAGAATATCATCTCCATCGCGCAGAAAGAGTTCCCGCAGATTTATCCGCAGGCCGGTTGGGTCGAGCAGAACCCGACGGATATTTTCGTCACGCAGTACGGGGTCCTGATGGATGCGCTGACGGAAATGGGGATCGACGCCGCCGATATCGCGGGGATCGGCATTGCGAACCAGCGCGAGACAACCGTGGTCTGGGACCGGAAAACGGGCCTTCCGGTCTGCAACGCGATCGTCTGGCAGTGCAGGCGCACAGCCCCCCTGTGCGAAGAAATCCTGCGCGACCGGGAGCTCAGCCGGTACATCCGCGAAAACACCGGCCTTTTGGTCGACGCGTACTTCTCCGCGACCAAAATCAGGTGGATCCTCGACCACGTTCCGGGCGCAAAAGAAAGGGCGGAAGCGGGCGAGCTTCTGTTCGGAACCATCGACACCTGGCTGATCTGGAAACTGACGGGCGGCAAAGTCCACGTCACGGATCTGACCAACGCCTCGCGCACCATGCTGTTCAATATCAAAGCCCTGAAATGGGATGAGCATATCCTGAAGGCGCTCGGGATTCCGGCGTGTATGCTTCCGCGCGTCTGCAGCAGCTCCGAGCTCTACGGATACACCAACATCGGGGGCGCCGAAATTCCGATCTGCGGCATCGCGGGGGATCAGCAGGCGGCCCTGTTCGGCCAGCTCTGCTTTCATCAGGGAGACGTGAAAAACACCTATGGAACCGGGAATTTTATTCTGATGAATACCGGAGAAAAGCCTGTCAAGAGCAAAAACGGCCTGCTCACGACCATCGCCTACGGGCGGAACGGGAAGGTCTGCTATGCGTTGGAGGGAAGCGTCTTTGTCGGGGGAGCCGTGATCCAGTGGCTCCGGGACGAGATGCGCTTTTTCACGGCGGCCCCCGACGCGGATTATTTCGGTGCGCAGGTTTCGGATTCCCAGGGCGTCTATTTTGTCCCGGCATTCACCGGGCTGGGGGCGCCGCATTGGGATATGTACGCCCGCGGAACCATCTTCGGCTTGACGCGCGGCACCACCAGGAACCATATCATCCGCGCGGCCCTGGAATCCATCGCGTTCCAGTCGAAGGACGTGATCGACGCAATGATGGCGGATACCGGCCTTGACATCGGCGAAATCAAGGTTGACGGCGGTGCGAGCGTCAGCGACATCATCATGCAGTTCCAATCGGATATCACGGGGAAAGTGCTTCGCCGGCCGATCGTGCGGGAGACTACGGCGCTCGGGGCGGCGTATCTCGCCGGGCTTGCGGCCGGTTTTTGGAAGGATGAGGAGGAGCTGACGCACCACTGGTCTCTCGACAAATTTTATAAGCCCAAAATGGATGAAGCCACGAAGAAAAAGCTGCTGGCCGGCTGGAACAACGCGGTCAAATGCACAAAATTATGGAGGGGATAACGCAAGAGCCTCAAGTTTTCATCGGAATCGCTTCCACAGCAATAAAACAGCCGGGACATCCATGCCGAAGGGCACGGCATCCCGGCTGTTTCAGAATTATCCCGCTTCTAAAATTTTCCGAAAAAGACGACCGGCATTACAAAACAAATCGCCGGAAAAAACATTCTTTGCGGTTCGCAAAATCCGCGCTCCCCCTCACAATCCCCGCACATACCCCACGACCGGCGCGATGGACGCCCTGTCCGTGAAATCGACGGCTTTGCCGTAGGTGGCCAGCATCTCCCGGTCCTCCCCGCGAAGGGAAGCGGGGTCTTTTCTGCTTGTCATCCGGAAAAGCATCGCCATCATGGATCTGTGGACCGGGCCGAGACGGGAATAATCGATCGCTCCCCGCAGATGGAACACCTTGACCCTTTCCCGCATCCGGCCGGTAAAAACGCGATCCAGGCCCTTTCCGATATGGTCGGTGTTGTCCTTGTCCGCGGGGTCGGCCAGCCCGCAGGTAAACAGGATCAGGTTCTTGCCGCGGAACCGGTCGAAATTTTTCGTCAGGAAATCGATCCCGTTCACCCCGCCGGCATAGAGCCCGCCGCCGTAAAGGATCGTGTCGTACGGCTCCAGTTCGGCCCGGTTCACCTTTTTCCGCTCAAACAGATCGCACGACAGCTCCTCCGCGATCCATTCGGCATATTTTCTGGTCGCGCCGTATTTCGACTGGAACACAACCGCGGTTTTTTTCATCCCGGCCCCTCCTTCTCTCGTCTGCCCTTACCATACCATAAAACAATCAAAAAGAAAAGGGCTGAACCCGTGCGGATTTCAGTCCTTTTCTTTCCATTTTTCCCGATATCGGGAATCGTTTGAAAACACAAAAATCAACAGGAAATCCCGGCGAAAGCCGTTCAAACCCCGATAAGCCCCTTTTCCGCCCGCATGAACGACAAAAAGCGCGCCCACAAAGCTGTGAACGCGTCGTGTGTGCCGCTATCGGCCAAATTTTACTGGATCGGGATCCGCTTCGTGTTCGGCCTGGACTCCTGCTTTTTTGGGCAGCGAACGGTCAAAATCCCGTTGTTCATTTCCGCCTTGATTTCGTCCGCCTTGATATTGTCCAGCGGAAAGCTTCTTCTGTAGGAGCCGCTGCGGCGCTCCCTGCGAAGATAGCGCCCGGATTCATCCTTTTCCTCTTTGTGCTCGTCGACATTCGCCGAAATGGTCAGCATATTGTCGCCGATATCGATGTTGACATTGTTTTTATCGATGCCGGGCAGCTCCGCATCAATGACATAAGCATCCTTTTTCTCCCTTACGTCGACCTTGAAGCCACCGAAATTAAGGCCGTTCCAAAGGCTGTCGTTGAAAAAGCCGGGGAAAAACCCGCGGGGGAACAGACCGTTTTGGTCATCGTTGAATAAGCTCAAATCGTGGTTGTCGCGGTTCATGCGTGAAAAACCTCCTTAAAATACTTTTGCATTTATTTTATGGTGCGAAAACGATATTATACTCATTGATATGACAGATCGGCAAATCCCGTGAAAGGCGGAAGACCTGAGGCCCCGGCGCCATCCTATTCGCAGCGCTGATCCGGCTTGCCGCAGGCCGCTCTTTGAGCCGCAAGGATCGCCAGATTATCGCCGAGCGCGTTGAAAAAATTCGAGAGAAGGTTCATCTCATCGGCATCGAGCTTTTCGGACAGCGCGATCGCGAGCGAGGACGCGAGAACCACGAATTCGCTTCCCGGCGGACATTGCTGCATATCATATCACCTCAAAGTATATTATGCGGGACGAAGAGCCCGGCGTCCGCTGCGCCGGGCTCTTCGAGTGCAAAAATTTTCTTTTTTAAAGGTTTGCCCACAAAAAAAGGTTCCGGCAGGAAAGGGCCGCCGCAAAACAAAAATTTTGCAGCGGTCCCTTAAATCCGCAGAGGTTCTCTGACGGCTGCTTCGAAATAAAGAAGCGCATGCCTCTTCTTTATTCCAGCCACAGCTTCGGAATGTCGCCGAAGGAGCGGATCGCCATATAGCCCGAGATGGCCACGACCACCCAGCCCATAACGGTCATCATCCTGGAGTGCTTATAATCCCCGACGATATCTTTTCTGTGCGCGGCAATCAGCATGGCGCCCAAAGCCAGCGGCAGAATCAGCTCGTTCAGAGTCCCCGAAACAATCATCACTTTTACCGGCTGACCGATAAATTCAAAGAGGATGGTGGAAAGCGCGATAAACGCTACAATGGAAGCCCTTTCATGGCTGTTGATGGTTTTCGACAGGGTTTTCAGGAAGGATACGGAGGTGTACGCGGCTCCGACCAGGGAATTCAGCGCTTCCGAGAAGATGAGCACGGCGAAAAGGGTGGCCCCCGCAGGCCCTATTACATAAGAGAAAACCGATGCCGCCGGGTTTTCGGGGTCCAGCTTATACCCTGTCACCACGGCGCTGAGCGCGGCAAGGAACAGCATGATTCTGACAATGGTGGTAAGGACGATGGCGAGGGTCGCATATCCGCCGACTTTTCTGAGGTTTTTCTGTCCCACGATTCCGGCATCCACAAGCCTGTGGCCGCCCGAAAAGCAGATGAATCCTCCGACCGTCCCGCCCACGAGCGTGGTGACGGCGATAAAAGGCAGTTCATGCGGCATAAAAGTCGATTTCAACGCGAGGCCCACCGGGGCATGGCTGGCAAGGCCAAGGTAAAGCAGCGTGACCAGCATGAAAATTCCGGTTACCTCGCAGAATTTATCCACGACCACGCCGATGCTTTTATATAGAAACACGACGATCCCGATCACCCCGATCACAAGAGAGCCGATCTTGTAATCAAGGCCGAACAGAATGTTCATGGAAAGAGCGGATGCGGCGTTATGCGCAAGACAGAACGCCAGCCCCCCGAACGATACGAAGAACGCGATCACATTGCCGAGGCCCGGCAGCACCTTGTTCGCCACATCCTGGGCCCTCAGCCTGCTGGCCGCAATGATCTGCCATATGTTCAGCTGTGCGAAAATGGATAAGAAGGTGACGACCAGAATGACAAATCCAAACGAATCCCGGTACTGTTTCGTAAAGGTGGTCGTCTGCATCAGGAAGCCCGGCCCGATCGCCGACGTGAACATCAGGAACGCCGCTCCCAAAAGAGCCGACTGCTGCCCCGTTCCCAAAAGGCCCTTCACCTTTTCCCATAAGCTTTTGCCACCCGTTTGGGTGCTTTCAGCATTTTGCCCGCTTTCGGCAGACTGACTGACAACATTGTTTTCCTGCCCAACTAAATTTTTACTCATTTTTTCACCCCTGGCTGTTTTTTGACTTAATGACCATATTTTTTCGCTGTTTTGAAAATGACCGCCAGTTTCACCTCCTCATTTTAAAGGCCCCCTCTGTTTCAATCTTTCTTTTTCAGCAGTTTATCAGGCAAAATTTTTACTGCGGATTTTTTTACCTCAGTTCAGCAGCGACTCCGGAACAGAATGGACCATGGTTTTGATTTCCTGATCGGAGAACCCGTGCTCCAGCAGCAGCCCGATAAAACGCAGCATACCTTCCCGCGGGGTTTCTTTTCCCATTTGCCCTCTGTCCGTTGCGAGAAACACATGCCCGCATCCTACAAGGCGGATGTTATGTAGCATGTCTTCCGCGGGGGAGTAGCCATCCGCAATATTCATCCAGTCCTTTTCGATCACCACCCCCAATTGCGCCAGCTGCGCCTGGATCTCGCCCGGCACGGCGGTCCGTTTCCATTCCGGGTGCGTCAGAACCGTGCGCACCCCCATCTGACGCGCAGCCCTGCATGCAATCACCGATTCTTTTGGGCTGACATGCCCGGTCGCGAATACGGCGTGATACCGCCGGACCACCTCCAGCACCTCGTAAACCGCTGGAAGAAGCTTTCCGTCTTCATCCAGGATTCCGATTCCCGGCCGATTGAAAAAATCCCCCTCCATATTTCCATACGCCAGGCAATTGGCCGCATCCCGTGTGGGCAGCCATACAAAACTGGCCCCCAGCCGAAGCGCGCTTTCGGCGGCGTACGGATTCAGTCCCCCCACCGGCCAGTTCAGCACGACCCCGCCATAGGCTTTGGTCGAAAGCCCGCTCCGCTTATTCAGCAGCGCCGCCCGCGCGGCGGTGGACTCATAGTGGTTTTTGATCAGAACCCCGGCCATTTTTGCCTCGTCCGCCTGCTGCAATACCTCCACGTCGTCCAGTCTTCGTTTCATATGAGAAGGAAAGCTGTGAACATGGAGGTCGTAGCCTCCCTCCAATAATTCTGCAGCTTTCTGCTGTTCGTGTTCCATAAAAAAAGCCCCCGATACCACAATTTTATGTCCAATTCGTGAAGCTCCACTGGTTAAAATTGTAGCACGGTGCCGGCCTTTTGAAAAACAAGTATTTCTACACCGAAATGAAAGACCGGGCTTGTGTAAAAATTGAAAAAATCAAAAAATCTGTTTTTTGAAAGAAATTCGGAACGTCTTGAAACGCCTGAATTTTCAGACTATAATAGTAATAATTTATAGAAAAAGCTTTTTCACAGTTCCATTATTATAAAAAATTAAGACAAGTAAAATCTATATGGAGACAAGTTTTTACTTGTTTGAGATGCCGGCCTGCGGCCGGCGGGGAGGAAAGCCGGAAATGAAGCAGAGCTTTAAGATTTTTTTGCTTACGGCAGAGGAAATGAGCATCAGCCGCGCGGCAAAGCGCGCCTATGTCACACAGCAGTGTGTCAGCGACCACATCAAGCGGCTCGAGGACGAATACGGGGTCGCCCTGTTTGAAAGGAAGCCCCGGCTGCGCCTGACGGAGGCGGGCGAGACCATGCTCCGTTCCCTGCGGAGCGTGCATATTCTGGAGAACAACATGGAACGCAATATCCGCGAGATCGCCGACGGGCAAAGGGGTTCCTTTACCGTGGGAATGAGCACCTCGCGCGCGCAGATCATTCTTCCGCTGATGCTCAAGCGCTATTATGAGCATTTTCCAAAGGTGGACGTTTCCTTTTATGTCAACGATACCGTCGTGCTGGAAGAAAAACTGCTGGACGGCACCATCGACCTGTTCCTGGGGGCCAACGCCTCTTTAAACCCGGTGTTTCACACCATGCCGCTGGCGGTCGACCGGATGTACCTGATTATCAGCGAGAGCCTTCTTCAACAGCATTTCGGCAGCAGGGAGATCAGGGAATTCGAGCAGGGGGCGGATCTTGCGCGCTTTTCAGACGTTCCCTTTTCCCTGTATTACGAAACGGGGGCCGTCAACCTGATCGTTCAGCAGCATTTGAAGGATTACGGAATTCACCTGAAAAATACCCCTTACCATATCAGCGACTGCGACACGCACATCTTTCTGTGCGCTTCGGGGCTGTGCGCCGCCCTGATCCCGGAAATGCTGTCTTTACGGATTTACGAACACAACGCCAAGTGCGACCCGGACAAATACATCCATATTTTCCCTGTGAAGAATTTTCATTATCCTCTGCGGATCGAATTGATCTGGCATAAGGATACCCAGCAGCCCTTCTATATCAAAGCATTCTGTGAAATGCTGCAGGAGGAAGTCAACAAGCTGGTGAAAAATCACGAATGACCGCCGCCTGTGGGAGCGGCGGCCATCCGGCTGCACAAAAAGCCCTTCGGATAAAAAGCCGCTGAAAAACAAAAGGCCCACCCAACGCGTTAGCGAAGGATGGGTCCCGACAGAAGTATGTAATTTGATCGTTCCGATCGTATCCGCAGCTAAATTTTGAAAGCAAAAAAGCCGGGGCGCCCTTTCGTGCATGCTCCGGCTCTTTTCAGCTTTTTTGCAATATCCTTTTTTGATCGCATTTCCAGCTAAAATGTGGAATTTGTTTTTGTTCCTCCCCGCCTTCGACGGGGGGAGGAACAAATCCGGGTTGGCAATTAGGCCTCGTTTGAAAAATCAAGAGACTTGTCTATTTCGGCTAAAATTGTGCCGCCCGGCGTCAAAAATGCTCGGAATCCGGAAAGGATTCCTGCGCTTTTTTCCTTGTTCGGCGCAATTTTATCTCGAAAATCCGTCGCTTTTTATTGATCAAACAAGGCCTAACCGCTTAAAATTAAAATTTTAAAATACGGAAGCGGAAGGAAACGCTTTTTTG
>ENA-UOOI01001426-UOOI01001426.1-fermentation-metagenome-genome-assembly--contig:-NODE-1426-length-24975-cov-4.133066_pt1 | contig 24975 bp, 19 predicted proteins | sample MGYA00245779_ERZ724027 | MGnify/ENA primary metagenome ERZ724027 (study PRJEB28704, sample SAMN03018318) | fermentation metagenome | biome: anthropogenic terrestrial biome; feature: soil; material...
TCTGAATAAATCTTCTATAGCAGTCCCATGCCCAGCGTGGATTTCCGGATTTTTCTCCTAGAATCTCTACGACTTCTTCATTTAAACCGAGGTTTAAGATGGTATCCATCATACCCGGCATAGAAGCTCTTGCTCCTGAACGGACAGAAACCAGAAGCGGATTCTCCTTATCGGCGAACTTCTTCCCTGTGATTGCTTCCATCTTAGAGATTGCTTCCATGATCTGACCCATGATCTCATCATTGATCTTCTCGCCGTCTTCATAGTACTGCGTGCAAGCTTCCGTTGTGATTGTAAACCCTTGTGGAACCGGAAGTCCCAGGTTTGTCATTTCTGCAAGGCCAGCGCCCTTTCCACCAAGCAGGTTTCTCATAGACGCATTACCTTCAGTAAACATATAAACCCATTTTGCCATATTTACTTTTCCTCCTAAATGTAATGTGAAATTTTATAGTAAAGTATTTCCTGTTTTTTCCAGAATATACCCTCTACTTTTACATATACGCCATTTTTTGGCGCACACATTCATTGTATCATAATCACATTTATAGTCAAGAGAAATTGGGCTGCCTGTTTCGTGAAAATGATCAGGAATCCTGCTTAAATATGGGATCCGCCGGGTACCCTCCCGCCAGTTTTTGCATTGCCCTTTGTATGCTGTCTCTCGATGTACCCCAGTGGGCATCTTTGTTCCGATAATCATTCTTATCCACAAACCAGGATACTTCCTCCTGAAGGCGCTGCATATTCGTCTGCATCAGCTGAAATAAGACAGGATAAAACTCCTGCTGCTGTTTCTCATTCAGCTTGTTTGGGGCTCTCTTTACAAGATCCCCGAGATGAGGCAGGCAAAAGCCCTTGCTGTTTTCAAATATTTTCTTAAATTCGGGATTTTTCTTGTACATATCAAAAAATGTATCCAGATACCTCTGATAGTTGCTCTGAAAATGATCACAGACATAGCAGGAAGTGGTCTTTTCATCAATCCATGTCGGAAGAGCTCCTTTTGCTGTTTCCTGCTCCCCGTCTGTCCTCCTGTGTCCGAAGATGGATGGCTTTTTACCTGGTTTGAATGACTCGATCTGTTCCTTTAATTCCTGATTGATTTTCTTCAGATGCGTATCTAATATCAGTGCACTTCCCAATCGGTTTCCGTAGTCATAGATCATCTTATAGTGATGACGGCAGAAACCAATCTTATCTGTCTGCATCCGGATATCATCTTCCATATATGCCGATCCCATGATAAAGGAGATGGCATGCCGTTCCGCTTCCCTTTCCAGAAAACAGAACGGGCACTCGTCCTTTGCCAAAAAGGCATCCATCAGAGGAATCGTTGCAACCGTCTCTTTCATCAGAACCTCGCTTTCAGGCCGAAGTACATAAGTACAAGCACACCCAGTGCTATCCGATACCAGCCAAATACTTTAAAGTCATGCTTCTTTATGTACCCCATCAGAAATTTAATCGCAAGCACCGAGATCAGGAAGGCAACAACCATGCCGACAATTAATACTGCCGCCTCAGTTCCTGTAAACGCCAGTCCAAACTTCAAAAGTTTGATGAGACTTGCACCGAACATAACCGGGATGGCCAGGAAAAATGTAAACTCTGCTGCAGCCTCTCTGGACGTACCAATTAAAATTCCCCCGATTATTGTCGAGCCGGAACGAGAAGTTCCCGGAACCAGTGACAGTGCCTGGAAAAGTCCAATCATCAGCGCATCTTTGAATGTAATATCACGCACACGGCGAATACGCGGTGTCCTGTTCTTATTATAGTTTTCGATCACAATGAATAATACACCATAGATAATCAGCATCAGTGCGACAACAAAATAATTGTGAAGATGCTCTTCCATCCAGTCATCCAGCGGCAGTCCGACAACCATCGCCGGCAGGCACGCCACCGCAATCTTAAGCCAGAGAACTATCTTATCCATATAAAAGTATTTTGTCATAAAATTCTGGCATGCGGCAAGTGCCTTATTATCACTTGGACTGGCAAAAACCGGCTTCTCCGGAGCTTTTTTCTTCGTATGAAACGGCCAGAGCCTTTCAATGTAGATTACCACAACGGCAAGAATCGCTCCCAGCTGAATCACAACATTAAACATTTCCATAAACTTTGGACTCTGGTTAAGTTTTACAAATTCATTTACTAAAATCAGATGTCCGGTACTGCTGATAGGGAGCCACTCTGTGATCCCCTCCACAATCCCTAAAAGGATCACTTTTAACCATTCGATTAAAACCATGTCTAGACCTCACTTCGATTTTTTGTCACCCTGTTCGGGCTGCTTTCTCATAATTATATGCTATCTGCGGTAGAAAAACAAGCAGACACACAGAAAATCGAACAGCCCATGTTTCATTTTCGAGATAAATCAATCAGTTCCAGCTCTCTTTTTCCGGCATTTTCCAAGCTGCTTGCGAGTGCTCTTGCAGTGTCAAGAGTTGTGAGTACATGAACTCCCGTCTCGATTGCATTTCTTCGGATCAAAAATCCGTCCTTTGCATGTTCTGATCCTCTTTTGGGTGTATCAATAATCAGATCTATCTCATGTCCGAGAATCAGATCCATCAGATTCGGTGAGGGGTTTTCCAGTTTATTGATTTTTGCAGCCTGAATGCCGTTTTTCTGCAGAATGTCTGCAGTGCTTCTCGTCGCATAGATGGTGTATCCCAGTGCTTCGAAGCGTCTGGCGATCGGCACCAGATCTTCTTTATCCTCATCTTTAACCGTCATAATCATCTTTTTGTATTTGGGAAGATACATGCCTGCCCCGAGAAATGCCTTATACAGTGCCTCATGGAAATCTTCGGATATCCCCAAACATTCTCCCGTGGATTTCATCTCCGGACCAAGGCCGATATCTGCTCCACGTATTTTTTCGAAAGAAAACACCGGCATCTTTATGGCGAAGTATTTCGCATCCGGCACAAGTCCCGGGGTATACCCCATCTCCCGCAGCGTTTTGCCTGTTATCACAGCGACGGCAAGATCAACGATCGGAATCTTAGTTACTTTGCTGATATAAGGCACGGTCCGGGACGAACGCGGATTCACCTCTATGACATATACCTTTTCACCGACAGCGATAAACTGAATATTGATCAGGCCAATCACATGCAGTGAACGTGCAAGAAGTCTGGTATACTCTTCGATCAATTTCTTCGTATTCTGACTGATACTTTTCGCCGGATATACAGAGATGCTGTCCCCGGAATGGACCCCCGCCCTTTCGATATGTTCCATAATCCCGGGAATCAGAACGTCTGTCCCATCACAAACGGCGTCAACCTCAAGTTCCGTCCCCCGAAGATATTTGTCTATAAGGATCGGGTGTTCCTGTGCGAACTGGTTAATCACTCCGATGTATTGTTCGACATCTGCATCATGGACAGCGATCTGCATTCCCTGTCCTCCCAGGACATAAGAGGGACGCACCAAAACTGGATATCCCAGAACATGTGCTGCCTCTTTCGCCTCTTCGGTGGTGAATACAGTTCGTCCTTCGGGACGGGGAATTTTGCATTTTTCCAGAATCTTGTCAAAAAGTTCACGATCCTCTGCGGCATCGACATCAGAGGCCGCAGTGCCTAAGATTTTCACTCCCATCTTGATCAGCGACTCGGTAAGTTTAATCGCTGTCTGGCCGCCGAACTGAACAACCGCACCATCCGGCCTTTCAATGTTTACAACATTTTCCACATCTTCGGGTGTAAGAGGTTCGAAATATAGTTTATCTGCAATGTCAAAATCTGTACTAACCGTTTCAGGATTGTTGTTGATGATTATCGTCTCATATCCCGTCTCCTGAAAGGAGCGGATGGCATGTACACTGCAGTAATCGAACTCAATTCCCTGCCCAATACGAATCGGCCCGGATCCGAGAACCAGTACCTTTTTCTTACCCCTAGTTTGTACGGCCTCATCTTCACTTCCATATACAGAGTAGTAATAGGGTGTCTGTGCATCGAATTCTGCCGCACAGGTATCGACAATTTTTATGGCTGCCTGAATCTGATATTGTCTGCGAAGTTTCTTTATTTCAGTTTCACTTCTGCCTGTAAGATCTGCAATCACTGAATCCGGAAATTCCAGCCTTTTTGCCTCCCTCAGTAACTCTTCATCTAATCTCTGCGTCCGAAGACCATCCTCCATCTCCACCAGTTTTGCTATTTTATCGATAAACCAGGGATCGATTTGAGTGATTTCATAAATTTTTTCAACAGATATTCCTTTTCTCAACGCCTCGGCGATTCTCCAGATCCGCATGTCATCCACGGTATGCAATGCCTTCTCCATTTCATCGGATGTCAATGCCGAGAAATCATAGGAAAGCAAAGAATTCACGTGCTGCTCCAGCGATCGGATCGCCTTCATAAGTGCGCCTTCAAAGTTATCACAGATACTCATAACTTCTCCGGTTGCCTTCATCTGAGTTGTAAGCCTCCTCTTCGCACTGGTAAATTTATCAAAGGGAAGTCTTGGCATCTTGACCACACAGTAATCCAGTGCAGGCTCAAAACTTGCCTTTGTCACCTGGGTGATTATATTCGGGATTTCATCCAGGGTATAGCCCAGAGCAATTTTAGCGGCCACTCTTGCAATCGGATATCCCGTAGCTTTTGATGCAAGTGCCGAAGAGCGGCTCACCCTTGGATTGACCTCTATGACACAATATTCAAAGCTTTGAGGGTTCAATGCATACTGGACGTTACATCCGCCCGTAATCTGAAGCTCTTCGATGATATTCATCGCAGAAGTTCGAAGCATCTGGTATTCTTTGTCCCCCAGCGTCTGACTGGGCGCCACCACGATACTGTCACCGGTGTGCACACCTACCGGATCAATATTCTCCATATTGCAAACTGTAATACAATTTCCGGCCCCATCGCGCATCACTTCATATTCAATCTCTTTCCAGCCTGAGATACAACGCTCCACCAGAACTTCATGTACACGGGAGAGCCGCAATCCATTTGTCAGTATTTCGATCAATTGCTCTTCATTTTCTGCAATTCCGCCCCCGCTTCCTCCCAGTGTATAAGCCGGACGAAGTACAACCGGATATCCTGTCTCCTTTGCAAATTGGATTCCGGATGCAACATCCCGGACCACAAGTGACGCTGCGATTGGTTCGTTGATCTTCTCCATCGTATCCTTAAACTCCTGACGATCCTCCGCCTTTTTGATTGTAAGAGATGTGGTACCGATCAGTCGTACATGATGCTTTCTTAATATGCCCTTTTCCACAAGCTCCATCGCCAGATTCAGACCAGCCTGTCCACCGAGAGTGGGAAGAATGCTGTCCGGTTTCTCTTTTATAATCAGTTTCTCTACCACTTCAGGAGTCAGGGGTTCTATATATATGTGGTCGGCAATTCTTCCATCTGTCATAATCGTCGCCGGATTCGAATTCAGTAAAACAACTTCAACGCCCTCTTCCTGAAGAGATCGGCAGGCCTGCGTTCCCGCATAATCGAATTCCGCCGCCTGGCCAATTACAATCGGACCGGAACCAATGACAAGTACTTTTTTTATATCCTTTTGCTTAGGCATAAACATGTCCTCCCATCATCTCTATAAACCTGTTGAACAAGTTCCTCGTATCCTGCGGACCCGGACTCGCTTCCGGATGAAATTGGACTGTAACTATATTTCGGTCTACATATTTCAATCCTTCTATACTATTGTCATTTACATTGATGTATGAGGGAACCGCAATTCTCTCATCCATGGAGGCTGAATCCACCACATACCCGTGATTTTGAGATGTGATAGAAACACGGCCTGTATCCTGGTTTCTGACCGGATGATTAGCTCCCCTGTGCCCGTATTTCATCTTGCGCACACGAAGGCCTGCCGCCAGTGCCATAAGCTGGTGGCCAAGGCAGATTGCAAATACAGGTATATCAAAATCATATATCTTTCTTACTTCTCGGACAATATCGGTATATTCTCTCGGATCCCCCGGACCGTTTGAGAGTATAATCCCATCCGGTTTATCCGAAAAAATCTCCTCGGCCTTTGTAAATGCAGGATAAATCGTCACTTCACAGCCTAGTTGCCTAAGTGAATCCACAATATTCTTTTTTGCTCCAAAATCCATAAGCGCGACTTTAAAACCTGTTCCCTCAAAAATTTGTTTTTTGGAACATGTCACTTTTCGTACTGGATATTGATTTTTATGTTTTTTTAATTTGGGAATAATTTGACTTAGATCATAATTAGAATTGGTTGTAACCATGCCGTTCATTGTACCATGTTCCCGGAGGACCTTCGCCAATGCCCGTGTATCAATTCCTTCAATTGCCGGGATATCATAACTCTTTAGATAATTTTGAATCGAATCCTGCGATCGAAAGTTACTGAAAGTTCTGGAAAACTCCCTCGCAATCAATGCGTCCGGCCATACCTGATTCGACTGTCGATCCTCGTAACAGATACCATAATTGCCAATCAGAGGATACGTCATACACACCGCCTGGCCCGCATACGAGGGATCCGTCAGAATTTCCGGATAGCCCGTCATCGATGTGTTGAAAACAATCTCACTGATCACCTCCCTTGGGGAGCCTATTCCTATGCCGGAAAATATATGTCCGTCTTCCAAAATCAGAAATGTTTTTGTTTTCATGTCTCTGCTTTCGTCCTTTCTGTGGCTGAAATATTGTTGGAAATAGATTTGTACGTACATCCTACTAATCTTTGAGATTCTATCATACATCGCAGAGTGAATGCAAGATAAATATTAATTTGATCCGAACAAAATCTGTTAGGAGAAATATAGGTATAAAAAAAGCACCGCAGATACGGTGATTTCAAAGGATGCAGGAAAAGGGACTTGAACCCTCACAGTATTGCTACCACAGGCACCTGAAGCCTGCGCGTCTGCCAATTCCGCCATTCCTGCTCATTATTATATTGGGGTGTTTGTACCCGCAAGAAGTATAATACCAGAATACAAGATAAAAGTCAACATCTTTTTTTATCTTGATCCTGACATTTTCACCCGAACAAACATGAGAAAGCAACCCGATTAGGATGTATTTCGAATGTTTGTTCAGTGCTGAACATCCAATGAATGTTCAGCACCGACCGAAACGAAGATATCCTATCTCTTATAAAGTCAAAACGAAACATCTGAGGTCTTCGGAGTCTTCGGTTCATTCACTGATTCTTTCGTCTTTTGCTCTTCCAATTTTGAGAGAAAGTAGATCAAAACAAATCCAGTAACACCAAGCACAAGACAGATCAAGATCTCAATCCCAGTAGGCATTCCCGGAAATACCTGTCCAACTGATCCGAGAACAAATCCCAGAATAATCATATAGGTCGGTTTCGGAAAGCGTTTCATGGCGATTTCAAGGAACCTTGTCAGGAAGATAATTCCGGCGATCAGTCCGATCGCCAATGGAAGCAGATAGGGAATGTCCAGCTTTCCTACTGCCTGCAGTACACCTTGATAGATGCCAAGAACCAAAAGCATGTAGCTTACACTGATTCCGGGCAGGATCAGAGCAATTGATACGATAATTCCGCCAATAAACAAAACCATAAATCCTCCAATTCCGCCGGACGTACCTGCAAACAGGTTCTCGGGGAGAAAGGATATCGCCACCACGATCATAGCTCCAATTGCCAGATTTATGACTTCCCTCCAGCTGACTTTTTGAATTCCCGCTTCTTTAAATATCAGGGGACATCCTCCGAGTACAATACCAATAAAGAAAAACATCATAGGTTTCTCATATGCATTGATCAGTGATTCCAGCGGTCTGGCAAATAAAAGTATTCCAAAAAGTGCCGGAATGCAAAACGTAAAAAGAAACTTGATATTTTCCCGAATGTCTTCGAAAAAGGAGCTGACCGAGTGAATCAGCCTGTCATAAACACCCAGAATCATAGCCATGGATCCCCCTGAAACTCCGGGCACCATCATAGTGGATCCTACGACCAGACCCTTCACTGCTGTCACAATACCTTTTTTATTATCTTTCAAAACTCATTCTCCTTCTATTTTCCCGTATTTCTTTTAAAGCTTCCAAGTATGTATAGGATACTTCCAATAAAAATGAAGAAATCTGATATATTAAACACAATTCTCCTGATTTTTTCAAAACGGCTCTGTATGCTGACATAATCAGTTACATAACCTGCGTTTATGCGGTCAGCCTCATTGGAAAGACCTCCGCCAATCACCATACCAAGACCTACCTTTTTCAGCCGCTGCCCGGGATGCATCAAAAGCCAGATAAAATAAAGGCTTATGCTTCCCAGCATTCCCAGATTTCCCCACTTTATCAGTCTGGGGTAATCCGAGAGTCTGCCGAAAGCAAGCCCATCATTATGAAGTTTACGAATGATGAATCTTCCATTCAAAATGGGGTATTCTTCCCCCATCCCAATCTTTTGTTCCGCCTGCCTCTTGATGATCAGGTCTCCAAAGAATACGCCGAAAAGAACTGCAATGTAAACCATAAGAACCTCTTACTCTTCTTTGCCGGTTTCTTCTGCCTTGTCATCTAATTTCACTTCGCCGGCATCGCTTTTTTCATCGAAAGTGGTGTCGGCTGATTCCTCTTTTTCATCCGGCTCCTCGGAAAAAGCCTCTTCATAGTGGGCGTATTCCGCATCCTGCATCGGAATCGGGGAACCGCATTTCATACAGTAATCGGCATCTTTTGGAACAGCCGCTCCGCAGACCGGGCAGATCGTCTGTCCTTTTCGATCTGCAATTTTATCTTTCAGATCTGTAATGTCGCTCTGGGTTTGCATGATTTCTCTGCAAAGAGCCGCAAGATCTTCGCTGTATGGCTCTCCGTTCACATACTTTTGGTATACAAGCTCGCCGATCAGCTTATAGTCTTTATTTATCTTACTTTCAAGAGAAGACTGCTGACTGCGCAGTTTCTGCACCGAAATAAACTCATCTGTCTTCTCTCCGACATTTTTTGCGGTATCTGTCAATGTTTTGCCCAGATGGCTGAAAAAATCATTTGCCATAATGTACTCCTTTCTAACAATCACCTGAATTATTGCATCCCAATCTTCGGGACTTCTTGTCCCCGAAGAACAATACGCGGGCCGCCTGTGCGTTCTATATATTCTTTTGTAATAACAACCTCTCCAATACTGTCATCTTTTGGTATTTCATACATGATATCCAACATAAAATCCTCTATAATCGAGCGCAATGCTCTGGCACCCGTATGTCTTTCCATCGCCTTTTTTGCAATCGCATGAAGTGCATCCTCACTGAAAGTCAGCTTTACCTCGTCCATGGAAAGCAGTTTCTTATACTGCTTTAATATTGCATTTTTCGGTTCATGTAAGATCTCAACCATCATATCCTCCGAGAGTGCATCTAAGGTGAATATAATTGGGAGACGTCCGATGAATTCTGGAATCATTCCATAATTTCTCAAATCATCGGTTGTAACCTTTGATACCAGATTCGGTTCATCGTCATACTTATCCTTCAGATCTGCCTGAAATCCTACCGATGATGTCTTGGTCAGCCTTTCCTTGATGATATCTGTCAGATCCGGAAATGCTCCGCCACAGATAAAGAGAATATTCCTCGTATTTACTGTCTCAAGCGGAACCATGGCATTTTTCGAATTAGCTCCAACCGGAACCTCAACATCACTGCCCTCAAGCAGTTTTAGCATACCCTGCTGAACAGCTTCACCGCTCACGTCTCGCTGATTCGTATTTTTCTTCTTTGCAATTTTATCAATCTCATCGATAAAGATAATTCCATGTTCTGCGCGTTCTACATCATTGTCGGCCGCCGCAAGAAGTTTGCTGACAACACTTTCGATATCATCTCCGATATAACCAGCCTCCGTAAGAGATGTTGCGTCTGTAAGCGCCAGCGGCACATCCAGAAGTTTTGCCAGTGTCTGAACCAGATAAGTCTTGCCGGAACCTGTAGGCCCGATCATAAGCATATTTGATTTCTCAATCTCAACTCCGTCTTCCCGGGAAGAGAAAACACGTTTATAATGATTATAAACTGCAACCGACATCACTTTTTTCGCATATTCCTGTCCGATCACATAGTCATCCAGCATCTCCTTCAGTCTGTGCGGAGCCGGAATATTCTCCATAGAAAACTGTTTCTTTGTCTCCTTTGTCTTGTCTTGGCTTTTCTTCTTCGGACGCTGCCTAGGCGGAACCTGCTTTTGGATAGAACTTAAATCAATCATACTGACATTCGGAGGCAGTTGACTTAGCAGGTCGCTATAGTTCATGTTCCCATTATTCATGGTATCAAAACTCTTCTGCATGCAATCGGAGCAAATATGAATATTTCCGGGAAGCTCGAACATCTTTCCTGCTTTACTCTCCGGCCGCCTGCACATAAAGCAGACTTCTTCATATTCGTCGTCTTTTTTATGATCACTGTCAGTCTCTTCGGCCTTTGGATCTTCATCCGCGGGCAGGTTTATCTTATCCTTGTCCTCTGACATATACTATCCTCTCTTTCCTTCCGATCAGTCACACTTCGGCTTTTGAAAATCCGCTTGTATTCCTTCCGGTAAGTTTATTATATCTGAAACGGTTTGAGTGTGCAACCTATATATATAATAAAAGACAGGGCCTGATAAAACCTGTCTTTTATTCTCACAGCCACAGAGAGATAAAACTCTGCGCTTATCTGTTTATCTTCCAAATGGATTTACCTGCTGGGTCTGGGGATTTTGTGTTGTCTGTTTCTGGTCGGATTTTGCTCCGAGTGTCACGGTGACTTTTTGCTCTTTGTAGTCTCCTTCACCCATTCTCTTAATCTTGACTTCGACTTTTTCGCCTTTTCCATAATATTCAAGTGCAGACAACAGATCGGCCATCGAGGTGATCTTTCTGTCATCAAAACCTACGATTACATCTTTGCTCTTAATGCCGGCTTTGTCCGCAGGTCCATTTTCTTCAACATCCTGCACCACAACTCCAACCGGAACTCCATATGCCTGATTGGCATCGGCACTGACATCCGTTCCTGTGATTCCCAGATAGGAGGCGTTGTTCTCATCGACTTTGTCACGAGTCTGCATATTCATAAGGTCTTTTAAGATTGGCTCAGCTTTTGAAAGCGGAATTGCAAATCCCATACCTTCAACGCTGGTATCCGAGTATTTTGCTTCATTGATACCGATCAGTTCGCCCTTCATGTTCAGCAGTGCACCGCCGCTGTTGCCCGGATTAATCGCTGCATTTGTCTGGATCAGTCCCTGAGACTCTTCCGGATTTCCCGCATCGTCTTGTGCCTGAACAGTGCGCTCTTTCGCACTGACAATACCGTTAGTCACAGACTGACCATAGCCAAGTGCATTTCCGATGGCAACCACACTTTCACCGATCTGCAGCTCATCGGAATTGCCAAGCGAAGCCACCTTAATCTCGCTCTTCGTCTCCTCCGGAACATCTGAAAGCTTTACGGCCACAACCGCCAGATCATTGTCGGTATCTGTTCCTTTAATCTGGGCTTCCACTGCATTGTCATCGATAAATGCCACAGATACCTTCTGTGCGCCCTTTACAACGTGATTGTTTGTTGCAATCAAAAGCTCCTTGTCATTTTTTCCTACGATCACACCACTGCCACTGGCCGGAACAGTCTGAGAATAGGTTCCAAAGAAACTTTGTATATTCTCTACAGTCTCTGTGGAGATGGCAACCATGGAAGGCATTGCACTGTTGGCAACCTCTGCCACGGTAAATGTGCCCTGCTTTGTAGTGGAGGAAGTGGTTGTTACTCCATCTGACTTCTCCGTCGCCACTGCGGTATTTTGAATCGTCTGCTGTGAATCGGTGCCGTTTATGCGGCCGCCTACATAATTGACCCCATACATCACGGAACCGGCCACAAGTCCAAATACCAGCGCCATAGATATATTCGTCGCCCAGCGTTTCCCTGTATTTGGTTTTCTGTTACCATTCGAAGTCATATGCTCTGCCTTCTTTGCTTTTTTTGATTTCTTATCCGGACTCTTTTCATTATGTTCCGGCTGCTTTGGTTTATTAATATGATAATATTCCCTCTGATTATTGTCAGATGCGGCACCGCCCACATCTTCGGAAGCATACTTTGCCATATCATCATTTGCAGTTTCACTTTTCCCTGCGCTGCCGCTGATCTTTGGATTCACCCAACTATAGGTGGAATCCGTATCATTCGTATCTGTATTGCCGTTCGTATTCTCCTGATTCAGATTCTCTTGATTCAGATTATCCTGATTCAGATTATCTTTTTCACTGTTATTATACTCGTCACTCATAATCCTTTACCTCTCTTCTTGATCTATTAAAAAGACTTTATCTAAAGTATCATACATATCACGATACACAGACTGTTTTGCACTTCGTGTGTATAATTTCTTATCCTTGTATCTTACAAGTCTTATAATACGTGAAATATGTGTTTAATATGTGAAAAACATTTTAAAAAATCGTGAAAAGAACAAATATTTTTATTCCACAGTGACTGACTTTGCCAGATTACGAGGTTTGTCAACATCCAGCCCTTTTCCGAGAGCAACGTAATAACCAAAAAGCTGAAGCGGAATCACAGCCAGAGAATTGGTAAAATATGGATTCGTCTCAGGAATATAGATGCAGTAATCTGCGACTTTTTCCACTTGTGTATTGCCCACGGTTGTCACCGCCATGACAAACGCTCCCCTTGTCTTTACCTCCAAAATATTGCTGATCGTCTTTTTATACAGATCCGGCTGCGTGAGAACTGCTACAACCAGTCTTCCGTCCTCGATCAGTGATATTGTTCCGTGCTTTAGTTCTCCTGCCGCATAAGCCTCCGAATGAATATAGGATATCTCCTTTAATTTTAAAGATCCCTCCAAAGAGATCGCATAGTCAATACCCCTGCCGATGAAAAATACATGATCGGAAGCCAGATATCGATTCGCAAATTTCTGAACATTTTCCTTATGGCTTAAAAGGAAAGAGATCTGCTCTGGAAGCTGTTTTAAGGAATCAATCATCGATGAAAATGTAGTTTCATCAATGGTTTCTCTCACTTTTGCAAACTTCAGTGCCAGAAGATACTGTGCGATCAGCTGCGTGCTGTATGCTTTCGTCGTAGCCACAGCGATTTCCGGGCCGGCCCAGGTATACATCACGTTATCTGCCTCCCTTGCGATCGAGCTTCCCACAACATTGACAATTCCAAGTGTCTTGATATGATGCGCTTTCGCCTCGCGGAGTGCTGCGAGAGAATCCGCAGTTTCACCGGACTGACTGACAATAATGGCAAATGTATCCGGTTCAAAGATCGGATTCCGATAACGAAATTCAGAAGCAAGGTCAACCTCGACGGGAATCCTGGCAAGTCCTTCAAACACATACTTGGCGGTGACCCCTGTATGATATGCAGATCCACAGGCAATGATATAGATCTTTCGGATCCTCTTAATCTCTTCATCTGTCATGCCAAGTTCATCGATGATGATATCTTTATCTTTCAGACGAGGGATCAGAGTATCTGAGACGGCTTTTGGCTGTTCATAGATCTCTTTTAGCATAAAGTGATCATATCCGCCTTTTTCCGCAGCTTTGATATCCCATTCGATCATAGTGGGTTCTTTTGTCAGCTCCTCCTCATCGATGTTGTAGAAGTTCAGCGAATCCCTGCCAAGCCTGACGATTTCTTCATTCTCAATAAAATAAACCTTACGTGTGTATTTCAATATTGCCGGTGCATCGGAAGCCATGAAATTACCCTGGTCACTTTCAGCCACAATCAGTGGACTGTCTTTTCGCACTGCATAAATTTCGCCGGGGTGATCCTGAAACATGATTCCCAGAGCATAAGAGCCCTCCATGCGATGCATGATCTTCGCGATCGTTTCGATAGGATCTCCGGTATAGTAATAATCGAGCATATGGGCTATGACTTCTGTATCTGTCTGTGAACGGAATTCGTAACCTTTTTTTTCAAGCTTCTTCTTTAATTTGATATAGTTCTCTATAATTCCATTGTGAACCACTGCGATGGATCCGTCTTTGTTGATCTGAGGATGTGCATTCGCATCCGTGGGTTCCCCGTGAGTGGCCCATCTTGTGTGACCAATTCCTGCAGTTCCATAAAGCAGAGCACCGCCATGTGTGAGATCCTCCAACACTTTCAAGCGTCCGGTCGATTTTGTCATATGAATCGCTTCTCCATCAAAGACGGCAATTCCCGCTGAATCATATCCCCGATATTCCAATTTCGACAAGCCATCCAAGAGAATTGGCGCCGCCTGTTTCTCACCTATATATCCAACAATACCACACATACCTCTATACCCCTTCCTTCCAATAGTTTTTATTCATCGTAAATCGCAAGATCAACCAGTTGGGCAGGGCACGGTAATGTTTGCCGAAAAAATACCCCATATATTTTGCCCCACTTATGGCTGCAAGCTGAAAAAGCAGCCATGGCTTATGAATCTGTATCACATGAGAAGCAGTCTTCTTCACGAGACGAAAGCCCTCCCCCTCAGAGGGATATTTCGAGAAGATCTCCGGATGATCAGACTGGGAAACACCCAGATCGAAATTTCTCTGGAACTGCCTGATGCAGGAATAGTTATGTGAATGGTAAACCTTCGCATCTGCAGCGTAGGCGATCGCATACCCATCTTGAATCAGCCTGGCTCCGTAGATCATGTCTTCGTTAAAGACAGCCTTCTCCACGAAACCGCCTAATTTTTCATAAGTTTTTCTCTCATATGCCGCACAGACATTGGAGCAGAAAAATGTCTTGATTCCGAACTTTGAAAGATCATCCTTGTCTTTAATATCAGATTCAGATGGGTAGTTATAAGCTCTCGTATAACGCTCCAGCGTACTGCATCCGTCTTTCGGAAGCTGCCTCGCATAGACAGCCTTGATCCGGGGCATAGCAAAGCATTCGACCAGTTTCTCGATCAGACGATCATCGGCCGGAATAGCATCCTGAGTCATGTATACCATGATATCCGCATCCGTAGACTGTGCCAGCAGCCTTCTCGTGCCGCCATGGTCAAATTCCTCTGGTGTAATATGGGACACAAATATGCGCTCTCTGATATCTTCCCACCCGGGATTCCAGTACCTTTCATCGGTATTTACAATTATTATATTCCTTATATGATAAGACTGCTGCGCTAATTGGCGCAGCAGCTTTGCAAAATCCTTATCAGGTTTATATGTCGGTATTAAAACATCTACTTTATATGATCTCATTGTTTAATTACTCTCCGGACTCACTGGAAGTGCACCATTTTCAGAAGTTTTCGGGATATCGTTCTCGCCGTATCCACTTTCCTTTATGATATGATCACTATATTCTTTTACCTCAGCCGACGGCTCATAGTTTATCCCTGGATAGATAAAGTCATGTAATTTCTCTACATTCGTCTCTAAAGTGACGGGAACAACACAGTCGTTGCCATTCATAGCCTTTTTTACAGGCTCGCCCCACATATGGTCGATCGGGAATCCAAGCTGTCCATTCTCCATGTCCAAATTATAGGTGAGAAGTGCTTGGCCAAGCTTGATAATCTCCTGCTTCGTAAGAGAAGTCTTCACCAGCGGAAAGATAGAATCCATCAAAGAGTTCAGCTGTGGCAGACTTGCGCCTTTTGCCTTGTCCATCAGTTTACTCAAGACAAGACGCTGACGGGCGGCTCTTCGAAAGTCTGCTCCATCTCCCTTTCGGATTCGGGCATAGGACACAGACTGTGTACCGTTCAGATGAAAAGTCTTGGTCTGGGCACCGTCAAGTTCCGATTTGCTCGGAAGCTCTATCTCCTTATATGGAACACCCGAAACCTTAGAAGTCTCTTTGTTATAGTTATTCACATGTACAATCTCTGCTCGAGTCAGATCAATATCAAGACCTCCGAGATCTTCGATTGCCGTTGAGAGTGCTTTAAAGTCCACCGTTGCATAATCTGTGATATCAAGATCCAGATTCTTGTTCATCATCGTGATCATCTGCTCGGGACCGCCAATCTCATAAGCAGCATTGCACTTAGTGAACTTGTCCCCGCCATCTCTTGCGAATACGTTTAGCCAGGTGTCACGGTAAAGAGACACCAGCCGGATTGTCTTCTCATCATGATTGACACAGGCTATCATCATTGTATCGCTTCTGCTTCCGGCACCGAGAGAATTATCCCGCGTGTCCAGTCCGGCCAGAGCGATAAGTTCTGTACCGGTCTTCTGGTTCTTGTCGGCCTTTTGTACATCCTTGTTCACACCGATCTTACTGAAATCCAGTTTGCCATCCTGCATCTTGTCAAGCTTTGAGTTAAAGTAAGCAAAGCCGAAAAGGGCAGCACCCAAAATCAGCAGCACCACAAGTTCCAGTCCAAAAACCACTCTTCTTCGTCTGCGCCGCTTATATGCCTTGCTTTTTTTGTTGACCTTTTTTTTTGACATGTTTTTTGTCCTCGTACTTCTTTGGTATCGTGGGGAAGAAACTTTATACCCCAACGTCTTAATATGCGTTTTTATTTACAAAGCCCCGGAATATCGTCAGGAGTAAAATCTTGACATCCAGTCCTAAGCTCCAGTTCTCAATATAATAAAGATCATAGTCAATCCTCTTTTTGATCGAAGTGTCCCCGCGGTAACCATTGACCTGTGCCCATCCGGTCATACCGGGACGCACCTGATGTTTCACCATATATCTAGGGATCTCTTCCCTGAATTTTTCTACATAAAATGGTCTTTCCGGTCTTGGCCCTACCAGACTCATGTTGCCTTTCAAAACATTAAAGAGTTGAGGAAGCTCATCTATACTTGTCTTCCTCATAAATTTCCCTATCTTCGTGACGCGCGGATCATCTCTCACTGTCCACGCTTTCTTCTCTTCGCCGGCGGGCTGTATCTCCATAGAACGAAATTTATACATCTCAAAACTTCTGTTATGCAGTCCGACGCGGGTCTGTTTATAGATCAGCGGACCAGGTGATGTCAGCTTGATACCAATCGCCGCAATCGACATCACCGGCGAGAAGAGAATAATCGCCACAATCGAACCGACAATATCCATAATCCGCTTGCACATCGCATTGAATGTGTTTGTAAGCGGTACATATCGGATATTAATCACCGGAAGTCCGATCAGATCTTCGGTATAAGGCCTTGTCGGTATAATATTATGATAATCCGGAATAAACTTCGTGTGTACACCGGACTTCTCACACATCGCCACAATCTTCTCCAGACGGTGATATTCATTCAGCCCTAAAGTGATGGCGATCTCATCGAGCCGGTTCTCCGGCAGGATGACCATCAAGTTGGCAATTCGGCCTAAGACCTTGACTCCCTTATAGGTTGTTCCGGCTTCCACATGATCATCCAGAATTCCTCTCACGGTATATCCCCATTCGGGATTCCCTATGATACGGTCGATGTACTGTTCTGCCGCACGGCTATAGCCGACTAACAATATATGTTTCTGATTATACCCCATCTTCCGCATCTTTTTCAAAGTCATGCGGATCAGATTTCGGACAAGCGTCTCAAAAAAGCAGTTCAGCAGATAGAAAATCCACAATACCGACCGGGCAATATGAATCTCTTTTAGCATATACAAAACGAGAATCAGAATCATAATCCCAAGAGTATTTGCCTTGATGATATTCGCAAACTCCAGACGTCTGCCCTGTACCCGTTTTGGCGTATACAGACTAAATCCATAATACAAAATCAAAAACAAAGGTACAATCAGGATCAAAAGCTCCATATACTCGGCAAAGGGCAGTGCTCCGCCCTTTGCCGCACCCAATATCGGGGTTTTAAATTTCAGCACCCATGCCATCCAGTAATTAAAAGCAATCACACATCCGTCAATCACTACATGGAGCCGGTTAAAGTACCTCTGATTATCCTTAATCATGATACGATTTACGCCTTTCAAATTCAAAATACTATGCTACTTCGTAACCAATAGAATTACTATACAACAAATCACAAAAAAGAGCAATAAAAAAATGCAGACTGTCCTATGCCAGCCTTCGGAATATATTTATCCAAAGCTCCCACTGGATTCTCAGATAATGTCTGAAATTTTGTTGTTGGTACTTTACTTTTTTACCTCTCTTTTTCGCCGTAAAAGATAGGGAAAATCCATTCTTTATACCGGCAAGATACTCTTTTGCATACCCTTTCCCGGCAAAAAAAAGGATTTTCAAGAGGAAACCGACTAACAGAAAAGGAAGATTGACAAGGATCTGCAATAAGGGCATATTCTTGTATATCATGTAGATGTTATTTCTTGAAGAATACCTGATTTTGAAACGATTGTACTGAGAACCGCTGGTGCCGCTGCCGATATGCCAGACCTGTGCATCCGGTATATACCAGTTCTGATATCCCAGAATACGGGCACGGTATCCGATATCAATATCCTCAAGATAAGCAAAGTGTTCCTCATCAAAAGATCCGATTTCTTCTATAATCTCCTTTTGGTAGATCGCAGCTCCGCCGCAGGATGCGAAAATCTGGTCTTCTTTCTTGTACAGCGAAACACTTTTTCCCCTGCCTCTGGCAAATGCCCACCCAAACGCATTATAGAAGTTTCCGGCATCGTCAAGTTTATCTCTGTCGTGGTATGAGATCATCCTGGCGGCACAAGAAAAAGCCTTCTTATGTCTTTTGATTCCCAAAAGCAGATTCTTCACAAAATCATGCTCCACCTCGGTGTCATTATTGAGCAGGATGACATAAGTGCTGTCCACTGCCTGTATTCCCACATTCACGGCATGACAAAATCCAGTGTTCTTAGACAGTGATATCAGCCGGATCTGCGGATATGCCGAAAGAATCAGCTCCTGACTTCCATCTGTAGAACCGTTATCCACCACAATGACGGCGGCATCCGTATAGCTCTGATCCAGCACAGAGTTCAGACAGGTCTTAAGATAATCGATTCCATTATAGTTTGGTATCACAACGGATACTTCATTCATACTAAGTCTCCTTTTAAGGTCGAAGTGAATAATTCCATTTGCCAAGAGTGAGATTCTTATTATAATAGGGATCTCCTTTTTTCAGCAAGTCAATCCATCTCGTGCGCATATATTCAATCTCTGTCTGAAATCTGCGTACTTTTTCTTTGCTGTCTTCCAATCCGCGTGATTTTGATTCATAATGGTACATCTCTACATGCGGGTCATACACACAAAGATACCCTTCCTGGCAGACTCTGAGACAGAGATCGACATCATTGAAGGCCACTTTCAGCTTTTCGTCAAAGCCTTCGACCTGGTCGAACACTTCTCGTTTCATCATCATACACGCCGCCGTCACTGCACTGTAGTCCATCTGCAGTGAAGCCTTGTGAAGATATCCGGTTCTGCTTCTCTTCATTCCCAGAAAAGCATGTCCTGCGATACCCCCGATTCCGATGATGATTCCAGCATGTTGAATTGTGTCATCCGGATAATACAGCTTACTTCCCACGACACCCACTTCCGGTCGTTGTACATTTGCCAAAAGGCTCTCCATCCAACCTGGTGTGATCACCTTAATATCATTATTTAAGAAGATCAGGAAATCTCCTTTTGCCCTTGATACGGCAAAATTATTGATTGCTGAAAAGTTAAATTCACCCTGATATGTGATCACCCGTACCTTGCTGCGTTTTTCAAGCTCCTGATAATATTCAAAAGTAGAAGGCTCTTTGCTGTTGTTCTCCACGATCAGAAGTTCATAATTCTGATAAGTAGAAAGCTCTGTGACTGAGTCAATACACTGCTTTAACAGATCGATGTGATCTTTATTCGGGATAATGATTGAGATCAGCGGACTGCCTTTCACCGGATAAGTGACATTGTAAAATCCGTAATCTGATGTGTGAGACACACACGCTCCTGTGACTCCCATACGCATCAGATTCCCTTCGATCGCCCGTTTTCCGGCCTCAAACGCATACATCTTGCTTGCAGGATTATCTGCCGTGGAAGTTTTATGTGTTCTCCAGTGATAAAGAATTCGGGGAATATGGCCAATCTTTTTTGCCTGCTCTACGCAGCGAAAGATAAAGTCGTAGTCCTGTGCCCCATCAAACTCCCGTCTGAAGCCCCCGACCCGTTCAATCAAAGATCTCTTCACAACGAAAAAATGACAGATATAATTATTCGATCTTAAAAGATCCAGATTAAAGTCCGGTTTCATATGCGGCTGAAAATGTTCAGAAAGATCTGTAGTCACCTTGTCTTCATCCGTATAGACAACATCTGTGTGTCTATCTTTATTCAAGAGGTCAACAACTTCATATAAGGCATCGGGTGCAAGCAGATCGTCGTGATCCAAAAGCCCAACATAATCACCCGCAGCTGCCGAAAAACCGGCATTCGTGTTCTCGGCGATCCCCAGATTTTCTTTTAGTGTTCTCACGACAATTCGTCTGTCATCATCTGCATAGACTTTCAGCACCTGATTCATCCTCTCGTCATCCGGACTGGCATCTGCTATGACAAGCTGCCAGTTTTCATACGACTGAGATTTCACGGATTCAATCATCTCACGCAAAAAAGCCTCTGGTGTGTGGTATGCCGGAACCACCACGCTGATCAGAGGCGCATATGCAAAAGTATGCCTGCTCTGCCGCTTCAATTCCTCCGGGGTGGCCCTGTGAGACTCATACCATGGTCCGTAAGGCACTTCATCCGGTTCCAGACGTTCAAAAAGGCGATTAAAAAATTCCTTTGGTCCATAATGGTTCAGATAACGCAGACCTTTTACAATATTATAAGGTTTTAATTTCTTTATAAAATAAAGCATTTTCGAAAGATTCATACAACCTGCCCTTCATAACCAGGAAAAGATAACAGACAGGAAATCACGCGATCTTGATCCTTTTTCGTGAGCGCATAATACATCGGCAGACGCACCAGTCTCTCACTCTCTTTTGTCGTATAGCAATCCTCACCGGAGAATCTGCCATATTTGATTCCGGCCGGGGAAGAGTGCAGCGGGACATAGTGAAATACACACATCATATCACGTTCTTTCATATAACGAATCAGATTTGTCCTGACATTCAGATCTTTCACCTTTATGTAATACATATGGGCATTATGTACGGCTTCTTTTGGGACACAGGGCTGATCAATCAGACCTTTGTCCTTTAACGGCTTTAAAGCTTTCTCATAGTGTTTATAGATATCCATACGCTTTTTATCTATCTTGTCGTGTTCTTCCAGCTGAGCATAGAGATAAGCGGCATTCATATCACTGGGAAGATAAGAAGATCCGTAGTCGATCCAAGTATATTTATCAATCTGTCCCCGGAAGAATTTACTTCGGTTCGTCCCCTTTTCGCGGAGAATCTCCGCCTTTTCCAGATAAGAATCATCCTGAAACAGGAGTGCACCGCCCTCACCCATGGTATAATTTTTGGTTTCATGAAAACTGTAGCATCCAAAATCTCCGATGGTGCCGAGTGCTTTCCCCTTATAGAAAGCATTGACTCCCTGTGCGGCATCCTCAATGACCTTCAGATGATATTTCTCCGCCAGTTCCATGATCTTGTCCATCTCGCAGGCGACACCCGCATAGTGAACCGGCACAATCGCCTTCGTCTTATCTGTGATTGCTGCCTCAATCTTATTCTCATCAATATTCATGGTATCCGGCCGAATATCCACAAAGACGATCTTCGCTCCCCGCAGCACGAATGCATCTGCCGATGAGACAAAGGTATAGGAAGGCATGATAACTTCATCCCCCGGACCAATTCCGGACAAATAAGCCGCCATCTCAAGTGCACTTGTACAAGAAGTCGTCAGCATCACGTATTTCGAATGAAAATGCTCCCGCATCCAGGCAGCGCATTTCTTTGTAAATACACCGTCTCCACAGAGTTTTTTATTGTCCACTGCTTCTTTGATATAATCCAGTTCTTTTCCGACGAATGCCGGCCTGTTAAAATCGATCAATGGTCTTTCTCCCTTTTCTCTTCTGCAATATTTAACGTCTCCCTCACTACAAACTGTGGTGTTTTATTCACATTCAGGATAATCTTCCCCACATATTCGCCGAGAATTCCTACCATAAAAAACATGATACCGAAAAAGACCAGCATGGCACACATCACCGATGCCCATCCCATCGCAATCGAGGGGTGAAGAAGTTTTCTGATCAATACAACCAGTGCACCAATCAGTCCTATACTCGAAAATGCCATCCCGAACAGTGTGGACAAACGCAGCGGAAGTGCCGTGAAATTAATGCAGGACAGAAACAATTTCAGTCCCTTTCCGAATGTATAATTCGATTTTCCATACTCTCGTTCATAGTGATCTATCTCGATATTCGCAATATTATGTGTCGTGCGGAAAAACAGGATCTGTATGAATACCTGCTCACCTTCATATTCTTTTACTTTATCAATCACGAATCGTCTGGCAAGCCAGAAGCTGCTCATCTGGATATCCTTCGGACGTTCCAACAGATGCCACAGGAAAAAGCGGCTCACCGCCCCCGTCAGATTCTTAAACCAAGAGAACTTCCGCTCTTTGAAAACTCCGAATACGACATCATATCCTTCATTCAACTTTTCGATGAATTGAAGTATCTGCGAAGGATGATTTTGCAAGTCATCATCCATCCCCACGACAAGTTCACCGCTTACATAGTGAAGACCTGCCATAATTGCCGCGTGCTGTCCGAAATTTTTGGCCAGATTAATTCCCTTTACATTGGAATATTTTTCGGCACACATGCGGATCGTCTCGAAAGTACGGTCTTTCGAATAATCATTTACAAGGATGATTTCACACTCATAACCATCCAACCGGTCGAATTCCTCTTCACAAAGATCTACCAGTTCTCCGACAGATCCCTCTGAATTATAACAAGGCACCACAATTGACACTAACATATATTTCCTCCAACTTCCAGACATCATCTACAGTGCCGAGAATACCAGTATCCCCAACAGAATCAGCGCCAGCCCTGCGATCTTACGTCTGGAAAATTTTTCTTTTAGTAAGAAGTATCCCATAATACTGACAAAAATATAACTCGCAGACTCCAATATCGGAGACATCGACAGCGGAAGATAGCGAAGAGCCAACATCGTAAGTATCGTAGATACAAAAAACATTCCATATGCTGTGATAACCAGAGGATTTAGGTACTCCAAAAGTCTGGTCCCGTAGCTCTTATTCGCCGAAATTTTCAGCATAATCTGCGAGATAGAAGAAATCAACACGGAACTTAAAAGTATTAAAACTGCAATCGTTTCACGACTCATCATCTGTCACCACTAGGTAAATGCCGGCAAATATTATCGCCGCTCCCAAAATCATCTTCCATGTAATCCTTTCCTTGAATATCAGTGCTCCCCAGACCATTCCCCAGATCAGAGAGATTGGTTTGTTGGAATAAGCCACAGTCAGCGGCATCCGCTTCAGAATCTGCTGCCAGATAACGGCATATCCAAACATAATCACAAGAACCAGTCCGTAATAGAAGAAAAACCGCAAAGACAAAAATTTCTGACCTGCTGCCAGTTTCGAGCACACACCGCTGAGCGAACTGAAAAGCAGACTGATATGGAGCAAGAGAAACCACCTCACATCATATCTTGCTGTTTTATCCATTTTCTCACAACGATCCATAACTTTCAACCTTTACCTTTCCCGGAATACAAATCTGTCAGCTCGTCAAAGAACAGGGGCGCACCACCCGTATGCAAAAACAAAACATTTTTGCCTCGTATCTGATGAGTTTTCAGATATTCCTTCATTCCATAAAAGGCCTTTCCCGTGTAGATCCCGTCCAGGTTCAGACCGTCCTCTTCATAGACACTTCGGATGGTCTGGCTAACCTTCTCATGAAAGCGCCCATATCCGCCATCCAGATATTCATCAGATATGGTAATCCAAGCCTTTGGATCCACAGGAAATGTAATATCCATCTTCTCACTGTAAGCACGCAGGTTTTCTAAAATCACTTCTTCGGCACGTTTTTTGTTTCTGGAAACCGAAATGCCGATGATCTGGCGTCTTTTTTTGTCAGTGTCTCGGTCGGTCAGAAGGCCCGCCAGAAGACCAGATTGTGTCATATTTGTGCTGGATGCAAGAAAAATATAGTCAAATCTTCGATTTTCACGAATTTCGTAAGCTCGTATTTCCTGGTAAGTATCTGCATACGCCTGCATCGGAACCCATTCATGTCCCTTTCCAAGAGAATCTCCATAGATATAATAAGGGTGAAACCCTCTCCCGGTAAGATCTTCCTTTGCCTGTTCGACCGCTCGGCTGATCTCTGTCTTATGACAGGTAAATTCTCTGACATCCATTGCCTGAATCAGATAAGAGTTATAGCTTGTCTGAGAGTCATCCACATCATCCACGTTATATACCATACTACAGGGAATCCCTCTTTGATGTGCCGCAAGAGAGAGAATCCGGCAGAGATTCGAATGATAATTGCCATATATGATCAGTGCATCGGCTCCCTGCCGTTCCATGTCATCTAGATAATACTTTGCAAAACGTACCTTATTGCCGCCGAAAGAGAATGGAAGTGTGTCCTCACGCTTTACATACACATGATTCCCGCCGATGTCGGAGATCGGATGAATCACTGTATCATACAGGGGAATGTCTCCCTCAAGATCCAGACTGATATGAGAAAGGATCTCCCCCTTTCGCATCTCACATAAGGGCAGGGAATCGCCCTTTAGGATCAGCTGTCCGATCCGGTCTCTGCCGTTTTTATAGGTGCGCACTTCTTCACCCGGATGTACATTAAAAGAAAGATCTATGATATCATCTGATGGAAGATTATAGTTATAAACTTTTCTTAAGATCCCTCTTCGGTCAGACATCAATGTCCGTGTCAGGTTCGCAGTATGGGGAGTCTTTCCCATAAAGTATCCCTCTACTGATTCTCCAAGCGCCAGTCTTACGATAGTCTCATAATAATCGATTCCATAATAAATACTCACCA
>ENA-UOOI01001427-UOOI01001427.1-fermentation-metagenome-genome-assembly--contig:-NODE-1427-length-24955-cov-7.668715_pt1 | contig 24955 bp, 23 predicted proteins | sample MGYA00245779_ERZ724027 | MGnify/ENA primary metagenome ERZ724027 (study PRJEB28704, sample SAMN03018318) | fermentation metagenome | biome: anthropogenic terrestrial biome; feature: soil; material...
GCGAATTCAACTTCGTTGAATTTTTGCTCAGAATGACATGCTTTTATAGCAATGACAAGGTTTGATCAGAATGACAAAGCTTGCTCAGAGTGACAAAGCTTGCTCAGAGTGGAAAAGTTAGCTCAGAATGACATTTTAGCTTTGCAACAGCTTCTTATCATTACAAATGATATTTTAATCATAGACTTGCATAAAAAATATTCTAAATTGGTTTTGATACTTAAGAAGTTACCGAATAATATAAATATAATCATTTAATTAGTATGATGTTAAGACTCTTGTATGGCTTTTAAATCCTTTAATATAGAATCTTTCATCAATGAACTAATTGATTCAGCAACTTCAATTAAATTAGTAATTTTATCACTTTTATTCGTATCTTTGTATATAGTGGCAAGCAGATGATAATGTTTGGCTACATCGGTTTTACATGTAATACCATATTCAAGAACCTTAAGGGCATCTTCCACATTACCAATCTGGTAAAGGTAAGAACCCCATTGATAAAGGGTGCGAGCTAGTAAAGTAAAATTATTATCACATTCCGATAAAAAGGTAAGGTTAGCTACACCATAATGTAACTTTAGCTCTGTATTGGATAAACCAGTTAAATTAAGAATAGATTTTTGAGACAAGTCAGTTATAGTTTTATGTATGGATACCAGTGTTTTATCGGTAGTTTCAAAAATAGGCAATGTATCCATGGGAATTTTAATATAATCTAAACCAGAAATATCTACTTTACGTACCTGATTGGATTTTGTTTCTTCTTCCCAGAACTTTTCCTTATTCTCTCGACTGTTTCGATCTGATTTTCGTATCATAAAATGTAACCAGATTGTAAAGGCAAGAATAATAATTAGCATTAATGGCATAGGTGGTAAAGGCATAATAAACACGTCCTTTCAAATTTTAATTAAACGAGGTGAAGACAATGAACTTTGGAAGTAAAAAAACAAGAAAAATAATGTCTACAATTATAATCATTCTATTAGTTTTATCGATGATAGTTCCAGTAATATTAAGTGCAATAGTATAATTTGTTATATTATTTTTACTATGAATATACATAATATATATTAAAATGTCAAATAGCAATCAGTGTATTGCTTGTTCAAATAGGTGCATTCTATATTATGGAAAGTAATCCAACAAAATCTTGATAATTTTATGGATTATGATAAAATAAGCATATTAAAAGAAAGGAGACATAAGAGCCATGAAGAAGAAAACTGCATATAAGATGATGCTATTTGCAATTTGCTTTTTTTCCACAATGATTGTCTCTAAGGTAAATGCTGCTGAAGATGATGAAGTAATATCCCAAGGAATTTATATAGATTCCATTCATGTAGGCGGAATGACAGAAACACAGGCAAAAGAAGCTGTACAAAATTACATTAATGATTTAAAAAGTAAAACGGTTACTGTAAATATTGAAGATAAGTCTGAAACCATTTCTTTAAAAGATTTGGGATATACTGAAGTTGAAAATGATTTTATTGAACAAGCGATAAAAGTTGGTAAGGAAGGAAATTTAATAAAACGTTATAAAGATTTAAAAGACGCCCAGGTTGAAAATCTAGTTTATGACCTTACATTTACCATTGATGATAATAAGATAAAAGATTTTTTAGATACCAAGTGTAGCGTATATGATGTAAAACCTTTGAACGCTGCAGTAAAAAGAGAAAGCGGTACTTTTGTATATACCAACGAAGTTGTAGGTAAAAAATTAGAAGTACAGGACACACTAAATGATATTAAGAATGCTGTATCAGATGGCTGGAATCAGGAAGATATTGTTGTTACAGGAAAAGTGATAGAAGTTAAACCTAAATATACAAGGGCAATGGTTGAAAGGGTAGATTCTATATTGGGCTCCTATTCAACAACTTACACTACTTCCTCTTCAGACAGAGCAGCAAATCTTGCAAACGGTGCAAGGCTTATAAATAACACAATTCTCTACCCAGGTGAAGAATTTTCTGCTTATGATAAGTTAACTCCATTTACACCGGCAAATGGATACTATGCAGCAGGCTCATACCTTAACGGAAAAGTGGTTGACAGCATTGGTGGTGGTGCTTGTCAGGTTACAACTACGCTTTATAATGCAGTACTGGAATCTGAATTAGAAGTAACAGAACGTTCCTCCCATTCCATGAGCATTGGTTATGTGGATTTATCAAGGGATGCGGCTATTGCAGGTACATGGAAAAACCTTAGGTTTAAAAATAATACAGATGCTCCGGTTTTAATCCAGGCATTTACTCAAGGCAGGACCATTACTTTTAACATATGGGGTGAAGAAACAAGAAGCTCCAATAGGAGAGTAAAATATGAAACGGTTGTTCTGAGCGAAACACAGCCAGGACCTGATGTTGTTACAAAGGATCCGACACAGCCAACAACCTACCAAGTTACAACCCAGTCAGCTCACATTGGATATGTGGCAGAATTATATAAAGTGGTATATGAAAATGGTGTTGAAGTTAGCAGAACCAGAGTGAACAAAAGCATTTATAATGCATCACCTCGTTATGTTACTATTGGTACTAAGGTAGTAGAAGAAGTGCCTGATGAAGAAGTACCTAATGAGGAAGTACCTAAAGATGTGAATGATGGGAAAAAACCTTCAACGGATAAACCTTCAACGGATAAACCTTCTGATGAAGACAAGAAAAATGATAATATAGATGTTACAAAACCAGAAGATAACAAGAAAGAAGATAAAACTAAAACAAAAGAGCCAGAGCCAATAAATCAAAATGATGATAACGTTAATGGCTAATACCTAGTTTGAATCAGAATATGGGAAGGAAACTTCTCATATTCTGTTCTTTTAATATTGATCTGAGTGTCATAAGCCAATGCAGGCTTGAAATTAACAGTTTATTCACACAATTGTTAATAATTCTATTGGTGTCATAAGTCCAATGCAGACTTAAAATTAATAGAGGCACATATATATTCATAATTTTAATCCCCTATGAGCATATGGCACCGAAATCAATATAAATAATAAGGTATAAATAGTAAGATAAAAATGAAAAGATACTTCAAGGAAGGGCTTGGTGGAATAGATGAAAATTGGTAAAGTCCCTGAGACTGTTTTAAAAAGGTCTATATTAAAGCAAATAAGACATAGACGAGATGAAGTTCTTGTTGGACCTGGTATTGGAGAAGATTGCAGCGTCATCCAATTAGGTGCGGATGAAGTATATGTAATGTCCACAGATCCAATTACAGGAACTACAGATAACATAGGATCATTAGCAGTACATATTACTGCCAATGATATTGCCTCCAATGGAGCTGAAGTAGTAGGAATCATGCTTACTATTTTACTGCCAGAGGGAACAAGAGAAGAAGAATTAAAAGGAATTATGAAAGAGGTAGAAGCTATTTGTTCCAAGCTAAATATTGAGATACTTGGTGGACATACAGAAATAACTGCAGCAGTAAATCAGCCAATTATTACGGTTGCAGGAGTTGGCAAGATGCCGAAAGAGTATATGATTAAAACAGCAGGTGCGGCGCCTGGACAAGAAATTGTCATGACAAAATGGGTAGGTCTTGAAGGAACAGCTATTATCGCCAAGAAAAAAGAAACGGAACTCTTGACAAAATATACAAGAGATTTTATTGATGGTGCTAAGAACTTTATCGAGAATATTTCTGTCTTACCAGAAGCAAAAGTAGGCCGGGAAATGGGGGTTACTTCTATGCATGATGTAACAGAAGGCGGAATCTTTGGAGCACTTTGGGAAATTGGTGAAGCATCAAAATCAGGCATTGAAGTGGATCTTAAGAAAATTCCTATCAAACAGGAAACTATAGAAATCTGTGAATTTTACGACTTAAATCCGTACCAATTAATATCCAGCGGTGTTATGTTAATGATAACCAACAAAGCCAATGCACTAGTGGATGAATTAAAAAAGCAGGGAATTCCTGCAGCTGTTATTGGCAGGATTACAGAAGGAAGAAATCGTATTGTTATAAATGAAGAAGAAAAACGCTTTTTAGAACCACCCAAAAGCGATGAATTATATAAAGTTATGTAACAGACCTAATGCTACGAAGTGCCACAGGACAGGCCGAACCGTAACTATGAAGTGGTGACAGGCTATGAGTAAGCAGCGATTGTGGGCTGTAATGCCCACTTTGACTTTAGTTTTAAAATATATTTGTATTTATAAGACTTTGTATTTATAAGATTTGTATTTATAAGATTTGTATCTATAAGATTTGTATCTATAAGACTTTGTATCTATAAGATAAGTAATTATCGATAATATAAAATCAGAAAGGAAGCTATGAAAATGGGAGAGAAATTAAGAGAACAAATTTTAATGGCTATTGATAAGAATAGTAAGTTAACATCAAAAGATTTAGCCGCTATGTTAGGTTCCACTGAGGAAGAAGTTGAAAAAACCATGAAAGATTTGGAAGCTGAAACTATTATATGCGGTTATCCTACTCTTATCAATTGGGATAAGACAGAAAGCGAAAAAGTTACAGCCCTTATTGAAGTAAAAGTAACTCCACAAAGGGGACAAGGTTTTGATAAAATTGCCGAAAGAATATATAAATTCGATGAAGTAGAATCTGTTTATCTTATGTCCGGTGGTTTTGATTTAACTGTAATGATTGAAGGGAAAAGTATGAGGGAGGTTGCTAATTTTGTATCCAGTAAATTAGCTCCAATGGAAGCCGTTTTAAGTACAGCCACTCATTTTGTATTAAAGAAATATAAAGAACATGGTTTGCCATTAGTTCATGAGAAAAGCGATGAAAGGATGCTGATTACACCTTGAAAGATCCATTATCTAAAACAATTGTAGGAATTGAACCCTCCGGTATACGTAAATTTTTTGATATAGTAAGTGAAATGAAAGATGCTATTTCTCTTGGCGTAGGTGAACCAGATTTTGATACACCATGGCATATCCGAGAAGAAGGTATATATTCTCTAGAAAAAGGAAGAACCTTTTATACCTCTAATGCAGGTCTAAAAGAATTAAAAGTAGAAATCTGTAAGTACTTAAACAGAAGACTTGGTGTGCAATATGATTACAACCATGAAACCATTGTAACCATTGGTGGTAGTGAAGCCATCGATATTTCCTTAAGAGCTATGTTAGATCCTGGTGATGAAGTATTAATACCACAACCTTGTTATGTATCTTACCTGCCTTGTGTAACCTTAGCAGGAGGGAAACCGGTTATTATAGAACTTAAGGTAGAGAATCAATTTAAATTAACCAAAGAACAATTATTAGCTGCTATAACAGATAAGACAAAAGTTTTAATCTTGCCATTTCCAAATAATCCAACAGGTGCTATTATGGAATATGATGATTTAAAAGAAATAGCAAAAGTAGTAGAAGAAAAAGACATATTTGTTATTACAGATGAAATTTATTCCGAATTAACCTATGGAAAGAAGCATGTATCCATAGCAGAATTCCCTGGAATGAAGGAAAGAACCATCTTGATTAATGGATTTTCCAAATCCTATGCTATGACAGGCTGGAGACTTGGTTATGCAGTTGGACCAAGGAATATTATAGAGCAAATGGTAAAGATACATCAATATGCCATTATGTGTGCTCCAACTACCAGCCAGTATGCAGCAGTAGAAGCATTAAGAAATGGTGATTCGGATGTTGAAACCATGCGTAATGCCTATGATATGCGTAGAAAATATCTGATAAACGCTCTTCATGAGATGGGATTAGAATGTTTTGAACCTTACGGAGCCTTTTATGTATTTCCTTGTATAAAAAGTCTGGGTATGACATCTGATGAATTTGCGACTAAACTTCTAAAAGAGGAAAAGGTTGCAGTGGTGCCAGGCACCGCTTTTGGTAATTGTGGCGAAGGATTTTTAAGAATATCTTATGCTTATTCCATTGAGAATTTAAAAATAGCAATGGAAAGAATCGAAAGGTTTGTAACAAAAATTAAAAAATAGTGTTTATGACTTACTTAGGAGGAAATCAGCATGGCAGGACTGAATGCGGAATATATAAATCCCTTTTTGATTGCAGCTACTAAGATACTTAAAGATATGTGCATGGTAGAAACGAAGATGGGAAAACCATATATAAAAGAGCTGGACTTTAAAGATGATACCTTAATTATCATCATTGGAGTAACCGGAGAAATGAAAGGGCAGGTAATGATGGCCCTTCCCAATCAAGTTGCCTGCGATATAGCAACGAAGATGATTATGATGCCAATTACCCAATTGGATGATTTATCAATCAGTGCTCTTAGTGAGTTAGGAAATATGATTCTTGGAAATGCCGCGACTATATTTTCAACCAAAGGTATCGGAATTGACATAACACCACCAACTATTATAATGGGTAATATGTCATTTTCTAACACATTATCCACAAATATATGCATACCATTAATTTATGATAATAATAAATCCATTGAATTTAATATTACTATAAAAGAGTAGGTTATCAAGAAAAGGGTAGGTTACTAATAAAAGAGTAGGTTATCAAGAAAAGGGTAGGTTACTAATAAAAGAGTAGGTTATCAAGAAAAGGGTAGGTTACTAATGAAAGAATAGGTTACCAAGAAAAGAGTAGGTTACCAATGAAAGGCATGATTTAATAATGAATATAGTATTACTTGAACCAGAAATTCCTGCAAATACAGGCAACATCGGCAGGACCTGTGTGGCTACAGGAACAAAATTACACCTTATTGAACCCTTAGGTTTTCGATTAAGTGAAAAAGAAATTAAACGAGCAGGTATGGATTATTGGAAGGACCTAGATGTTACCGTTTATGATAATTACGAAGACTTCCTGACTAGAAATCCAGGTGCAAAAATATATATGGCTACCACCAAGGCATTAAACACCTATACAGAAGTAAGTTATGATCCTGACTGCTACATTATGTTTGGGAAAGAAAGTGCAGGTATTCCGGAAGAAATTCTTCTAGAGAACAAAGAAACTTGCATACGTATCCCTATGATTGGTGAAATCCGCTCCCTCAATCTGGCAAACTCTGTAGCCATAGTTTTATATGAAGCCTTGCGCCAGAATGACTTCTCCGGTATGAATATGGTAGGACACTTGCACCAACATTCTTGGAATGAAAAATTATAGTTATATTAATTATAGTAATATTAATGGTAATATGACCTTATATTTATATAGGATTCTGAACTCCAAAAGGAAAAAATCATTATACTATAGACTAGCCATATGTAAAAATAAATTATGGATATCATAAATAATGCGAAGAATCTCTTACCTTAGAGGGATACTTCGCATTTAATAAATTTGAGATTACTTATAAGAGTAGAAAAAACTTAAAAACAAAGTATTATTTATCGGTATATAAAATTCATTCATATTATACATATCATCTTAGAAAATCGGCTTATCAGATTAGAAAACCATCTGTCCGGGGAAGGCTGAATATAAACTCGGTTCCAACACCTTCGGTACTGATAACATTTATATTTTCGTTATGAGAAGTTATAATTTCTTTTGTGATAGAAAGTCCAAGCCCAGTCCCTTTTTTATCTTTACCTCTGGAGGCGTCTGTTTTATAAAAACGCTCCCAAATCTTTTTAATATTTTCCTTAGGTATTCCGATACCATAGTCTTTTACAGATACAAATGCTTTATCGCCTTTTTCGGCAGTAGATATTTTTATACTTGAATTAGTATGGCTGAATTTAATGGCATTATCCAGTAGATTATAAAGGACTTGCTGAATCTTACCCATATCGGCATCCACATATATTTCTTTTGCAGAGAACACCAGGTTTAAAGTGATTTTTTTCTTAGTACAGGTTCCTTCAAAGCTTTCTGCTGTTTTCTTAATGATATTATTAATATCGAAGGAAGTTATCTCTAAGAAAGTACCTTTATTCTCATAACGGTTTAATGTCAACAAACTGGCAGTAAGCTTATTCAAACGTTCCGTCTCAAAAAGTATAATACCAAGGTATTTATCTTTCATCTCAAACGGAATTGTACCATCTAAAAAAGCTTCTGCATAACCCTTTATTGAGGTTAGTGGTGAGCGAAAATCGTGAGATATGTTAGCAACAAATTTCTTCTGGTAATCATCCAGTTTATTCATTTCACCTGCCATATAGGATAATGAATTGGAAAGGTCTCCGTACTCATCATGGCGGTTTAATTTAAGCGGATAGGCATAATTACCGGAAGTATATTCTATAGCAGCTTTATTTAATTTTCTTAAAGGAACTATTGTTAAATAATATATAATACAGAATACCAAAAATAAGAATACCAAAAAGCCTAATAAGATTAGGTTGATTCCATCTGCAAAATAGATAGTGTCGCTGCTTATCTGACTTAATGCAGAATGAATCACAATAAAACCTTGTACCTGATAATTATAACTTACTGGTAAAACTACACTAAGCATGGGTTCTTTGAGTACTCCTGGCATAACGGTATAATCAGAAAAGGTTTCTGATAAAAAGTCTGGATCTATATCTAAAACATTAATTTCTTGTAATTTTGAATCTTCTGGCCTTGTATCTGATATAACCATCCCACTTCTGTTTACAACCCAGATTCTTGCATCTAAAATATTGTCAATTACTTTTATTTGGGTAGTCAGAGTTCCAAGAGACGTTTGTTTTTTATAAAAGCTGCTCATATATTCGGAGGAGATAGAGGTAGCTTCGTTATAAAGTAAGTCTTTTTTTTCTTCTTTCAATTTCTTTTCAATTCGGTTTATCCCATATGTATTCAGCAGGATAAACATAAAGACTGCTGACATAATATAACATATGAATAATTTAAACCATAATTTATGCTTCATACACCTGTAAATCCTCCTTTCCATATTGTTATTCTGAATATTATTTGCTGTATATTTACCATTCTGAAATATTATATGCTGTATATTTGTCATTCTGAAATATTATATGCTGTATATTTGTCATTCTGAATAAATTCAGCTATGCTGAATTTCATGAAGAATCTCTGCAATATGAAAAACTAGATTCTTCGCTTAAAATTCAGCTATGCTGAATTTACGCTCAGAATGACATCATGCCAGAATGACATCATGCCAGAATGACATCATGCCAGAATGACATCGTGCCAGAATGACATCATGCCAGAATGACATCGTGCCAGAATGACATCATGCCAGAATGACATCGTGCCAGAATGATATCATGCCAGAGTGACATCGTGCCAGAATGACATTGTGCCAGAACAACATTGTTTCCGAACAACATTGCTTTGATAATCCCTAATTCTTCTTCACATCAAATTTATAGCCAATACCCCAAACAGTAGATAAGCTCCAATTAGCATGATCTTTTATTTTTTCACGGAGTCTTTTAATATGAACATCCACAGTTCTTGTATCGCCTATGTATTCATATCCCCATATGTGATCCAGTAATTGCTCTCTGGTAAATACCTGATTTGGATGGGAAGCTAAGAAATACAAGAGTTCTAATTCCTTTGGAGGCATTTCGATGGTATTGCCATAATATTGTACAGAATAATTGGATTGATTGATAATCAAATCCGGGTATGACACGTATTCCCCTGTTTGCTCTGAAACTGGCGGCTCTGGGGGTTTCACCGGAGAAGGGTGAAAACGGCGTAATACAGCCTTTACTCTGGCAACCAACTCTTTCGAGTCAAAAGGTTTTATCATATAGTCATCAGCACCTAGTTCAAGACCAAGGACTTTGTCAAATATTTCACCTTTTGCAGATAACATAATAATTGGGACGGAGGAAGTCTTGCGAATTTCACGGCAAACCTCATATCCATCAATACCAGGTAACATTAAATCCAATAATATTAAGTTAGGTTCATAGGCAGCAAAGCTTTTTATTGCTTCTTCTCCATCATGAACCATTAATGTATCAAAGCATTCTTTCGTTAAATAGAGAGAAATTAATTCGGCAATATTTACATCATCATCTACAATTAAAATTTTTTGTTTCGTAGCCATAACTACCTCGATTCTGGCGCTTAACGCCTTTTAATAGCAGATGTCAATTTTGCTGGTGCACAAATCGACAGTTGAAAAAACTAATTTTTTTTCGTTACTTAAATTCTACTACGGTAACGCCTTGTCCTCCTTCGCCAAAGGCTCCTAAACGATAGGATTTCACATATTTAGCTTTCTTAAGGAAGGTATGAACTGCATTCTTAAGAGCGCCAGTGCCTCTGCCGTGAATGATAGTAACCTTTGGAAGGTGGGATAAATAAGCATCATCTAAGTATTTGTCCAATTCAGGAAGGGCTTCATCTACCGTTTTACCGATTAGATTGATCTCTGGGCTGATAGAAGCAGATTTGGACATTTTAATTTTACCACTGCCTGTACGGCTTAGTGTTGGTCCTGTAATGACTGGTTCATCGATTAATTCCAAGTCCTTTATATTTACCTGAGAATTTAATATACCCATTTGAACGGACAAATCTCCTTTTGCATTGGGAAGACTACTTACCGTTCCCTTTAAACCCAGACTTAATACATTTACTGCATCGCCTAGTTTAAAGTCTTTTGGTTTTAAGGTCTTACTTGACTTTGGCTTGTTTCCTATGGAAAGTTTAGATTCTGTTTCAGATAATCTTTCTCTTAGAGCTCCCCGCTCATTTTCCATATCTTTATTGATTCCGCCTTCTGCATTCCATTTATTAAAGTTCTTAATGGAGTGGTCTGCAAAATCTTTTGCCTCTTGCAAAATTTTTCTGGCTTCTTCATTTGCCTGTTCTAAAATTTTTTCTTTTGCCCTATCTAATTTTTCATTCTTTTGGGACAATCGGTTACGGAGCTGTTCTACCTCCTGTTTTAAAGAAGTGATTTCCTCACGCTCATGTTCCATAGTGATTCTGCTTTGTTCCAAATCACTAATTAAATCTTCAAAACTTTTATCCTGCTTGCCAATAAGGTTTCTTGCATCATCAATGATATAATCCGGCAGTCCAAGCTTTGAAGAGATGGCAAATGCATTACTCTTGCCGGGAATTCCAATTAGAAGACGATAAGTTGGTCTTAAAGTTTCCACATCGAATTCACAGCAGGCATTACTAACACCTTCTGTAGACAAAGCGTATACCTTTAATTCACTGTAGTGTGTAGTTGCCATAGTAGTTACTTTTCTTTTATGAAGATTGGACAATATGGACATGGCAAGAGCAGCACCTTCTGTTGGATCTGTTCCCGCACCTAATTCATCAAATAATACAAGAGATTTATAATTAGCATGCTCCAGTATGGATACCGTATTGGTCATATGAGAGGAAAAGGTGCTTAAACTTTGCTCAATACTTTGTTCATCACCAATATCTGCATAGACTTCTTCAAATACTGCTAACTGGGAACCGTCAAAGGCAGGTATGTGAAGTCCAGCCTGACCCATTAAAGTAAGTAAACCAACTGTTTTTAAGGACACTGTTTTACCGCCGGTATTAGGACCTGTTATAACCAAGAGGCTAAAGTCTTTACCTAAATTAATATCAATAGGTACTACTTTTTTTGAATCGATGAGAGGATGTCTGCCTTTTTTAATGTTAATGACACCATTTTCATTAAATATAGGCTGGCTGCCTTTCATTTGCTTGGATAAATTGGCTCTGGCAAATATAAAGTCTAACTGAGCCATAGTAGTTACGTTGTTATAAAGCTTTTCAACTTCCATACCAGCTAAATTACTTAATTCAGCTAATATTTTTTCAATTTCTTCCTGCTCTTTAATCGCCAACTCTTTTAAATCATTGTTTAACTTTACAACAGCCATGGGCTCTATAAATAAGGTGGAACCGGAAGAGGATTGATCATGAATCATTCCGGGAAATTGGCTGCGGTATTCCTGCTTAATTGGAATACAATATCTTCCGTTTCGCATAGTAATAATATTTTCTTGAAGCATAGTTCTTGAACCTGAGGAAGTAACGATGGAATTAAGCTGTTCATGAATTTTATCATTGGCTATTTTTATGGAACGACGTATTCCCTTTAGTGTGGGGCTTGCATCATCGGCAATTTCTTCTTCGCTGATAATACAACGTTTAATTTCGTTATTTAAAGGACTTAATGGTTCTAGAGAGGCAAACATAGAATCTAAAGAATCTCCGCTGTTTTCTTCGTTATCTCTGCTGCCATAGGCTTTCACCCTAAGGGTAGCGTCTAAAAGTGAACTAATATGCAATAGTTCCCCAGCACCTAAGGTAGAGCCAACCTCTAACCGTTTTATAGAGGGACGAATATCGTGTAATCCATAAAAGCCCAGACTTCCTTTTTTAAAGATACGGGATAGGGCATCTGAAGTCTCTTTTTGCCGGATATTAATATCCTCTATATTATCACTGGGAAGAAGGGCAGCGCACATGTCCTTGCCCATTCTGGAACCTGCTAGTTCTGATAATTTATCTATAATCTTGTTGTATTCTAAGGTCCTTAATACTTTGGAATTCATAGGATTCCTCCTTCACTACAATCTATATTGCCAAATAGTTGAGTATTTGATATGATATCATTACCTATTTTACCTTATTTACAACAAAATTAAAACCATATTTTCAAAAATAGCCATAAGCCTTCCTTATGTTTACAAAACATTCATATATTGTTCATAAATCGGTGGTAAAATAACCTTATGGATTGTCCTAAAGGAGAAATGAAATGTCTGAAGAAAATAATAACAAGGATAATAAATTTTCTTTTATTCAAGAACAGATAACATCTAAAAAGAAAAGCAGATGGAAGAGAATGCTGATTTCCTTAGGTTGGACCATAGTATTAGCTTGTGTATTTGGTGCCATAGCAAGCGTAGCATTTTGTATTTCACTTCCTAAGATAAGTAAATTTTTAAATGTGAACCAGGATAAAAAAACGATAGAATTTCCAACAATGGCTCCAGAGGATGTGGATAAGAATCATGCAGATCCTAACCCTGACAATTTGGGGGGCAATCAGGATATTACAGCGGATAATAGGGAGCAAAATTCAGATAAAAGTAATTCATCAGTCGGACAAAATTCAGATAAAAGTAATTCATCGGTCGGACAAGATACAAACAAAAAGGGAACAAATGAGGCAGAGGTACATACTCCTGAAACAGTGGTTATTGAGCAACCCATCAAAGCAAAAGCAGATGTTGAAGATTTTTTAAATATGTATACAGAAATAAGAGCTATTGCCAATAATGCCAATAAGTCCATGGTTACCGTAACAAGCGTTCGTAAAGGCGTAGATTGGTTTAATAATGATTATGATGCTATAAAGGTCACTAGTGGTCTTATTGTAGCCAATAATGGTGCAGAGCTGATTATTTTAGTTAGTTTAGATAAGATTCAAGAAGCCAACAGAATAAAGGTTACTTTTTTTAATTCCGTTGAAGCCGAAGGTGTCCTGCAAAGTTACGATACAGATCTTAATATTGCTGCTATTGCAGTAAAATTAAAAGACATACCGGAACAAAATCGAAAAGATATAAAACCTGCCATTTTAGGAGAATCCTTTGCACTTGTAGTAGGTACTCCAGTTATTGCATTAGGTAATCCCAATGGTTATGTAGGCTCTATGGAGCTTGGATTCATTACTAGTAAAGGAAATAGCGCATATATCACTGATAATAAAGTGGATATATTTAATACAAGTATTAATGATAATAAGAATGCTGACGGAGTTATTTTTAATTTTAAAGGTGAAGTAATTGGAATCATTACTAAAGTTTTAAAAGATGAAGTCAATGAGAATGTGAATACGGTCATAGGAATCTCAAAAATAAAAAAAATTATCGAAAGTCTGGTTAATAAACAAGACCAGGTTTATTTTGGAATTAAGGGAATGGATATGACTGCTGAAGCATTAGAAAAAGCAGGAATCACAGGTGGTGTATCCGTAACAGAAGTCGAACCGGAATCACCAGCTTTGAAAGCAGGCTTAAAGAATGGAGACATTATACTTACGGTAAATGAAACTCCTATTAACTCCATGAATTCCTTCTATAACATTATTTCCTTATATGAACCCAAAACATCAATTACCATAACGGTAAAGCGAGACACCAAGAATGCAGAAAATAATTTAAATTTTGAAGTTATTCTAGAGAAAAAAGATAAATAATCATACCTTATACCACTGAAAAGATACCAAAGTTTGGGCTGGGCGCAAATAAACAATTGGTACTTTTCAGTGGTTTTATTTTTGCTACGGTTCAATCTGTTGCATCCTACAGGCTGTACTGTAACTTATATTCTAAGTATTTTTATTTGAGAGTCAAAAGACTTCAACTAATTAAATTATGAATAGTAGTCCATATATATGCACTGCTATTCATTCGATAAACTATATTTAGACTTTTGACACTCAAATCATTTTTCTTGATTTAAGAAAAAATAACTACTTTGATTCTATGTAATAATAGTGTACAATAGGAATATGTGAGACTAGAAAGGTTAGGTATTAACAAAATGAAATATATTAAAGATTTGCATGAGGGAGATATTGTATCGGGGACCTATCTCTGTAAGGAAAAAAGAAATTTAATGACGAAGGCGGGTAATGATTATTTTTCCTTGGCTCTGCAAGACAAAACCGGTAATCTTGACGGTAAAGTGTGGAAGCTTCATAATGGCATCGAAGAATTTGATGCCATGGAATATATCCACGTGGAAGGTAGAATTGTTAGTTTTCAAGGTGCACTTCAATTGAATATAGAACGAGTAAGAAGAAGTCAGGAAGGTGAGTATAATCCTGCTGATTTTGTGCCTTCTACCACGAAGGATATTGAAGAAATGTACAGTGAAATATTGCAATATATTAGCAAATTAAAGGAACCTCATCTTAAAATACTTGCGGAAAGCTTTTTTGTAAATGATACCGCATTTATTCATAAATTCAAGAAACATTCTGCAGCAAAAACCGTTCATCATGGTTTTATAGGTGGATTATTAGAACATACTTTAAGTGTAGTGAAACTATGTGATTATTTTGCAAATCAGTATCCGATTATTAATCGGGATTTATTAATAACAGCGGCTATGTTTCATGACATCGGTAAGATGGAAGAACTTTCAACTTTCCCAGAAAATGATTATACCGATGAAGGTCAATTATTAGGACATATATTTATAGGAGCAGAAATTTTAGGTAATAGAATTCAGATTATCCCTGATTTTCCAAAACAGCTGGCAGTTGAATTAAGGCACTGTATTCTCTCCCATCATGGTGAACTGGAATACGGTTCACCAAAAAAGCCTGCTATTGCAGAAGCTTTGGCTTTGAATTTTGCAGATAATGCAGATGCCAAGCTGCAGACTATGACAGAAATTCTAAGTGGTGCAGATGAAAAATGCGACTGGGTTGGATATAATAGATTTTTTGAATCCAATATAAGGAGGACTACCTTTTAACATCATTAAGGAAGCGCCGACTTGCCTGTTTTAGCAGGAGTTCAAGCTCCTGATAAAGTGCTATATAAGTGGCAATGGGATTATGAACAAGCAGCGTTAGCGGATAAACTTGCCTACAGGCAAGTTTATCCGATTTGACTATAAAAGGAAGTGACTTAGATGATAGTGAATAAGAATGATGAAGTTATAATAGATATTGAAGATATGGGTTCCGATGGAGAAGGAATCGGTAAATACCAGGGTTACACAATCTTTGTAAAGAACGCTATTATTGGAGATAAAATCAAAGCAAAGCTAATGAAAAGAAAAAAGTCCTATGGTTATGGAAGACTAATGGAAGTCATAGAACCTTCTCCATATAGAGTAACACCAAAGTGCCCAATAGCTGGGAAATGCGGAGGTTGTAGTATTCAACATCTGGATTATGAAAAACAGCTGGAATATAAACAAAATAAAGTGAAAAACTGCCTTGAAAGAATTGGAGGATTTCCAGTAGAAGAGTTCTGTAAGGAAAATATAATGGAACCCATTATAGGCATGAAGGAACCATTTTATTATAGGAACAAGGCACAGTTCCCTGTAGGTGTAAACAAAGAGGGCAAGGTGGCTATTGGTTTTTATGCAGGAAGAACCCATTCTATTATTGACACCAGCCATTGTTACATTCAGGCACCTGTTAATGATGAGATACTGCAAAGAGTTAGAAAGTTTATAGAAGAATATGAAATTTCTGTTTACAATGAAGAAAAACAGGAAGGATTAATTCGCCATATTCTAACCCGGGTTGGTTTTACTACAGGTGAAATCATGGTATGCTTAATTATCAATGGAAATAATCTTCCTTATAAGGAGCAATTCATTGCAAGCCTTTGTGAGATATCTCATATGACAAGTATTAGTATAAATATCAATAAGGAAAAAACCAATGTAATATTAGGTGATAAAGTAAAAACTCTTTGGGGTAAGCCATATATCACCGACAATATTGGAGATATCAAGTATCAAATATCACCTTTGTCTTTTTATCAGGTAAATCCTATTCAGACAAAAGTTTTATATGAAACTGCCCTTTCATACGCAGACCTCCATGGGGAGGAAACCGTGTGGGATCTTTATTGTGGAATTGGAACCATATCCTTATTTCTAGCGCAGAAAGCAAAACAAGTCTATGGTGTTGAGATTGTTCCTCAGGCAATTGATGATGCTAAGAAAAATGCAGAGATTAATCATATTACCAATGCAGAATTCTTTGTAGGGGCAGCAGAAGAGATACTTCCCCAAAAATATAAAGAAGATTCTATCTGTGCCGATGTTATCGTAGTTGATCCACCAAGAAAAGGCTGTGAGGAAAGCCTGCTGGATACTATTATTCAGATGGCACCCAAAAGAATGGTCTATGTATCCTGCGACCCTGGAACCTTGGCAAGGGATTTAAAGTATTTGTGTAAAAAGGATTATGAGATTTCTAAAATTCAGGCTGTGGATCAGTTTGGACATAGTGTTCATGTTGAGTGCGTAGTAGGAATGCAAAGGAAAGATACTTAGAAATCCTGAGTTTTCAGCACTTTGCACGATATACTACTTTCACCACGGATGGCGAAGATTACGGAAATAAGGTGCTGGGAGATAAAATTGACGTATCAGTTATACTGGATATGGAGTGGGTAGGCATGTTTAATGTATGTGTAGATTAGAGTGTTCAGACATGTCTATAATACGCAATGTGATTCGTTTTGAGATTGGGCAATGAGCAGGGTAAATTGCAACCGGAGAGGCTGCAGCTTTTGAATAAACTAGCCATTCGTCAGTTAGAAGCAATTCAGGAAATCAATATGGATACAATTAAGAAACTAGAAGGAAGATAATAGCACTTGCGAAAAATTAATCTGAATTGTAGATGAAAAATGGATGTAATGAAATCAGGGAGGTGTTTGGTACGCTATATGATTGGGGGGAGAGTTGATAAAAGTGGAAATAGATTTGAAACTAGATAGGCAATATACCAAATCAAAATGGGGGCATATTATTTATCGGAAATGTTTATTCTCAAAACGAATTTGCCGATGTAATGAATAATATGGATGCAATGGGTAAAGCGCAAGCAGAAGCAGTTCTCTATATGGCTATCATATATTTCAATAAAGATGAATTTAATTCATTAGCTAAAAATATGATACGCAAATTTAAGACAAGTACAATAGATTTGGAAATGCCGATTTCAAGATTATTTTATGATAATCTTATTGATTTAGGGAGTAATTAATTAGGAGTGAAAATATGAAGGTGTTATATGGAACAGGAAATCCAGCTAAGCTATCTGCCATGAAAAGACGATTGGAAAGTCTGGATATGGAGATTATTGGATTAAAAGATTTAGATATGGAGATACCAAATGTACCGGAGGACGGACTTACTCCATTGGAAAATGCAAGGCAGAAAGCAAGTGCGTATTATGAATTATTTCATATACCTGTTTTTTCATGTGATTCTGGATTATATTTTGATAACATACCAGATGAAGTTCAACCAGGAGTTCATGTGAGAACAGTAAATGGCAAATATCTTACAGATGATGAAATGATTGCATATTATTCTAGCTTGGCAGGTAAATATGGGGATTTAACAGCTAGGTATAAAAATGTAATCTGCTTTATTATGGATGATGAACATACATTTGAAGCGATGGAGTCAACCATGGAGAGCGAGAAGTTTATTATTACATTTAAACCACATGATATATTGAAAAAAGGATTTCCATTAGATAGTTTATCTGTAGATATTACGACGGGAAAGTATTATTACGATTTACCGGAAGATGAATTGGATCAGGTGGCGGTGGAAGATGGATTTATGGAATTCTTTAAACAATGCATCTTCAGGCATCATATGCTGATTAGATGATAGCAGGGATGCTACCAAAATTCAGTGGTTCATTTACTTGTATGCAAGTGCTGCCAAAATTCAGTGGTTCTTTACCAGTATGCAAGTGCTATCAAAAATCAATGCTTTATTTACTTGTATGCAAGTAGATATAAATGTCTATTTTTTTTATATGAAATAAATGCTATAATATTCTAGCGTCAAGTTAATATTTTCACAAACATAAAATACGAAATCATATAAGTTATAAATTAATACTTTTAAGGCGAGGGGAAAGTATTAAAAATAAATACGCCTATTCTGCTTAACAAATAGTAGAATAGGCGCTTTTTTGTACAAAACACTTGACTTTTTTGTAATATAATAGCATACTATGTGATGGAATTATGGCAAATTTGGCCATAATAATATTAAGAAAATATACAATGCATAAATAATCAAGTATATTTTAGAGGAGGACTTGTGATACAATCTAGTACCATTAAACAAAAATTAAAAGAGTATATTCTGATTACCATTGGAGTGTTATTAGTAGTTTTCGGGGTATATTTTTTTAAGTTTCCTAATCATTTTACAATTGGTGGAGTAACTGCTTTAGCTATACTTCTTAGCAGCATTTTTGGCGGAAGTGTTAGCCAGGGAACTATTGTTTTAGTAGTTAATATAATTTTACTTATCATTGGATACATTATATTAGGTAAAAGTTTTGGCAACAAGACAGCATATGGTAGTATTTTAATGTCTCTAGCCTTAAAGGCATTAGAAGTCATTGCACCAATGAATCAACCCTTGACCAATGAACCGGTTTTGGAATTAGCATTTGCAGTTGCACTTCCTGCAGCAGGAGCGGCTATTCTTTTTAATATAGGTGCCTCTACAGGCGGTACAGATGTTATAGCCATGCTATTGAAAAAGTATACTAACACAGATATAGGACGTTCTTTATTTTACTCTGATTTATTATTAACACTAGCTTCATTCTTAGTTTTTGATATAAAGACTGGTTTGCTTTCTTTATTAGGTTTGATTCTTAAATCTGCAGTTGTAGATAGTGCAATAGAAAATATGAATTTGCACAAGTATTTTACAGTGATTTGTGAAGAACCGGATCCTATCTGTGATTATATAATAAATAAATTAAATCGCAGCGCTACCGTATTTGAAGCAAAAGGAGCATTTTCACATCAAAATAAGAAAATAATCTTAACAGTAATGAGCCGCGCACAAGCAATTCAGTTAAGAAGGTTTATAAAACAAGCAGAGCCAGATGCATTTATGTTAATAACTAACACAAGTGAAATTATCGGGCGCGGGTTTCGAGGTTAACCAAGGTTTGCTAAACTTCTTGTGAATCTTTGCTTATTTTGCATATCCATTCAATAAACTATATTTAGATTTTTGACACTTAAAACATATTTTAGGGCGCATATTCTATGCAATGAATTGATAGAATATGTGTCCTTCTTTATTTTATTTGTCACCATACAAGAAGAATTTCATAAAATGGTGATATAAATATATTGAAGGAGATTTACTAAATGGATTACAGACAACAAAGGTATGGACGCTATAATAATCGCAGATCTATGGGTTCATACCAGAATGTTTCCAATGTTTCCAACGTTTCCAGCGGCTGTGGGGAATTAGAATCAAAATTGCAAGAAGAAGTAAAACATGAATATTGCGATGAAGATTTTGCAGATAAATGCCTGGATAAATTGCCATTAGCCATGGCATATGTTCCATTTCAGAAATGGAGAAAGGTTTATGATGCGCCTACAGGTCTAGCTCATGGTACTATATTTGAAGAATTAGTACTCCCATTCTGTGGCTACAAAAACAATACATGTGGATGTGGAATGAGGGGTGATAGATCATGACAAGAAGCAGAGAACAATTAATGTGCTGTATTACAGAAGTAAGTTTTGCTATTGATGATGTAAAGCTATACCTTGATACTCACCCATGCGACAAGGATGCTTTAGAGTATTATGAAAATTATAGACAATTAAGAAATGAAGCTATAAGTGAGTATAGAGATTGTTATGGTCCTATCTCTTCTTATGATGTAAATGCTGAGAATGTATGGACCTGGGTTACTGAGCCATGGCCATGGGAAGGAGAGTGCTAATTTATGTGGAGTTATGAAAGACGATTACAACACCCTGTAAATATTAAAACCCCAAATGCTAAAATGGCTAAGTATATCATATCACAATTTGGTGGCCCCGATGGAGAATTGGCAGCTTCCATGAGATATCTTTCCCAAAGATACACCATGCCTTATAGAGAAGTTGCAGGTGTATTGACCGATATAGGCACAGAAGAACTGGCTCATATGGAAATAGTAAGTACCATCGTTCATCAGCTAACAAGAGATCTTACTATTGAAGAGATCAAAGCCCAAGGTTTTGAAACTTATTTTGTAGATCATACGGTAGCTTTATGGCCACAAGCAGCAAGCGGAACACCTTTTAGTTCAACCTTCTTCCAATCAAAAGGAGATGCAATTACAGATCTTCACGAAGATATGGCAGCAGAGCAAAAAGCAAGAACCACTTATGATAATATATTACGTATGGTAACAGATGAAGACGTTGCAGATCCAATTCGCTTCTTAAGAGCTAGAGAAATTGCTCATTATCAAAGATTTGGTGAAGCATTAAGAATTGTTCAAGATAAATTAGATTCTAGAAACTTCTACGCATTTAACCCGGAATTTGACAGAGAATTAAAATTAAAATAATGTAAGGCTAATTAAGGATAGGAAATGACAATAGCGTATGCATAATATAATGATTTTTTTACTATTTTTTAGATGAAGCAAAAACGCCTTTGCCATAGTATACGTATAATATAATGATTCTTTGGTATAGACTTTGAAGGGTAGGATAGGCTGTATTGCAGCCTATCCTTACCCCTCAAGGTTATTTTTGTGTAGGGAAATGGCACTATTCATTAAATTCTACGATTACATAATAACCTCGTTCCGTATGTTTAATTTCTTTTACAATACCGGTTTTGGATTTGATTCGTTCCCCAAAAGGAATACAACCAGACATTGCTACGGCAGGTTCTATAATATAAGAATAATTAACTGGGGAGGGACGCTCGATGATACTAACTTCATCGCCTTCTTTTACTAAACCTTGACGTTCCATTTTAAAAGTTACTTCTCGCATATTTTATCCTCCTTGTAACGATTAATATTTTAATATCTTAAACTATTTCATTCTTCTTAATAGTATTCTGAATCATGTCAGAAACTACTTCAGCTATTTCGACTGTTTTCATATCTTTGTAGTCTTCATAGTAAAGAGGCTTTAGATAATGAATCTGAACGGTTAATTTGGCTAAGGAATTGGTGTCAAATGCTTTATATGAGTCAATAATTGCCACGGGGACGATAGGGCATTTGGCGTTGACAGCACATTTAAAGCTGCCACCTTTGAATTCAAGAATGTTATTTTTATTCCGGGATCTGGTTCCTTCTGCAAATATTATGTAGTTACGTCCTTCTTTTAGTTCTTTGGTTACCTCCATCATGACTTTCATGGTTTGGCGAACATCTTCACGAATGATAAATTTCGTACCAAGCATTTTAAATATATATTTTACAAAGAAAAGATTCTCAGCTTCTTTCTTGGACACAGTAGAAACTGGTCGTTCATGCGATTCTATAATTCCCAATACATCAAACAATCCCTGATGATTTGGATATAACACATATCCGGATTCTTCTGGGAGGTTCTCAAGTCCATGACAATCTATCTTAACCCGGCCCCTGCGATTTGCAACAGGGGTTAATTTGTGCAGCAAAGCATATCTTGTTTGTTCATCATATTTCTCTGCATTGGATAGCTTGCGTATTTTATACAACCAATAAGGTAATTGAAAGATACTTCGAATAACCATTAAAATGATTCGTTTCATCGCTGACTTTAGCCTTTCGTCCGTTATATAATATCATATCCCTTTAACATTCTAGCCCTGCTTGGATGTCTTAATTTTCTTAATGCTTTTGCTTCTATTTGCCGTATTCTTTCTCTTGTCACATTAAATTCTTTACCAACTTCTTCAAGTGTCCGGGTTCTGCCATCTTGTAAACCAAAGCGAAGAATTAAAACACGTTGCTCCCGGTCTGTTAAAGTTTCCAGTAATTTAGCAATCTGGTCTTGGAGAACTGCATAGGAGGCGGCTTCTTCTGGTCCCATAATGGAATCATCCTTTATGAAATCTCCTAAATGGCTGTCATCTTCTTCACCAATTGGAGTATCCAGTGAAATTGGATCAGCAGAAACCTTTAAGATTTCCCTTACCTTTTCAATTGGAAGCTTCATAGCATCTGCGATTTCTTGTTCAGAAGGTTCTCTGCCAAGTTCTTGAAGCAGATTTCTAGATACCCTATATGTTTTGTTAATTACTTCAGACATATGCACTGGGATACGGATGGTACGAGACTGATCAGCAATGGATCTTGTGATTGCCTGGCGAATCCACCAAGTGGCATAAGTACTGAACTTGTAACCTTTATTATAATCAAATTTATCGACTGCTTTTATCAAGCCAAGATTACCTTCCTGTATCAAATCCAGAAAAGATAAGCCACGGCCTACATAACGTTTTGCAATACTTACTACTAAACGAAGGTTGGACTCGGCTAACACTTGTTTGGCATGAGCGTCACCTTCCTCTATCTTTTTTGCTAATTCTATTTCTTCTGAAATTGTTAGCAGAGGATAAGTTCCGATTTCTTTTAAATATAATTTCACTGGATCATCTGTTATGGTGGACGCTAAGGATGCATCATCATAATCAAGTGATGTAGTTTCTTCATTTTCTTCTAATTCAAAAAGTGTTTCTTCATCCGGCTCGTCCTCCTCCACAGGATTTAAAACAACAATGTTATGGGATTCCAAATACTCATAAATTTTATCTATTTGTCTCACATCTAGGTTTAACTCTTTAAAAAAGTCATTTACTTTATCAACTTCAACAACACCTTTATTAGCATTTGCAAAGGCTAATAACTCTTTTAATTTCTCTTCAAAATTATGTACTACATCGTTCATTATATTCCTCCAAGTGTTTGCTACTTTATTTCAAAAGAATAAATCTTATGAGCAAATCTAAAATAATAAAAAAAGAAACTATTTACATAACCACGATATAAATAAAGCTATTCTCATGGAAATATATTTAGTAAATTCGTTTCTTATGGCGTCACTATCACCGACTAACATTATAGCACAGCATGTTCTATAAGGAAAGAGGAATTTTTTATGCCAAGGGTAGATGAAAGGTTACAGTTTAGCTTGTGGCATCCCATTTCCTTTTTGCTCAGAACGTTTAGAGCATATAAACTATGATTTTGTTTATTATATGATGCAAAATATAATTAGGTGTAAGAATTCAAAGCAAATATACAAATTTTAGTATTCTTATGATATAATACTAAATTAATATTGGTTTTATGCCAGTATTTATAGAATAAGAAGGGATTCCTCTTTGTGGATATTTCTAAATATCAGTAACAATATGGCTAATAAAACTATTTAGTAAAATAAATATAAAAAACTTGTAAAATGTTCAAGAAGGAAGTAAAATAATTTACAAGAGAGAAGTTTTCTGGGAGGAAGAGTATATGGTCGGTATTAAAGATGTGGCAAAGGCTGCAGGAGTTTCAATTTCAACGGTTTCTAATGTATTAAATGAAAAAAAGAATGTAGGTGAGGAAACCAGAGCAAGAATATTAAATATATGCAACGAGATGGGATATTACCCTAATAGTGTAGGTAAAACCTTAAAAACAGGGAAAAGTAATACCATAGTATTTAATTTTAGCGATTTTGACAGAACCTTTTACTTAAAAATAATTAATGGTATTAGTGATTATGTAAATGATAATGACTTCGATTTGATTATTTGTACGGATAAATCTTCTGAAAAATATATGCGCAGTAATTTAAGCAGTGGAAGCATTATATTGGATAAAAAAATGAAGGATGAAACCTTAATTAAAATAGCCAGTGAGAATTATCCTATTGTAGTTTTAGATAGAGTTTTGGACAACCCCTATATCAAATCCGTTGTTGTAAATAATTATGATCCTATGAGTGAGCTTATTCAAGGAGTTATTAATAGAGGATACCGGCATTTTGGATTCGTGGGAGGACCGGAGCAAACGGCAGATAACAAAGAAAGATATAAAGCATTTCGGGATGTTTTAGAAGCAAATCATATTAATTTTCAGCAAAAAGGTTACTTTGCTGGAGACTATCGTGAAAAAAGCGGATATACGGCAGCTAAGATTTTGTTATTAAGCCAGGAACTTCCAGACTGCCTTGTATGTGCCAATGATAATATGGCTATTGGAGCCATAAAAGCCTTTAGAGACAATGGAATACGGGTACCGGAAGACATTGCAGTAACGGGATTTGACAATTGTGATTTGGCAGAGCCAATGGGGCTAACAACCGTTTCTATTCCTAATTATGAACGAGGTTATATTGCTGCCAGGTATTTAATAGAAAATATTAGAGGCAAACGAAATGTAGAACCATTTAAAATATCAGCTAAGATTATATGGCGAAATAGTGTTTTCGAAAAGAAGAATAAATAGTGAAGAATAAATGGCGAAGAAGCGAAGAATAAATGGT
>ENA-UOOI01001428-UOOI01001428.1-fermentation-metagenome-genome-assembly--contig:-NODE-1428-length-24953-cov-32.216644_pt1 | contig 24953 bp, 19 predicted proteins | sample MGYA00245779_ERZ724027 | MGnify/ENA primary metagenome ERZ724027 (study PRJEB28704, sample SAMN03018318) | fermentation metagenome | biome: anthropogenic terrestrial biome; feature: soil...
ATTTTCAGTTTCAGAAGTGCTGTCTGGTCGATCTCTTTATTTCGGTAAATGACTTCGCCGTTGTCCGACAGGATGGCGAGTTTTACACGGTAGGGATGAGAAACAGTGGAAACATAATCAACCAGTCTGTCCATATCGATCCGGTAGATTAAAGTTCCAATTTCCTGCAGAGAATTCAGTTTTCGGACATTCCGTGCCGCGATGATATTGCCGTCGGTGCCCTCTGCGCCCATCCAAACCAGTGAACCTCTTTTTCCTTTCAGCTTTTTTTGTATTGGCTGGCTGTAGGCAGGTGTGATATCGATAACACTGTTGCCTACCGTACGGTTTTCGCCATTTTTGGCCATGATGGTGATTGATGACAGGTAAATTTCAGATTGGGCCTGTTCATTTAGATAATTGGACATGACTTTGAATGACTGTGCCTTTTCGTAAATAGAAGTGCTTGAATTGTCGGTTTTTACCAGGTTTGACTGTACCAGCTGGTTCGACAGGTTGGCGAGAGACATGCTTTTTATTTTCTGAAGCTCGTTTTCAATGGCCGTTGAATACAAATCCAGCAGATGAGAAGAGTTGTCAATTAGCTGCTGGTCATAGGTTCTACTGGTGTATTGCAGAAGGTAAAAAGACAGAAAACTGATAATCAGCAGCAGCATATCAAAAATAATAAATATTTTTTTGCGCAGGGAAAGCCTTTGATAAAAGTTTGTCAGACGTTTTGTAAGATTCATTCTTTTCCGAATCATAATATTTTTCACCAGCTATCGGGTTGATTTAGGAAGGTCAGACAGCAGAACCATATTCAATAAAATAATTTCGTATAAAAAGCATAAAAACAATCCCTTTTCATTTTAATAATAGGTATGATTAAAATGCTTGTCAAGTTCAGTAAGGAGTTTCCTAAGCAATAATAGCTGAATATTGAACACGAAAGTAAGAAAATTATATATTTTTTTTTGAGACATCTGGTATACTTTTTATATTGATTTGATAAAGGAGAGGATACTATGAAAGCAAAACGTCTTTGTTCACTTGTTCTGGCAGGTGTCATTCTTGCCGGCGGCATGGCAGGATGTTCCGGAAACAGCACATCCCAAAACTCACAATCTGCCTCTGAAGCTGCCGGAAATACTCCTGTTACCCTGAACATTGCCTGGTGGGGCTCCCAGACGCGGAATACATATACGAAAAAACTTTTAGACATGTATCATCAAAAGAACCCAAATGTTAGTTTCAGTGGAACGCCGTCCGGCTACGACAGCTACGAACAAAAGCTGTCTACAGAAGCAGCGGGTGATGAATTACCGGATATTATGCAGATGGATTATTCGTTTATCAGCGAATTTGCAAAAAATGGCTCTCTGGCTGATTTGTCCTCTTATATCAGCAATAACACTATTGATTTATCCAATGCCGACCAGAACCTTGTAGACAGCGGAAAAATTAACGGGAAGCTGTGTGCCGTTGTTATCGCCGAGAACGCTCCTTGCATGGTTTATAATCCGGAAGTGCTGAAAAAGGCTGGTATTGCGGAACCAACCGACGACTGGACATGGGACGATCTTGTCAATAATTCTATTGCGATCCATCAAAAGACCGGGGGATATGGATACGGGACCGATCTTCCAAGCAATGCTGCCGATATGATGTTTAATTATTATCTGAGGCAGTACAGCAAAGCCCTTTATGCGACGGACGGCAAGCAGCTTGGTTATTCGGATGATCAATATTTTATCGATTTTGTGAGCCTGTTTAAAAAGATGCAGGATGCAAAAGCAGAGCCGACGGTAGACGAGTATACTCAAATAGATGCACGCGGCAACGAACAGACCTGCGTTGTACGGGGTGAGGCGGGATATATGTTTGACTGGTCAAATTACCCGTCCCTTGTCGAATCAGCAAATCCAAACCTGAAGCTGGCGGTAATGCCGAATAACAGCAAAACTGTTAAGGCAATGTACCTGAAACCAAGCATGTTCTTTTCTGTGGCCAATAATTCCAAAAATAAAGATAAATGTGCGAAGTTCATTAACTGGTTTATTAATGACCTGGATGCCAATAAAGTAATCAAAGCGGAACGTGGTGTTCCAATTTCTTCAAAAGTCAGAAGCGAGATGCTTTCTTCGCTGACGTCCCAAGGTAAAGCTATGTTCCAGTTTGTCGATAAAGCAGGAAAGATTTCTTCAAAAGTGTCTCCTGCCGATCCGTCTGGCTCAGCAGAAGTAAGAACTGACCTCAATAATGAAGTAGATGCCGTACTTTATGGAAAGAAAACGGCGAAGCAAGCTGCTGCCGATTTCCGGAAAGAGGCCAATGAAGTTCTCAGCCGCAACTCATAATTAACCGGATATACCGGAATAATACAAATTTCATAAAACGGGCGGCCAACTTTACTTAATTCGATAGTCTTTCTGACCGTCCGCTTTTAATTTTTTGAAAAGAAGTGAAATCTTTGACAAAAACGGCATTCCAGTCAAAACGCTCCAAAGATAACGCAACAGGGTATATATTAATTGCCCCATGGCTTATTGGCTTTTTTCTTATGTTCCTTGTTCCAATGGTAATTTCACTTTATCTTTCTTTCACAAATTATACAATGCTCAATGCCCCCAAATGGATTGGGCTGAAAAACTATTCGAGAATGCTCACGGATAAAGATTTCTGGCAGTCGCTGAAAGTGACTTTTTCCTATACATTTATTTTGGTGCCGCTGCGGCTGGCGTTTGCGCTTGCCGTTGCAATGATCCTGAATACGAAGCATAAAGGCCTTGGTGTTTACCGGGCGGTCTATTATATCCCTTCCATCATAGGCGGAAGCATAGCTGTGTCGATTATCTGGAAGGAGATTTTCGGGAACAACGGGGTCCTGATGAGCCTTTTAGGGGCTTTCGGCGTCCATCAGAAAGTATCGGTATTGGGCAATCCGCATACGGCCATATGGGCAATCATTTCCCTTGGAGTATGGCAGTTTGGTTCTTCCATGCTTATTTTTTTGGCGGCACTGAAGCAGATCCCGGCCACCTACTATGAGGCGGCAAGAATCGACGGCGCAGGTTCATTCTGTATTTTCCGCAAGATTACGCTTCCAATGATTACGCCGGTTATTTTTTTCAATCTTGTTTTACAGCTTATCAATGGTTTCAAGGTCTTTACAGAAGGATACATCATTACGGACGGCGGACCCATGAACAGCACGCTGTTCTATGTTCTGAACCTGTACCGCAGGGCATTCACCTATTTTGATATGGGCTATAGTTGTGCGCTGGCATGGATTTTGATCCTGATTATGGGTATTTTTACGGCTGTCCTTTTCAAAACACAAGACAGCTGGGTATATTATGAAAAGAAGTGAGATTTGAAGTGAGTTCCAGTGTGAAAAAAAGGCTGCGTTCCGTCCGATTCCATTTTCTGACGATCCTTTTGGGCCTGATTATGATCTACCCATTGGTTTGGCTGCTGATGAGCTCGTTCAAAAGCAACCGGACCATGTTCCAGAATACCTTTTCCCTCTGGCCCACGGAATGGGATATCCTTAAAAACTATCAAAGCGGCTGGAGCGGTGTTTCCGGTATCCCGTTTGGAAAATTTATTCTGAATACTCTGATCGTTGATTTGATTGGGACGGCGGGCTGCGTCGTATTTTCTGTTATGGCAGCATACGCATTCGCACGGATTCAGTTTGTTGGAAGAAAATTCTGGTTTACCTGCTGCATCATTACCATGTTAATTCCATCGCAGGTTATGGTTGTGCCGCAGTACATCATTTTTAAAAAAATGGGGCTTATCAATACGCTGATTTCCCTCGCCCTTCCGTGGTTCTTTGGAACGGCATTTTTCGTGTTCCTGATTATGCAGTTTATCAGAGGATTGCCCATTGAGCTCGACGAAGCGGCGGAAATTGACGGTTGTTCAAGAATTGGTATATTCTTCCGAATTATTTTTCCACTTACATCTCCTGCAATTGTTACATCAACGATTTTCTCATTTTACTGGATTTGGCAGGACTTTTTCCAGCCACTTGTGTTCATGAGCAAACCGCAGCTGTATACGGTTTCCCTGGCTTTGAATCTGTTTTTGGATCCGAACTCTCTGAACAATTACGGTGGGCTTTTCGCCATGTCTATTATTTCTTTGATACCGGTCATTGCCATTTTCCTGATTTTCCAGAAATACCTGGTGGAAGGGATCGCGACAACCGGTATGAAAAACTAATCTCTCTTTTAGCCCTTCGGTTTATACCCCCCGAGCGTTTGTGACCTTGATATTCTAATCCCCGAAGTGTAAGATTCCTTATTGTTTTGAGATTAGCATTTGTTTTTAAGGTGGCATTGACATGAGAGAAGGATGCTGTACGGATACGGAGAAATATTTTGTATTGAATCGTTCCACAACTGTAACGGCAGAGTACGAATTAACAGTTCCACAGAAAAATGCCGTAAAAATTTTGGGAAGGGATATCCGGACAGCCCTTAAACCGGCAAAGGACAGTTCTAGAAAACGCAGTGAAATCATTTTGCGCCATTCACAGACTGGAAAGCTGCCGGAAGAATGTTACCGCATTGATTTTGACGAAGACACAAATGCCCTTTTTGTTTCGTCAAATGACGATTTGGGAGCAGTTTATGGATTGCTGCATATCAGTGAATGCTATTTAGGCTTCCATCCGTTTTTTTTCTGGACAGAACAGATCCCTCAGCCTGCGAAAGAGATTCAAGTTGCCAAAGCACCGTTTGAATCCAAACCTGCCAGAATTCGGTACCGGGGCTGGTTTGTAAACGATGAGGTGCTCCTGCTGGGCTGGGGCCGCTCCCCGTACTGCAGGGAAGTCTGGGAGCCCGTTTTTGAAACGCTTCTGCGCTGCGGCGGAAATATGGTGATTCCGGGGACGGGGAAGACCAGCCTGGAAAACCGGCAGCTCGCCTCAGATATGGGCCTTTATATAGCGCATCACCACGCAGAACCGCTGGGAGCCGAAATGTTTTCCAGCGTTTATCCTGACAAGGAACCCAATTATGATAAAAATGCGCCTCTTTTTGAGGCCTTGTGGGAAAAAGCCGTTCGGAACCAGAAAGACAAAAAAGTTATCTGGGCCTTAGGTTTCCGCGGGCAGGGGGACTGCCCATTTTGGGGGAGGGAACCGGAATACAATACGCCTGAAAAAAGAGGAGAGCGGATCAGCTCCATTATCCGGAGACAGGCTGCCATTGTCCGCAAATATGTCCGAAATCCGGTCTTTGTCACCTACCTGTACGGGGAAACCATGGATCTATACCGAAAAGGCTGTCTGGATATCCCTGAGAATATCATCAAGGTATGGTCCGACAATGGTTATGGGAAAATGGTTTCACGCCGGCAGGGAAATGTGGACAATCGTGTTGACGCTCTACCGCAGGATGGCAGAAGCCGGCATGACGGAGTCTATTATCATGTGACGTTCCATGACCTTCAGGCTTCCAACCATTTGACTATGTTTCCCAATTCTCCGGAACTGATTAAAAATGAATTGCAAAAGGCATTTAGGTCGGGTGCCGGAGAATTTCTAATAGTCAACTGCGGGAATATCCGGCCGCACCTTTATTTTCTTGACCTTGTCCGCAGAATGTGGACGGACGGCACGGTTGATATTGAGAAGCACCGGATCGGTTTTTGCTCTGCCTGTTATCCGGAATCAGGCCGGAGGGTTGCGGAATATTTCAAAAAATACTCAGAACTTCCGGTTCAGTACGGTCCGTTTTCCGATCAGCGGGCCGGGGAGCAGTTTTACCAGTATCCTGCGCGGTACCTGATGGAGCATTTAATCCAGGGCCGGCAAAATGAACCGGAAGAGCGGCTGCTTTGGGCTACGGGAAAAGTTCCCTATCCCCGGCAGGTGGAATGGTACCGGGGCAAATGTGCGGAAAAGATGGACGCATGGCGAGAATTTTGCCGGCAGGGAAGGGAACTCCAAAAAGAAATGCCCCCGGCTGAGGGACAGCTTTTTTCGGATACTGTTTTGCAGCAGGGTATTCTCCATTTTTCCGGCTGCAGCGGTGCAGTGGAAATGTGCATCAGCATAGAAAAATTCCTGAATAAAAATTATTTAGAAGCGTTCCTGTGCGCCAACCGTGCCCGGAGGGCTTTTCAGCTTGGCGTAGATGCCCTTCGGTCTTCCGAACATGGAAAATGGAAAAACTTTTATCGAAATGACTGTCTGACCAATTTGAGCCTGACAGTGTACTGCATGGACGTCCTGCGAAAATATTACCGTGTTTTCGGTGATGCGCCGGATTATGTAACGTGGGAAAGAAAGTATTTGATGGATAAAAGCCAGAAAAAAATAGCCCTTCAGACAACAACCAGCAAGCAGCTGTCGGACGATGAACTGTTTGAACGCCTGTCGCATCAGCTGTGAATCCCCTTTTGGCTGCTGTCCAATTGGAATTTTCCATAGGAAGACGCTGTAATTTTGCCGCTGTCTCATTTCGCGGGACGGCGGCTTTTCTGGATCCTGAATATCTTCTTAGGCGGCTGAGTTCCCGGATTTTAAAATGAAAATCCATTTTATTCATAAGGGAATTCTGTAACACAATGAAAGAGACGCCATAAAATGTTATAGAGAAACAAGTTCTACTGAACGTGTTAGGAGGATGATTTTATGGATAGAAATCGCTCCGAGGCAGCCAGCCAAGCGAATCAAAATTCAGGAAATATTAAAGAAGCAGTCTGCATCAATGCTGCGCGTGTATATGATTCGTGCAGTTCAAAAGAATATACAGCCTATAAGTAAAATGGCAAAAAGAAGAACTCAAGTTTGAATTCATTCGGCTTTGCACCTTTCTGTTTCGTATAAACAATTTTGCTAATAACTGATTTCAGCAATTCGTTTTGCCGCTGTGGGGAAGAATTTTCATAAAGGTTTAAGACATTTTGAATTGCTTCATACTGGGTTTTTAAGTCGTGTGGTTTTTGCTTTTCAGCGATATGGCTTTTTGCTAAATTCAGCTTGCCGAGCTTTTCATTTAGAGCTTTCTGACGCTGCAAGAATTCGTCTGCCGAGTAGATACCCTGTTCCAGTAAATCATGTGATTTGTCAAGTTGCCGGCCTATTGTCTGCCGTTCGGTTTCAATACTTTTGATGGCCTCTTTATATGGGCTCTGCTGTGGATTCGGTCTGTCCTGTGAATCTAGATAGATATTTTTTAGCTTATTGCGCAGCGCAGCAATAACAGTCTCCTCAACAAGCAGCAGGGAGATGGAAACCATGCAGCCGCGCTTTGGACACATCAGTCGGGAGCCGCCGCGGCGCATTTGCTGCCTTTGCATTAGGCCGCCGCAGTGTTTGCAAAAAAGAAGTCCGGCCAGAGGGTTCTTAACTTGACCGGTATTGCTCGGCGGATGCGCATGGAAAGATATGGCACGCTGCGTTTTTTCAAACAGCTTTTCGCTGATAATCGCTTGGTGCATTCCATTTACAACGGTCCATTCGCTGCGGGGATGACAGGCATATTTCGTTTTAAAATCATCTTTTTTCCCTTTCCGAATTTGTGTTTTCTGGTTCCAGACAATTTTTCCGGTATAAGTGGGGTTCTTCAGGATTTTCATGACGGAAATTTTGACAAACTGTTCTGAACGGTGCGGTTTTGCCCCCATGGAGTTGACGATATCTGCGATCTTCTGGCAGCCATAGCCCTGATTAGCGTACAAGTCAAACATCATACGGACAAATTTGGCTTCAGTTTCGTTAATTTCTAATGTTGGGCGTTTATCCATATAGGCTCTGCGGTACCCGTATGGAGGATTGGCAATATAGCCTCCGTCTTCAATGGTGCGCTTTATTCCGCGCTGCATCCGGTGCTTGATAACTTTCAGTTCCTGCCGTGCCATAAAGGATTCAAACTCGGAATAGGTTTCGTCCATATCATTATTTAAATCATATATCTTGCGCGGCGTGATGATTTGGGTATTGGAATTTTTCAGCGTTTCAAGAATTACGCCCTGGTCGCTCATGGAACCGCGTCCCAGCCGGTCAATATCCATGCAGAGCACTGCGTCATATTTTCCCTGTTCTACGTCAGCAAGCATTTTCAGCATTTGGGGACGGGTGTAGAGGCTTTCACCTGAAACGACCTCTTCGTAAGTCTCTGAAACCGTCAGGTCATTCTTCTGCGCAAATTCCAGCAGGGTTTTTCTGTGCCGTTTTAATGTTTCATCCACCGTGTCGGTAAGCTCTTCGGCACGTGATTTTCGAAGGTACATGGCAACAGTCGTCAAAATGACTCACCTTCTGATAAGCATAAAATTCCGTTACGGCGGCATCCCATTCTATAGCAGCCATTCCAATTTTGGAATGGCTGCTATTATTTTTCTGCCGTACAGAGATGCGGAAAACCGCTCTCTTCCAACATAGATATGAAAAACGCGAATGGATTATAGCAAAGTCCTGAAATTGAGTATGAATGTGAGGCGAGAACATAAATGCAGCGGAATAGAACGCAATCCTTCAAGATAATATTTCGAAAATTTTCAAATGCACGGTTCAGTGAAATGTTTCACAACGAATAGGACAATCCAAAGTGATCATAAAATCAGACAAAGAGGGCGGGGATATTGCGGAAGAAGGATATAGGGAAACCTACGGTTGTAACCCATATGCCTCCGGGTACGCCGGAACAGGTGGCCGCAAACCGCGAACACCTGAGAAGCGCATGCGAAAGTGCAATGAGTGAACTGGCCGGACATCCGGTTCAGGTGACACTTCACTGGCCGGACGAAAAAAGCCGGACGCAAAAGTAAAAAAGCCGGAGCAGCCAGCCTTTCGTGATGGCTGCCCCGGCTTTTTGCTTTAAAGCATAGAGAAGATGGGTCTCTTTCACCTGTTTCTGGCGCTGTGATATTTAGACGCAGAAAGGGTGTTGCAGTGCCTTTTGCTGTTTGTATGCTGTTTGGAGCCAAACGCACGCGCTTTACCAGGAACTTTCGAAAAGGAACGGGATTTATTGCTTTTCATTGCCGTAACGTGGATGGTATGATGTTTCATTTGATATCCATTCATTTTTTTCAAAACCAAATCCGCATTGGCTGCCTCTATTTCAACAACCGAATGGTCTTTGTAAAGGCTGATACTGCCGATCGCACGGATAGGCAGTCCGGTTGTTTCCACGATGGTGCCAATAATATAATCTGCATTGATTTTGCTGTCAGTCCCGATATTGATATTTAACCGGGTTTTCCCTGCCTGAGAAGAATAGGGCTCACCTTTTTGGACATTTCTGAGCTTCCTCGTATTATCGCTTTTCTCATAAATGATTTTGCAGAGGGCTGCCGCAACTTTTTTTACGTTATATCCGTTTTGCTCCAGTTCGTCAACAAACGATATCCATTCCAGGCTAGCGTTTCCATCGAGGAACAGCTTGATTTTTCCTTTAAATTTATTAAGATGCCGTTTTTCAATCTCTTCTGTGCTGGGAAGAGATTTTTCCTGGATGCTCAGACCCATGTATTTTTCCAGAGAATGCACCCGCCTGAGCTGGGACCGGCCGGCTGCCAGGGTATAGGATATTCCGGACTTGCCCGCGCGCCCTGTGCGCCCGATGCGGTGTATGTAATATTCATCTTCATCGGGAATATCATAATTAAACACGGCATCTACATTCTGAACATCAATTCCTCGTGCTGCAACGTCGGTGGCAACCAGCAGGCCGATTTGTCCGCTTTTAAAATCATTCATTACCTGACTGCGTTGATTTTGTTTTAAATCGCCGTGCAGGCCGGATACCTGGAACCCATTTTCTCCCAGCTGCTTACAGAGCTCATTCACCTTTTTTTTGGTATTGCAAAAAATCAGAGCCCGTTTTGGATGGTGATACGCCAGCAGCAGTTCCAGCGCATCGGTTTTTTCATCTCTGGGAACATTACAGTAAAACTGAGTAATGTTATCCACCGTCTTTTGTCCTTTGTCCACCGCTATCATCTGTGGATCGGTCTGAAAATCTTTAGTAATTTTGAGGATTTCGGGTGACATAGTCGCACTGAATAAAACGGTCTGTCTGTGTTCTGGAGCCTGCCTGAGAATTGTTTGAATGTCTTCTATGAAACCCATATTCAGCATTTCGTCCGCTTCGTCCAGGACAACTGTTTTCAGATTTTCGAGTGACAGCGTCCTGCGCCGCATGTGATCCATAATGCGGCCGGGTGTCCCCACGATGATCTGTGCCATACGCAGCTGGCGAATCTGGGGCGGCATGGGCTCGCCGCCGCAAACCACTGATACTTTAATATTTTGCAGGTATTTTGAAAACTTTCGGATTTCTGTGCCAGTTTGCATGGCAAGTTCACGAGTAGGGCTCAAAATCAGAATCTGTCCTTTTTCCTTATTGCTTTGAGCAACCATCTGGACAACAGGTATTCCAAATGCGGCAGTTTTTCCTGTGCCTGTATTGGAACGCCCGATTAAATCTTTGCCGTCCAGCAATACGGGAATCGCACCGATCTGTATATCGGTTGCCTCGGTGTATCCGATTTCTTCAACTGCCCGCAGAATTTCTGGGATCAGATTCATTTCACTAAATTGCATTAATTCAATTCCTCATTTTCTTTTCTCTGTTCAGTATTTTACTTTATTAGCATATCACGAAATCATCAGGGAATAAGTGCGCCATGCATTTATGATATCTTGATATTGGGGCTGTGTTCATGGCTGCGCGTGATTGGTATCAAGATCTGCCTTTTCACAAATATCGATACAAGCCGATTTGCAATCCGATTGTGAGCGATAGGCGTATCGGCGCTATCAAAGATTTTTACGGTTGCTTCGTTCAGAGGCGTTGTCCCCAGAAACCGTGGTTTATAAATAAAACAATGTTGACAAACATTTAACAGTGGTGGTATATTTTAAATATCGTATCAATATAAAACCGCTAAACATGCAAATTAAAATGTAAGGAGTGTTTCAGTATGAAAGCAGCACGGTGGTACAGCCCAAAAGACATTCGAGTTGATGAAGTTCCGGAACCTCAGGTTACCGATGACAGCGTTAAGGTTAAGGTTAAATGGTGCGGAATCTGCGGGAGCGACCTGCACGAATACCTGGCGGGCCCGATTTTTATCCCTGTTGGGAAGCCGCACCCGCTTTCCGGTGAAACCGCACCGGTGATCATGGGCCATGAATTTTCCGGAGAAGTTACCGAAGTCGGCAGAAATGTCACCAATGTAAAACCCGGCGACCGGGTTGTTGTCGAACCTATTTTAGCGTGCGGAACCTGCCCGGCCTGCCGTCAGGGAAAATATAATCTTTGCTCTAAGCTTGGTTTTCACGGTTTGGCTGGCGGAGGCGGAGGCTTTGCGGAGTACACGACTTTTTCTTCTAAATTTGTCCATAAGATTCCGGATTCCCTCAGTTATGAAAAGGCCGCTCTGGTTGAACCAATGTCTGTGGCCCTGCATTCCCTTCAGGTTGGTTCTTTCCAGATTGGCCAAAGCGCTATTGTGGCCGGCGCAGGCCCCATTGGCCTGGCAACGGTAGAATGCCTGAGAGCGGCCGGTGCCAAACAGATTATTATGATTCAGCGCAAATCCATCCGCCAGAAATACGCGCTGCGCTCCGGCGCAGATGTCGTTTTGGATCCGAACGAAGTAGATGTAGTTTCTGAAGTGCGCAGACTGACCGGCGGAATCGGTGCGGATATTGCTTTTGAAACCACCGGGTCAGAGCAGTGCTATAAGCTGGCTCTGGACAGCATCCACTTCAGCGGGACTTTAGTCGTTACCAGCATTTGGGAAGACGAGATCCGCTACAATCCGAATTCCATTGTTATGTCGGAGAAGAAGATTATTGGAAGCATTTGCTACAATAACGATTTTCCTGCCGTCATTGCCATGATGGCAGATGGAAGGATCAAAGCCGAAGGGTATATCACCAAGCGGATTGCGCTGGACGATATTGTTGAGGAAGGCTTTAAGACCTTGACAGGACCTGCCAAAAAAGCGCAGGTAAAAATTATCGTAACGCCGGACAAGTCCCTTCTGTAAAGAGTCCGCGCTGATTATTCTGTGACCAGATAAAAGCCGCCGGTCCCTGTGAAAATGGGCCGGCGGCTTTTCCTATCCTGTATATTCCTGTTCAAAAGAATATTTAGAAGACAGAAGAGTCTATTTCACTCCCGATAAGCACGAACTGATCGAGCAGGCAACCAGCGTCCGCATCCGCAGCGCTTCCGTCATCAAGGTTTTTCTCCATCTGGAACCGGTGCCGTTCAATCAGGGATTCTATTCTGTGGATATGAATTTCTTCTTTGATGTCTGCCTGGACATTTTCAGCCCGCAGTCGCCCGGATCTACAATTGTACATGGGGTCTGCACAGCCAATAAACGGGTTATCCTGTACGGCAGCGAAGGGAATGCAAAAATGTTTGTTTCCGGAGTCGGGGAAGACCCCGATGTGGAAGCATCAACGGGAAAAGTTTTGCCAAAAGCTGCCTGTGAGGTGTCTGAGCCGATCGGCCTTTCCGCAAAAATCTGCGAGCGTCCGCCCCAAGGATGCGATATATGCAGCAGAATACCGGAAAGTATCTGCTCCAGGTATGGCGCAGAATTTGATTACGGATGCACCCATTCGGTGTATGCTACGATCGGGCTGTTCACAATTGTCCAGCTGATCCGCACGGTGCCGATGCTGGTGCCGACCTATGAATTCTGTATCCCGGAGAAAGAAAGTGCCCCAACTTCCGACGGCCCACGCGAAATGTTCAGCCGCATAGAATTTCCAACCGAGGATTTTTTCCCTCCAAAAGTTGGGGATAAGGCCGCAGAGTCCGCGAAATAAATATCCCATTATCCCCACTTGATTTGGCTGTCAGGTGGGGGCTTTGCTTTTTACAGCGGAAATTCCAACCACCATTTTATTTCTTTTGAAGCCGGGCGTAGTTTGCCATCAGCTTTTTGGTCCCGGATTGGTCAAAAGCGATTTCAAGCAGAGTGTCGTTTCCCATTGGTACGGCGGAGAGGACCATGCCTCTCCCGAAGGTCTTGTGGATCACGGTATCTCCGGCACGAAATTTTTCTGCGGATTTTTCCGCTGCGGGTTTCCAGGCTGCCCCAAAACTGTGCGAGACTGCCGAATGCGTGCGGTAGGACGGTGCGGAAGGTCTAGCTTCCGGTGCCGGTGTTTTTCTTTCGTAGGCGCGGGAAACCTCCAGCAGTTCTTTAGGGATTTCCTCCGCAAAACGGGAAGGCTGGTTGCGCTGAGTGCTCCCAAAAATCATTCGGCTGCCCGCGCAGACAAGGTGCAGTTCCTCTTTTGCGCGCGTAATGGCTACATAGGCAAGACGGCGTTCCTCTTCAATCTGAGACGGATTGAAAATCGCCTGTATCCCGGGGAAAATGCCCTCTTCAAACCCGGGGAGAAATACCACGGGAAATTCCAGCCCCTTAGCGGAGTGCATGGTCATCATGACCACGCTGTCGGAGGAGCTGTCATAATTGTCAATATCTGCAAGCAGTGCCACTTCTTCCAGATAGCCCGGCAGGCTTGCCTCGTCTCCATTTTCTTCTTCATACTGGATCAGGCTGGACGTCAGTTCGTTGACGTTATCAATGCGGTCCTGAGCGTTTTCATCTCCAGAAGCCGCAAGTGCTTCCACATAGCCGGTTTTTTTCAGCATCAGCCGGTAGAGGTCTGCCAAACTGGTTTTTCCTTCCAATAAAATGCTATTCATGTCTTGAATCATGTTGGCAAAGTCGGTCAGCTTTTTGGCCGACCGCTGAAGAGGCTGAAATTCTTCGGCATGTTTCAGGACGTAAAACAAGTTTTCTCCGATTCCGGCAGCAATCTGTGTCGCTGCCGCCACAGTCTTGTCGCCGATAGCCCGTTTGGGGCAGTTGATAATACGCAGCAGGCGTATTTCATCACTGGGGTTGCAGATGACACTCAGGTACGCAATCATGTCCCGGACTTCTTTGCGGTCGAAAAAGCGCAGTCCGCCTAAAACGCGGTGGGGGATAGAAGATTTGGTGAAAGCGCGTTCCAAGGTATTCGATTGGGAATTCATGCGGTACAGGACCGCGAAATCGGAAAAGTGCCGGCCGGCTGAAACTTCGTCCAAAATTATTCCCGCAATGTAAGCTGCCTCATCCTGCTCATTGAATGAAACATGAGCGTCTATTTTTTTACCGGCTGGGTTTTCCGTCCAGAGGGTTTTCCCTTTCCGATTTTCATTGTTGGCAATCACGGCGTTTGCGGCGCTGAGAATCGTTTTCGTGGAGCGGTAGTTTTGCTCCAGCCGGATGACGTGAGCATTCGGGAATGTTTTCTCGAAACTTAGGATATTTTCAATCGTGGCACCGCGGAACTGATAGATGCTCTGATCGTCATCGCCGACGACGCAGAGATTTCGGCTTTTTTCCGAAAGCAATTTTACAAACAAATACTGCGCACGGTTGGTATCCTGATATTCGTCCACGAGGATATACCGGAAACGATTTTGGTAATAGTCCAAAACATCCGCATTCTTCTGAAAAAGCCGGATCGTGTTAAAAATCAGGTCGTCAAAATCCATAGCATCGGCATTTTTCAGCCTTGACTGGTATTGACGGTACAGCAGCCCGATTTTGGCGGCGCGTTCATCATTGCCCGCGTCGCGCAGATATTCTTCCGGACCGATCATTGCGTCTTTGGCGTGGGAAATTTCGGACAGAGCCGATTTATAGGAAATTTTTTTGTCGTCGATCCCGAGTGCTTTCTGGCATTCTTTCATCAGGCGTTTTGAGTCATCCGAATCGTAAATGGCAAAGTGGCTCGAAAAACCAAGCCGGTCGGCGCTGCGGCGGAGCATGCGCGCGCATGTGGAATGGAATGTGGACGCCCATACCTCTTCTCCGCGTTTGCCAAGCAGGGAGGAGAGGCGTTCCTTCATTTCGTTGGCCGCTTTGTTGGTGAAGGTAATAGACATAATTTTCCATGGCGGACATGGATTTATCGCAAGCGTATCACAGGCACTTTCTGGGAGGGGTGCCCCTGTCTCCAGACAGCGGGAGATTTCGTCCAGCAGCCCGGTGTCCGGCTCCTGTTTCACTTCGCTGCTGTGGTAGGCGTCCCCAAAACGGACGATATTGGCAATCCGGTTGACCAGCACGGTCGTTTTTCCACTCCCGGCACCCGCCAGCACCAGCAAGGGGCCGTTTACGGCAAAAACCGCCTCCCGCTGCCGGCTGTTCATGCGGGAGAACTCGTGTTCCAGAACCTTTTTCCGCAGTCCGATAATCTTTTCCTGATTCCAATCCGTCAATGATTCCACCGCCATATGTAAAATTACAGACTATTTTTCTTTTCCTGCCCGTCCATTGTAATATATTCCGGATAAAATAGCAAATCCACAAGAACAGGCGCCGCCCGGTTTCCATTTCCGGACGGCGTCTTCTTTTCGAGACAATAACACCCAAAAGTCTTATCAGATTATTCCGAGCGGCTCAGGCGAGAATATTAAGCAAAACACCGGCTGCCACAGCAGAACCGATAACACCTGCGACATTCGGCCCCATAGCGTGCATCAGCAGGAAATTGCCCGGATTTTCTTCCTGACCAACTTTCTGGGAAACACGGGCCGCCATAGGAACGGCGGAAACACCGGCGGAACCGATCAGCGGATTGACCTTGTAACCGGTGGCGTGGCACATCAGTTTGCCGAGCAGGACACCGCCTGCTGTGCCGAAAGCAAACGCAAACAAGCCCAGAACAATAATTTTAATTGTACTGGGACTCAGGAAAGAAGTGCCCGTTGCCGTAGCTCCGACCGTGGTGCCCAGAAAAATTGTAATAATGTTCATCAGTTCGTTTTGAGCGGTCTTTGAGAGCCGATCCGCCACGCCGCTTTCCTTCATCAGATTGCCCAGCATCAGCATACCGACCAGCGGAGCCGCGTCGGGAAGGAGCAGGGAAATCAAAATGGTAACGATAATCGGGAATAGGATTTTCTCAAGTTTGGAAACCGGGCGCAGCTGTTCCATTTGGACCATACGCTCTTTTTTCGTCGTAAGGGCTTTCATAATCGGAGGCTGGATGATGGGGACCAGTGCCATGTAAGAATAGGCTGCAATAGCGACGGAACCCAGGAGCTTTGGGGCAAGTTTGGAAGTAACAAAGATGGAAGTCGGGCCGTCGGCGCCGCCGATAATTGCAATGGAACCGCACTCTTTCGGAGCAAATCCAAGAAGTGCCGCACCGACAAAAGTAATGAAAATCCCCAGCTGGGCGGCTGCGCCGAGCAGGAAGCTTTTCGGGTTTGAAATCAGAGGTCCGAAATCCGTCATGGCGCCGACCCCGAGAAAAATCAGCGGCGGATAGATCCCCAGCTTAACGCCGAGGTACAAGTAATAAAACAGCCCGCCGGCCTCGGAACCTTTTGGCGACGCCATAATAGGCGGGTACAGATTGACCAGCAGCATACCGAACGCGATAGGCAGCAGCAGGAGCGGTTCGAATTTTTTCTTGATTGCCAGATAAAACAGCACACACGCAATAGCTACCATAATGTAGTTGCGCCAGTCGTTCGTGGCAAATCCGGAGCTTTGAGCGATTTTTACAACTGCGTTCCAAAAAGAACTTAAAATTTCCATGCCTTTATCAGTCCTATTCTTGTTATATTACGGATTTTAAAACGGGCGGGTATTTTCCAGCAAACCTGCTGTTCTCCACGCAGAACCGGTCTGGCGGGGGGCACGGCTGATGTGTGTAACGACGGCGTCCGGACCGGCACAGTATACAGCTGCTGCGGCAATTACTGCCGCAATTTCCTGCGGAATTCCTTCGTCCGAGGCAGGGGAAGCGGACGGCACAAGATCCGCGGCAGCCGGTTTTTGCTCCGGAGCCGGAACATCCGGCCGGTTATTCTTCGAATGCCTTGTCTGAATACCGTTGATAATTGCCCCATATCCCTTTATGATATACGTTAAGCAGATTAAAACGACAAATACGACTACCAAACCTGTGATTACCACAGTCCAACAAAGCTGCCAGTCCATAATCAATCCTCCGATGCCTTTTTAATATTGTCAAAATAATAACATGTATAATTTATTATTATACTCATATTATCTGTAATTTCAATCGAATTCAACATTTTTTAGCATTTCATTTTCACGACGGTTCAGAAAATTCCCCTCTAAATCCCCATTTTTTAGGCAGCACCCAGGCTGACGTTTTTATTTGCACGGCCCTCTCTTGCATACGGTCTGTTTTCTCAGTATAATGTAAAATGATTGATAGATAATGTTTGAAAAGAGGCTGCGGCAGCTTGACAAATGATGAATTTCGGCGTTCATTCCGCGTTCCGTTCCATAACAGCCTTGGGTTGGCTGTCTACAGCTGCGGCGTACAGAAATGCGGTTCCTGCCATTCCTGGGGACCTGCCGTTCGGGATCATTACCTCATCCACTGCATTGTATCCGGGCGCGGAACGTTCCGCTGCGGGGGAAAACAGTACCGGCTTTCGGCGGGAGACGGCTTTTTGGTAGTTCCCTCTCTGATCATTTCGTATGAAGCAGATCGGGATGATCCATGGGAATACTGCTGGGTAGGGTTTAACGGCGCCGACGCGAAACGGCTGATGGAACAGACCGGCCTTTTAAACCGCGAACCCGTTTTCCACTACGGCCAAAACAGCCGCCTTCAGGATCTCATGATGGGGATTTGCAATGTGTCCGGTTCAGGACCCAGCAATGAAGCACGCATGGAATCCGGTCTGCTGCTGTTTTTGGCCGCTCTGATGGACCGGTACGGCAAACCGGTTGCCCCGCGCGGAAACGGCTATGAATACGTCCGGAAAGCGATTAAATATATTGATTATAATTATTCCGGAAACATCAGCGTTGGCAGTGTTGCCCAAAATGTGGGTGTCAGCCGAAGCCATCTGTACCGGTTGTTTATGCGCCATATCTCCATGCCGCCGAACGAATACCTGATGCGTTACCGAATCAATAAAGCGGCCGCTCTTTTGAAAACGGGAAGACTGACCGTCGGCGAAACCGCCTATTCCACGGGCTTTTCGGATCAGCTGTATTTTTCAAGGGTCTTCAAAAAATATATGGGGGTTCCCCCAAGCCGCTATATGGCGGACGGTTTGGCGCCCGGTGGTAAGAAGGAGAACACATGAGCAGTGCAACCGACAGGATCCTGGAGTGGTCCAGAGAAATTGAAACATCTGGCATTACGGGGTGGGATCGGCTCCCGGAAATTTATCTCTATATGGATCAGGTGCTGACCTACATGAACAAGCAGCTGCAATTATACGCGCGTGATGAAAATGAGTGCCTGCTGACTTCCAGTATGATCAACAATTACGTAAAAGACGGTGTCCTTCCCCGCCCGGCTCAAAAAAAGTACACCCGTGAGCACCTTGCCATTCTAACCGTTATCTGTATGCTGAAGCAGGTTTTGTCCATCCAGGACATTTCGCTGCTGATGAAGATCCTCCTAAAAAATGCGTCCCACAGCGAAGTCTACAACCGATTCTGCGAAGCACAGTCGTCTGCACTGAAGGATGTCTGCGCACGCATGGAAAAAGCGGCTCCCCATGGAGAAGCAGAGCTGACCCAGCTGGCAATTGAACTTTCGGTAGAAGCAAATGCGCGGCGGACTGTGGCCGAACGGATTTTAAGTGAGCTGGCCGCTGATGAAGATGAGGGAGAAAAAACGTCTTCTCACAAAAAAAAGTAAAACCATTGGATTTTTACAGCCTGCAGAGCCACAATTCCGATTAACCATAAATCCATTTTCACATAATATATAGAGGTAGTGTGAATTTTAAGGAGGGGTTTTCCTTTGTGTGGAATTGCAGGCTTTTGCGATTATGAGGACGACTTTACCGATGAGGCTCCCTTTCTTGGACATCTCGTCCGCCGCATGGGTAATACTCTCAGGCACCGCGGCCCTGATGAAAACGGCATTTTTCTTTCCTGCCATGCCGCATTTGCCCACCAGCGGCTCGCCGTAGTGGATCCGGAAGGCGGGAAGCAGCCGATGACGGCTTATGCCGGTGGATACCGGTATACCGTTGTTTATAACGGTGAACTGTATAACAGCAGTGAGCTTCGCAGGGAACTGGAAGCCGCGGGCTACCTTTTTGACACAAACAGCGACACGGAAGTGCTGTTAAAATGCTATATGCAGTTTGGCAGCGGCTGCGCCAAAAAGCTCAACGGGATTTTCGCTTTTGCCGTTGACGACGAAAGGCACAACTGCTGTTTCCTCTGCCGGGATCGCTTTGGAGTAAAACCTCTCTTTTATACTCTGACCGGGGGACGGCTGGTTTTTGGTTCGGAAATCAAAGCCCTTTTTGAATATCCCGGAGTGAATCCGGTGCTGGATCGCGAGGGCCTTTGTGAAGTGATCGGGGTTGGTCCCGCGAGGACGGCCGGCGTTGGGGTCTTCCAGGGCATTCATGAGCTGAAACCAGGCTATTGTGCCAGATTTGACCGCAGCGGTTTGCACACAGTCCCTTATTACCGCCTGGAAAGTTACCAGCACTCCGACAGCTATGAGGAAACGGTCCAACAGGTGCGCTATCTGGTGGAAGATGCCGTCACTCGGCAGCTTATCTCCGACGTCCCGCTTTGCACGTTTCTTTCGGGCGGATTAGATTCCAGTGTTATTACGGCGCTGGCGGCGCAGAATTATCAAAGCAGGGGAAAGGTCCTTTCCACCTATTCGTTCGATTTTGCGGGCAATGATCAGTATTTCCATCCGACGGCATTTCAGCCGGACTCGGATAAACCGTGGAGCCAAAAAGTGGCGGAATTCTGCGGAACACATCACAGAAATCTTGTCTGTGACAACCTGAGCCAGGCAGACTGCCTGTATGACGCAGTTGATGCCAAAGACTTGCCCGGAATGGCCGATGTGGATTCTTCCCTCCTGTATTTTTGCCGGTTGGTAAAAAGGGAACATGTGGTGGCCCTCTGCGGGGAGTGTGCGGATGAAATTTTTGGAGGCTATCCATGGTTCCATAGTAAAAAGGCGTTTGAAGGCCATTGTTTCCCCTGGTCGCCGGATCTGTCGATCCGCACGTCTCTGTTAAAGCCTGAAGTCGCGGACACACTGAATGTTGAAGAATATGTCAACAGAAGATATGAGGAATCAATCGCCGAAGTTCCGGTATTGGAAGGGGAGGATCCGACGGAAAAACGCCGCCGCGAAATTTCCTTCCTGAATATCCGCTGGTTTATGTCTACTCTGCTGGATCGCAAAGACCGCATGAGTATGGCCAGCGGGCTGGAAGTCCGCGTACCGTATGCGGATCACCGGATTGTGGAATATGTTTTTAACGCGCCGTGGAGCTATAAGTGCCACAGCGGCGTCTCAAAATCTCTGCTGCGTGACGCGGCAAAGCCGTGGCTTCCCGAAGATGTTCGGACACGCAGAAAAAGCCCTTATCCGAAAACTCATAACCCGGAATATGAGCGGATTATCCATGACCGCCTTGCCAAAATTGTTCAGGATGAAGAAGAACCCATTCATGCTGTTCTTGATAAAAAGCAGGCAGAAAATCTTCTGAATACAAAATCCGATTATGGAAAACCATGGTTCGGGCAATTGATGGCCGGTCCGCAGCTGATGGCTTATCTTCTCCAGATAAATTACTGGCTGAAAAAATATGAAATAAAAATTGAATTATAACGGGATGCGAAAAGTTTGCCGGCAGCGCGGGAAGCGGGAGCAGCCATACCTTCACAGGTGCGGCTGCTCCCGCTTTAATATGCAGTGGAATGAAGAAGAAAGCAGCTGCATACTTATAAGACGTAAAAATGTACCTAAAAATTTGTATGGGTGCCCGAAGCAGGGCAGAAAGGAAAATAAAATGAACGAATTTTTTACCTGGAGCTTTCTGGGGTCTTTTGCGGGCTGTACAGCGGCAACGGCAATCATTACACAGTTTATCAAAAATCTGAACCCCATTAAACGGATTCCCACACAGTGGATTTCCTATTTTCTTTCCCTGATTCTGCTGTATCTTGCTACATATTTTACTGTCGGCTTAACCGGAATGGAAGCAGCAATCATTCCGTTCAATGCAATCCTGATTGCACTTTCGGCCAATGGCGCATTTTCCGCAGTCGCCCGCGTGGGAGCCTCGGGAAAAAAGACAAAAGATGCTCAGCACGAATCGTGATGCAGCCTTTTTAAATTATTAAAATCAATCCCCTGAATGTGTGTGGTTTTCAGGAAATCAGAATATCATCCTTGCTCAAATCATATTGTTTGGCTACAATGGCCTTAATTCTCTTTTCACTGAGAAAAGGAATTGCATTGATGGAATCAATCAGCCGTTTGGAAGGATTATTGCATCTTCTTCCGCTTTCATTGAATACCTGTATGTCGATTACGCTGATTCCCTGAGCGGTTTTGGTCGTAACGACGACTGCTTTTTTACTGTTCATTAGAATACTGTCTCCATTTCTCTCTGTATTTTTCTCTTATTCTTAATAATAATTGAAGGAAGAGAGAAAGTCAATCTTTGGATTTGCCGGGCCGCGTCCCTCAAAATACGGAAAGACAGCAATTTATAAAACCATGCCGAATACTGGTGAAAATACAGGATTTAGGGTTGATAATTGTTAAAATATCCATTATAATAAACTATAAATACTTTTTTGCAGATTTGCAGAAAAATTTTAGAATGGGTCGTTTCAGGTCGTTTCTTTCAAAAATAAGACGGAACAATTTTGACGATTTTGTTAAAATAAATGGAGTGGATGGTTTTGCAAAAAACGTTACGGAAATTCGTCGCAACGGCGGCGGCCGTAGTATATATATCTGTATCCGCATTTATCTTTGGAACCCTGCGGACAGCCTCTGCCGCTGCCGCTACGGCAAAAACGACAGATTATTTGAATCTGCGGTCCGGTGCGGGAACCAATACGCATGTTGTCCTTGTACTGGGCAAAAACGTAACGGTAACAATCCTTGACAATTCTGACAGCCAGTGGGCCAAAGTCAAAACTTCCGGCGGAAAGACTGGATATTGCTTTAAACAGTATCTGAATTTTTCCGGTTCTCCGGTATCCGGTCCGTCAGCATCCAGCTCGTCGGGCAGCGGCCAGGCATCCGCTTCCACAACCGCAAATCTGAATTTACGGGCGGGGGCTTCTCTGAACGGCAGAATTTTATCCATTCTGGCGAAAGGAACGTCCCTGAAAATTATTGATAATTCGAACCCCCAATGGGCCAAAATTCAAACCAAAAATGGCACACAGGGCTGGTGCTATAAGGCTTACTTGAAAATTTCAAATGGATCAAACACACCTTCGGTTTCAGCATCCGTCAATAAATCTTCCGGCACGACAGGCACCACAACGGATTATTTGAATCTCCGCGAAGGTGCGGGAATGAATTATAAGGTAATTCTCACCATGAGCAAAGGAACTTCCGTTTCCGTTTTGGATACATCCAACGCTTTGTGGACAAAAGTACGGACGCAGGGCGGAAAACAGGGCTGGTGTTCGACATCTTACCTGAAAATTTCCGCTCCCAGTTCCACGTCTTCTTCTCCAACGGCTCAGACACCGTCCGGCATGACAGGTACTACCACGGATTACCTGAATCTTCGGGAAGGCGCAAATATCAGCAATAAGGTCCTGTTTACCATGAGCAAAGGCACGGCTGTTACCATATTGGACAATTCCAAGCAGGATTGGGTAAAAGTCCGCACAGCAAATGGAAAAGAAGGATGGTGCAGCAGACAGTACCTGAAAATTTCAGGCGGGAGCAGCCCGAAAAGCTCCAGTTCACCGCAAAGTTCCAATCCCGGTTTCTCTGTGCTGCCTGTCAGTTCCAAACCGGCTTCTTCCAGCAGCGCTTCCGAAACTTCTTCTAAATTAAGCGGCACCGATCAAGATATCCCGAGTGGGAATAACGGCTCTGTCGCCGGCGCAGTGACCTCTGCTACGGTGACAGCCAGCCTTCTGCGGCTGCGGGAAGGAACCGATACCAATACGAAGATTCTGGACAACCTGCCGCGCGGCACGGTTCTAAAAGTTCTGGACACTTCTGTTGCAGGCTGGATAAAAGTTCAGACGTCCGTTGGAAAAACCGGGTATGTCAGTGCAAAGTATGTTGCCCTGAATAATGGGACGAACTCCGGCGGAACGCAGAATTCCAATGCCGCAGTATCGCTTTCTGAGCTGTCTCAGAGTATACCGGCGGGGAAAACCCTTTTCCTGAAAGCAGCAACAAAACCCTCCGGTTCGTCGGTATCCTGGTCCAGCAGCAATGACGAAGTTGCTACAGTTTCCAATGGATATGTCTACGCGGCGGCAGTCGGAACCGCTCAGATCACGGCTGCTTCTGGTTCCGGAAGTGCCTCATGCAATATTACGGTAACGTCGGCAGAACCTGTGCGAACGGCTTATGCCGCGCCGAATGTAGCTGCACCCGGAGAAACCGTCACGTTGACGGCGGTAACCGATGCTCTCCGGGATGGAGTTCGGTTTTCGGTTTCTATGCCGGATGGAAGTGTGGAAACCGTTCCGGCAAACTTTTTAAAGCAGGAGACGACGAATGGAGTTGTAACAAAGGTTTGGACCGGAAAAACGTCGTTTTCTGCGCCGGGAGTTTATTCCTTTTCGGCGTATTCTTCTCGGAACAGCGCTTTCAGTCCTTCAGGATTCCAGTCCAGTGTTCTTGTATCCACACAAAATGACTGTACGGTAACCACAACCGAGCAGCGCAGAGCCAGCGACAAAATATTTGCCCTGATTGCCAAATGGGAAGGTTACAGTCCTGCTGTTTATGCTGATTCGCTGGCTTACAGTCCAATTCCCACCGTTGGTTATGGATGCACCTATAATTCAAATGCCGTATTTTACAATAATATCAGCAAGACGGAAGCCTGGTCTCTTATGGTCAATCGGGTGAACGGTTCCAGCTATACGGCGGAATTGAATAAAATGATTACCAATAATCATTTTTTAATGAGCCAGAATCAGGCGGACTGTTTAATCAGTTTTGCTTATAACGTTGGTTCAGGATATTTCAACAGCTCGCAGGAAACAGGTTTTCGCCAGATTTTAAAAAATGCCGTTGAACCGCCGCAGATTTCAGATGGTTCCAGTATTTCTGCCACAGTAACCAAAGATGCGGCCGTGCGCAGCAATTATGGTTCTCTTTCGGCAGAAATTTGCCAAGTTAGTTCCGGCGAATGCGTGGATGTTACCGGCAGCCATTTTGCTGCAAAAAATGACGGGTGGTATCAAGTGCGGTTTTCGGACGGAACGATGGGCTGGATAAACTCCGGCTATGTCAGCTTATCCACTTCAGACAGCCTTGTTCACGATTTAAACTATACCAATGCTTTGGCGTTTGGTTCGGAATTGATCCGTTGGAATCAGGCGGGCGGTAAATTTTATACGGGGCTGTTTTATCGGCGTCTGGGTGAAGCCAACGTATTCAATTACAACGATTACAATGCGGTGCGGTATAATAAATATAATTACACTTATCCGAATTCCGCTTCTTCGCTTCAATGAACCGCAGTTAAGGTCGGCCGTGCCGAGAGACAAAAAATTTAAGAAAATCCTTTTTACTCAGTTCGTTGAGGCCAAAAGGTGCGGCCGGTTATCTGCGTTTATTGGTCCTCCATTGATTTTATTGAAAATTTATGATATAATCTTCTTGCTTTATTATGAGATGTTTATAGCAATGCATCACTTGGTTGCCTAACCTAAAAAATAGTTGTTCATATTTGCCGCTGTGGTGAAATTGGCAGACACAAGGGACTTAAAATCCCTCGGTAGCAATACTGTGCCGGTCCGAGTCCGGCCAGCGGCACCAAACAAAAACCCGCATGAATCCTAGAATTCATGCGGGCCTTTCGTTTTCCAGCAGATCAATTTTAGAAAGCCGATAAAGTGAATTTGTACTAGTTTTCTAGGCTGGGGTAGACCCAAAAATGGAAGCAGCGAGGAGCAGCGTCAAGCTGCTCCTTTTT
>ENA-UOOI01001429-UOOI01001429.1-fermentation-metagenome-genome-assembly--contig:-NODE-1429-length-24919-cov-68.929175_pt1 | contig 24919 bp, 39 predicted proteins | sample MGYA00245779_ERZ724027 | MGnify/ENA primary metagenome ERZ724027 (study PRJEB28704, sample SAMN03018318) | fermentation metagenome | biome: anthropogenic terrestrial biome; feature: soil...
TGTACGGCGTAATCGCCCATGTGTCGTTCCCCGCGAGGGGAACGTGGATTGAAATTTTGAGGTCGAAGCAAATCGTTACCAGCCCTTGCGGTCGTTCCCCGCGAGGGGAACGTGGATTGAAATATAAAGACGTCCGGGGGCAGCGCCAAAACGTCTAGTCGTTCCCCGCGAGGGGAACGTGGATTGAAATTTGAAGGTCATGGGGCTGGACGTCTAAAGGCAATGTCGTTCCCCGCGAGGGGAACGTGGATTGAAATTTGAAGGTCATGGGGCTGGACGTCTAAAGGCAATGTCGTTCCCCGCGAGGGGAACGTGGATTGAAATAATAATAGAACATACATTCGAACTTGTCAAGGGAAGTCGTTCCCCGCGAGGGGAACGTGGATTGAAATCCGTGTCGCCGAGGTCATAATCTACACCATAAACGTCGTTCCCCGCGAGGGGAACGTGGATTGAAATCAGATGTTGTCCAATAGTGCATCGACTGCATTGCGTCGTTCCCCGCGAGGGGAACGTGGATTGAAATTTGTTGACGACCCCGTGGAATCCGTATTCGATGGGTCGTTCCCCGCGAGGGGAACGTGGATTGAAATCTGTAAGGGCTAGCGCTTTTAATCTCCTTTATAGTCGTTCCCCGCGAGGGGAACGTGGATTGAAATTTTCAATCCACGCCCCAATGGGGCGGCATGTCCGTGTCGTTCCCCGCGAGGGGAACGTGGATTGAAATGTCTGTATTTCAAAGTGTTCGGCCTTGGAGAAGAGTCGTTCCCCGCGAGGGGAACGTGGATTGAAATTTCTAATACTTTCGTTTGAAATTCTGCAAATTCACGTCGTTCCCCGCGAGGGGAACGTGGATTGAAATACGGGATGATGTACGATGATGATCCCGGTCAGGTGTCGTTCCCCTCGCGGGGAACGTGGATTGAAACATGAACATCTTGTCAGTGAAGCTGGCGACCTCGCGGTCGCTCCCCGCAAAGGGGGCGTGAATCGAAACGCGGCAAGCCGGCCGTCGACCCCATATGAAACCGCCGCTCCCCGATCAAAAAAAAGAAAAGCCGCTGAATTCCGATCATGCAGATCGGAATTCAGCGGCTTTTGTGCTCCGGCCGAATCAATCGTGTTCGGCGGCTTCCGCATCTTCCCTGGTTTTCTGAACGGTTCCATAGGGATGCTGCACGGGCGCGTAAATGGAGTACAGTTTGATCGGCCTTGCTCCCGTATTGATCAGGTTGTGCCATTTCCCCGCGGGAATGATGAAGGCGTATCCGCCGCAGACGTTCGCCCGAAAATCCAGATGATCTTTCGCATCCCCCATCACCACGAGCCCAGCGCCGTCCTCAATACGGATAAACTGGTCCAGGTGCGGGTGAACCTCCAGCCCGATGTCCTCCCCCGGCCGGATGCTCATCAGGGTAAGCTGCAGATGGCTGCCCGTCCACAAAGCCGTGCGATAAGTCCGGTTCTGCCGCGTGACTCTTGCGATATTCACCGCAAACGGTTTGTCCCCGTGATCCGTAATGGCAGGCGGCTGCCGGCGGTTGGGGTTCCCGCCGCATAAGTTCTTCTGATCCATTTTTCAGAATTCCTTTCCGCATATTTTCTACCATCTTATGCAGAATCAGGGAGAAAGTGCCTGCGCCCCCGAAAATCGGGAATCTGAAATTTTCCGGTGCTGCCAAACCGGATCGGAGCTTTTTACAGACCGGCCTTTCCCCTGCCTGAACAAGCGTGTGCGCCGGGTCGCCGTGCGCCAGCCGGCTCCAGACAAAAACCATCGCGGTGCAGGGGGCCGCGCCCAGCAGAACAGCGCCGGCCACGTAATCCCTTGCCAGGGCCAAGGGCAGGAAAGCATCCTTTGCAGCATCCCGTGCCTTCCCTGCAGATGCAGGCTTCCTTGCCGGATGTGATGGCGCACAAAAACCGCTTCGCCCTGTCGACGGTATCCTTGTTCAGCGAATAATACGTCCACTTTCCCTCGTTTCTGGCATTGACGAGCCCGCATTCGCACAAAAGCTTCATGTGGTGGGACAGCGTGGACTGGCACGAAGCTTGTCAATATGAGAAGCCTTCTTTTTCGGGAAAATCAGCGGAAAGAAGGCTGCGGAGAATCCTTCTGTTTTGCGGAATCAAAGCGGCTTTCATGTACTTGGCGGCTTAAAAATGACAATTTTCACTCTCTGCCAATTGACATTTTGATGAAAACGTGCTATCATTTTTCTAAAATTAATAGAAATCCGGTTGGCAGTTATTCTGAATAACTGTTTCAAGTCTTTAGCTTTAGGGTGGAGAGCTTTTTCGGAAGCTTTCCACTTTTTTTATTTTCCCGTGAAAATGATGCTTCGAAAAAAAGAGGTGAAACAAATGTCGCTGTTCCAAAGTATTTCTACCGCCCTGTTCTGCATATCCGTCGTATTTTTGGTGCTTGTGCTTCTGTGGATCATCGTGCGGCTGTTCTCTGTCCTGATCCGGCGGCTGGAAAAGCAGGACCGCGCCGCCACCGCAAAGCATCCAAAATCCTGATTGGAACCAATTTCAATTTCTTACTTGAGGAGGATTTTCAATTGTGTTTATCGAAGCATTGATAAAACTGTGGAACGATTCGGGATTCATGGCGCTGACGTGGCAGTCGCTCGTCATGATGGTGATTTCCGGCGTTCTGATCTACCTCGCGATCGCCAAAAAATTTGAGCCGCTCCTTCTTCTGCCGATCGCCTTCGGCATGCTGCTCGCGAATCTGCCGCTGACGGACCTGATGAGCGAACCGTCAGGCTCCTCGGGGGTTGGGGGGCTGCTGTATTACCTGTATCTGGGGGTGAAAAAGGGAGTCTATCCTTCCCTGATCTTTCTGGGGATCGGCGCCATGACCGATTTTGGGCCGCTGCTTGCCCGCCCCAGCAGCCTGCTGATGGGCGCCGGCGCCCAGTTCGGAATCGCCGTCGCTTTCGTCGTATCCATCGCGCTGGGCTTCACCCCGTCCGAAGCGTCCTCGATCGGCATCATCGGCGGGGCGGACGGGCCGACGGCCATCTATCTTACCACCAGGCTTGCGCCGCATCTGCTGGCGCCCATCGCCATTGCGGCCTACTCCTACATGGCGCTGATTCCGCTGATCCAGCCCCCCATCATGCGGCTGCTCACGACGGAAAAGGAACGGAAGATCAAAATGAAGCAGATGAGGCCGGTTTCCAAGCTGGAAAAGATCTGCTTTCCCATCGTCGTATCCGTCCTGTGCATCCTGCTGCTTCCCTCGGTCGCCCCGCTGATCGGCATGCTGATGCTGGGCAACCTGTTCCGGGAATCGGGCGTCGCCGAACGGCTTTCCGACACGGCGCAGAACGCGCTGATCAACATCGTGACCATTTTCCTCGGCCTGACGGTCGGCGCCACGGCCGCGGGAGCGGAGTTTCTGAAGCCGGAGACCTTGAAAATCATCGCGCTCGGACTGATCGCCTTCATGTTCAGCACGGTGGGCGGGCTTCTCATCGGCAAAATCATGTGTTGGGCGACGAAAGGGAAGATCAACCCGCTGATCGGTTCCGCCGGGGTGTCGGCCGTTCCCATGGCCGCGCGCGTCTCCCAGATCGAAGGGCAGAAGGCAAACCCCGGGAACTATTTGCTCATGTATGCGATGGGGCCGAACGTAGCCGGCGTCATCGGCTCCGCGGTGGCCGCCGGGATTCTTCTTTCCCTGTTCGGGTGACAAAATCCGCAAACAACCTATTCTCTATATTTTATTCCATGCTGAAAAAAGGCCGCGACATTAGAATCGCGGCCTTTTTCCTTTTTCAGGGCCGGAAGAAAGCCCCCGCTTTTGTGTCACACTTTTTTCTCCGCAGCCATATATTAGCTTAGTGAAAAATCTTTGACCCAACCTAACAAAAGGCCGCCCCCAAAAACTCTCCCAAGATATTCGGCGGCGCGGCCATCCCATCGCAATTCCATTGAAAACTGCGGGATGGTCTTTTCCCCCCGTCGGCGGCGGGGGAAAAAGCACCGTAATTCTGATCTTTACGGCAATTTTGATATTCAGGAGGTCTTTACGTTGAACCAGAGAGAAATTTCATTGGATCAGCTTCCGGTCGGCACAAAGGCAAATGTGACGGCACTTCATTCGGACGGCTCCGCAAGAAGGCGCATCCTCGACCTCGGCATCATCGACGGAACGGAGATCCAGCCTCTTTATAAAAGCCCATCCGGGAATCCGGTCGCTTATTTGATCCGGGGCGCGGTCATTGCGCTTCGATCCGACGTTTCCGCCAAAATCATGGTGCGGGCGTAAACGGCGCGGAAGAGGCTGGAATTTCCGGCCTTTCCGCAATACATGAAATCAGGAGGCAGCTTTATGGGTTTATCAGGCGAATCGACGGGTGTGGGAGTGCTGGGCAGCCTCAACGGCGTGCTGCGGATCGAAAAAGAAACCACGGACGACAAAGTGATCGCGCTGGCGGGGAATCCGAATGTCGGCAAAAGCACGGTATTCAACAGCCTGACCGGCATGAACCAGCATACGGGGAACTGGCCCGGAAAAACCGTGGCCAACGCACAGGGAAAATACCGGTATCAGGATTCGAATTTCATCCTGGTGGATATCCCGGGCACCTACTCCCTGATGGCGAATTCCGAAGAGGAGGAAATCGCCCGGGATTTCATCTGCTTCGGCGAGCCGGACGCCACGGTGGTTGTCGCGGACGCCACCTGCCTGGAGCGCAACCTGAACCTGGTGCTTCAGACGATGGAGATTTCCGGCCGGGTGATTCTGTGCGTCAACTTGCTGGATGAGGCGAAAAAGAAAAGGATCCGGATCGATCTCGGCCGGCTCTCGCAAAAGCTGGGAATCCCGGTTGTGGGAACAAGCGCCAGAAGCGGGAAAGGGCTGAACCGGCTGATGGATGCCGTGAAAGCCGTGACGGAACACCCGGCGCAGGAGCAACCGCTTCAAATCACCTATCCGGAAGAAATCGAACGGGCCGTCGCCCTTCTGGAGCCGGCACTCCGCGAAGCGCTCGACGGGAAGCTGAACGCCAGATGGGCCGCGCTGAAGCTTCTGGATGGCGACGAAACCCTGCTCCATTCCCTGAACCGATACTTAAAGCGCGACATCCTTTCCGATCCTCGGGTGGCGCGGGCGCTCTCCGACGCCCGGTCGTCGCTGGAGCGGGACGGGATTCAGCAGGACGCGTTCCGCGACGAGGTGGTCGTCCGCATCGTCGGCCTCTGCGAGGAGATCAGCCGCGGGGCCGTGACCTACGAAAAAAAAGAATACGCGGAGCGCGACCGGAAAATCGACCGCATCCTCACTTCCAGGGTGACCGGGATCCCGATCATGATCCTGATGCTCCTCGGAATCTTCTGGATCACGATCGCGGGGGCCAACGTGCCGTCTTCCATGATCGCAGACGGACTGTTCTGGGTGGAAGACCGCCTGATGGATTTCTTCCGGTGGATTTCCGCCCCCGCCTGGATCACGGGGCTGCTGGTGGAAGGGGTCTACCGGACGCTCGCCTGGGTGATCTCTGTCATGCTGCCGCCGATGGCCATCTTTTTCCCGCTCTTTACGCTTCTGGAGGACCTGGGCTATCTGCCCCGCGTCGCCTTCAATCTGGATAATTTCTTCCGCAAGGCCTGCGCCCACGGCAAACAGTCGCTTACCATGGCCATGGGGTTCGGCTGCAACGCCTGCGGGGTGATCGGCTGCCGGATCATCGATTCCCCCAGGGAACGGCTGATCGCGATTCTGACGAACAACTTCGTGCCCTGCAACGGGCGGTTCCCGACCCTGATCGCAGTGATTACCATGTTCTTCGCCGGCGCGGTCGCCGGGCCGTTCCAATCCGCGATCTCAGCGCTCACCCTCACCGCGGTCATCCTGTTCGGAATCATGATGACCATGCTGATTTCCCGGCTGCTGTCGAAAACCCTGCTGAAGGGGATGCCATCCTCCTTCACGCTGGAGCTGCCGCCTTACCGGCGCCCGCAGATCGGAAAGGTCATCGTGCGTTCCATCTGCGACCGCACGCTGTTCGTGCTGCGGCGCGCCGTCGTGGTCGCCGCCCCGGCGGGCCTTGTCATCTGGCTTCTGGCCAATATTCAGGCGGGCGGCGCCAGCCTTCTCACGCAGTGCGCGTCGTTTCTGGATCCGTTCGCCCGGCTGATCGGCCTGGACGGCTACATTCTGATGGCGTTCATCCTCGGCTTCCCGGCAAATGAAATCGTCATCCCCATCATCATCATGAGCTATATGGCGACGGGGGCGCTCACCGATTACGCGAGCCTTTCCGAGCTCTCCGCCCTGTTCGTCAGCCACGGCTGGACCTGGCTCACCGCCGTCTGCGTGATGCTGTTCTCCCTTCTGCACTGGCCCTGCGGAACGACATGCCTGACCATCAAAAAAGAAACCCAAAGCGCCAAATGGACGCTGATCTCCCTGGCCCTCCCGACGATGACCGGCATCGCCGTGTGCTTTGTCGTCGCAAACACCGTGCGCCTTCTCGGCCTCGCGCCCTGAAATGCGTTTCGGGCCTTGGGGCGCTGACCCGCGGGCTTTGGAAAAAAACTCGGCCAAAGCTTTCAGACCGTCCTTTCTTGAATTTAAGTTCTTTGGCCCCCCAGGCCGCCGGATTATTCCGGCGGCCTTTTCTGCTTGGCTGATGGAAGAATTTCGCGCTTTTTATGTATAATAAAAGCCGTTGCTCTCATAATAACCATATCAAATGAAAGAAGGAGGTTCACTATGTCTCAACTGAATCAAATGGAACTGCAAAATCTCAGGCACCTGATCGGCTCCCACGATCTCGCCTGCGAAAAAATGAAAACCTATGCCCAGCAGGCAACCACGCCCGAAGTAAAGTCTTACTTTGAAAAAGCCGAAAAGGACGCGCAGAACACCAAACAGCAGCTGATGAGCTTTTTACAGTAAAGGAGGAAAAGGATATGCAGGAAAAAGCAATGGTAAACGACGCGCTTTCCGCGGCGAAAAGCGAGCTGACCTTTTATGCGAACACCATCTCCGAATGCTCGAACACAAGCCTGAGAAGCACCTTGCAGCAGATCAGGAACAAATGCGAGACTTCGCAGTACGAGCTGTACAAGCTCGCCGAGACAAACGGGTTTTACAAGCCGGCCCAAATGGCGCAGGAAAGCGAAATTCAGCAGGTCAAATCACAGCTTCAGCAGGGCTGATCGGCCCCAAAAAGGAAAATCCCCGGATCGGCGGAGTGTTTCCGCCGGTTCGGGGATTTTTTCTGTTATGCCTTGATTGAGAAATAAAGAACGACGGATTTTCGAGATAAAATTGTGCCGAGCATTTTTGACGCAGGCAGGCGCGATTTTAGCCGAAACAGACAAGACTTTGGATTTAACAAACAAGGCCTAGTTCCTTGCTTTTTTAAACGAGGCCTGAGATCACGACTGGAAATAGCTCAGATTGCGGGCCGCGACGCCGTGCTGCCGGATCCCGCTTGTGACCATCACGCGGATGGAGGAATGGGTGCCCCTGACGGAGGAGGAAACCGTGACCGGGTCGGCGCTGGCGCGCACGCCGGTAATGCGGTAATAGACCTCCACCGCGCCGTTTTTGCTGACGCGGCGCAGCTCCCTCACCGAAGCGATATGCGGCCGGCTCGACGCGGTCGCCACCTCGCCCGCGGACGCGCCCTGAAGCGTGACTTTATAATCGTAAATATTGCCGGGCGCCAGGTTGTACGAAAGGGTATCGATCATCACGGAGCCCGCGGGCTGCTTCACCGTCAGGGTGAAGTCCGCGCTTCCGGCGCCCGGAGCCGTCACCGTGATCACCGCCGTGCCCGCGGAAAGGCCCTTGATATTGTACTGCATGCCGCCGGCCGCGCCGCCGCCGAGCACCTGCGCCACGGCGGGATTGGAGGATTCCAGACTGAACGAGCCCGTCGCGGGGCTCGTCACCAGAATCGACGTCGTCGCGCCCGCGGTGACCGTCCCGGAATAGGACTGAAGCTGAACCGCGCCGGTATTGTTGTTCCCGGTCGAGGGCGGGGTCCCCACCTTATCGGGGGACAGTACATAAGTGCCGCCGTTATCGATCGAAATGGTAAAGCGGTCGTCGTCATCTATCTTGTACCGGGTGCCGCTGACATAGCTCAGCTTGGAGCCGGAAAGCTGATACAGATAATAGGACTTCTCGCTCGCTTCATCCAGATCGTACAAAATAATATCCTCATTCACAGGGATGATCAGCTTTGTATTCTTCGGCAGCTCCGTCGTATGCTTGAGCTGGACCTGCGCGCTGTTGATCGTGATGGCATCCGTCAGCTTCGACGGGTCGACCGGCGCGATCTTCAGAGCCAGATTCACATCCGCCATTTTCTCCATGCTGCCGCCCGTAAATTTCCACGCGTATACCATATCGCCGGAATCATCCTCGACAATGAACTCCGCGGTTTTTCCGCTGTTTCGTATGGCCTGTATGGTGGATTTCGGCACCTTGATGCTGGACATGGCGTTCACTTTGGAAGCGTCGCCCTTGATCCCGATCGTCACCTCGACATTTTTCCTGCTGTTGTTCAGCGCGTATTCGATATCCGAAAGGTCTTCTTTCTCAAATGTGAACGTGCTGGAATACTTTTCCTGACCCACCGATTTTTCGTAAACGGATTCCGCGTGCACCACCCCGGTCTGCACCGCCGAAGTCAGCAAAAGGCCAAGCGAAAGGGCCAGAGCGGCCGTTTTTTTCTTCCATCCCCGCATTTGTCGGTTCCTCCTTAAAAACAGCGCGTGCGGTCACAGCCCGGCCGCGCATTCCTGCATTTTATTCCCAATTCTTCTTCTATTATAAAGAAGTTTTTCCGTTCCGTCAACCGCGCCGCCCATGAAAAATTCCATAAAAAAAGCGTCCCCGCTTTTCGCGGGGACGCGATCTTCAAAATCATGTGATCTGTCAGAGAAGCTCAATCAGCGCCATCTCCGCGGCGTCGCCGCGGCGCGGGCCAAGCTTGCTGATCCGAATATATCCGCCGTTGCGGTCGGCATACTTGGGGGCAATCTCCGTAAACAGCTTATGGGCGACATCTTCCTTTGTCAGAAAGGCCATTGCCATGCGCTGGTTATGCAGGTTGTTCTCCTTTGCAATCGTGATCATCTTCTCGGTCAGGGAGCGGACCTCCTTGGCGCGAGTCACAGTGGTTTCGATTTTGCCTTTTTCCAGCAAAAAAGTCACCATTGCCCTGAGCATGGCAGTTCTACTTGCAGTGTCTCTTCCGAGCTTTCTGGTTCCGGGCATCGAAATATCACTCCTTTCCCTAAGGTTGCAGAATTGGTTGGTTCCGTGAAATTATTCGTCGTCCTTGCGCAGATGGAAGCCGAGTGAAGCCAGCTTCCAGACGACTTCTTCCAGGGATTTGCGCCCCAGGTTGCGAACCTTCATCATATCTTCTTCCGATCTGCTGATGAGATCCTCCACCGTATTGATTCCGGCGCGTTTCAAACAGTTGAAGGAACGGACGGAAAGGTCCAGCTCTTCAATCGTCATTTCCAGCATTTTCTCTTTGCCCTTTTCGTCCTTTTCCACCATGATCTCGGTGTTGCTTCCCTTGTCGGAAAGATCCACGAACAGGTTCAGGTGCTCGGTCAGAACTTTTGCAGCCAGAGAAACGGCTTCCTGCGCACTGATTACGCCGTTGGTCCACACCTCAAGGGTCAGCTTGTCGTAGTCGATGCTCTGCCCCACGCGGGTATTTTCCACATTATAATTCACTTTCAAAACCGGGGTATAAATGGAATCGACGGGAAGTTCGCCAATTACATTGGCGTTCATATTGGCCTTGTTGCGCTCGGCGGGGACATACCCGCGGCCTTTATCCAAAGTCAGTTCCATATACAGCTTGGCCCCATCCCCCAGGGTTGCGATGTGCATCTCCGGGTTCAGGATCTCGACCTCGCTGTCGCATTTAATGGAATCCGCCGTCACCTCGCACGGGCCTTCGGCATTGATTTCAACCGTTTTCGGCCCATCGCAGTGCAGTTTGGCGGTAAGCCCCTTGATATTGAGCACAATCTCGGTAACGTCTTCCTTTACGCCGGGGATCGTCGAAAACTCATGCAGAACCCCGTCTATCTTGATCGACGTTACCGCCACGCCGGGCAGGCTGGAAAGCAGCACACGCCTGAGGCTGTTGCCCAGCGTGGTACCAAAACCGCGCTCCAGCGGCTCTACGATAAATTTTCCGTAGGTGCCGTCGTTTGACAGGTCTTCCGTTTCAATTTTGGGCTTTTCAATCTCAATCATCAGCGAACCTCCTTCACACATAAGCAAATTGCTTTGCCGTCATGTACCTGCAGCATCCCCGGCCCGGCCGTAAAGCAGTTTTTTGTTTCTCCTCCGCCTTTGTCAGGGAAGAAGATCCTGCTTTATAGCAGCAGCCGAAAATACCGTGTGCCCGAACTGCGGCATTACTTGGAGTACAACTCAACGATGAGAGTTTCATCAACCGCAATGTCGACATCTTCGCGGGCAGGTACGGAAAGGATCTTTGCCTCGCAGGTATCACGGTTCAGGTCGAGCCATTTCGCTACGGGACGGGAAGCGTTCGCTTCTAAAACAGCCTTCATTTTTTCACTGCTGCGGGTGGAGTCCTTGATGGTGACGACATCCCCCGGCTTTACCAGGCAGGAGGGAATATCCACCCGTTTGCCGTTGACGGCAAAGTGGCCGTGCACCACCAGCTGGCGGGCCTCTGCGCGGGAATTGGCCCAGCCGAGGCGGTAAACCACGTTGTCCAGGCGGCATTCCAGAATCGCCAGCAGCGTGTCGCCGGTTTTGCCCTCCATGCGCGTGGCCATGTCGTAGTAGCCCCGGAACTGCCTTTCCAAAACGCCGTAATAGCGTTTCGTCATCTGCTTTGCGCGCAGCTGCAGGCCGTATTCGGAATTCTTTTTACGTCCCTGGCCGTGCTGGCCGGGGGCGTAAGCCCTGCGGGTCACCCCGCATTTATCCGTGTAGCAGCGTTCTCCCTTTAAAAAGAGCTTTTGCCCCTCGCGGCGGCAGAGCTTGCACACGGCGTCTGTATATCTTGCCATTTAGGTAGCACCTCCTAATAATCGGGTTGATCAGACGCGTCTTCTTTTGGGAGGACGGCATCCGTTGTGGGGGATCGGGGTAACGTCTTTGATCATGCTGACTTCAAGGCCTGCGCCCTGAAGCGCGCGGATCGCGGCTTCACGGCCGGCGCCCGGTCCCTTCACAAAAACTTCCACCGTTTTCATGCCGTGCTCCATCGCCGCTTTTGCGGCGGTTTCCGCGGCCGTCTGGGCCGCGTACGGGGTGGATTTCCGGGAGCCCCGGAAGCCCAGCTCGCCGGAGCTTGCCCATGAAACGGCGTTTCCCTGAACATCGGTGATGGTGACGATTGTGTTATTAAAAGTGGACTGGATATGAGCAGCCCCGCGCTCAATATTTTTACGCTCGCGGCGTCTGCGGACTGCGGTGGTTTTTTTACCGCCTTTTTGTGCTGCTGCCATCTAATGAATCCCTCCTGACTTTACTTTTTCTTGTTGGCCATCGTTTTTCTGGGGCCTTTGCGGGTGCGGGCGTTCGTCTTGGAACGCTGCCCTCTCACCGGCAGCCCCTTGCGGTGACGGATTCCGCGGTAACAGCTGATTTCGATCAGCCTTTTAATGTCGTAAGCCACATCCCGGCGAAGGTCGCCCTCCACGCGGCAGTTGTGGTCGATATATTCTCTCAGCTTGGCAGTATCCTCTTCGGAAAGGTCTCTTACCCGGATTTCGGGGTCGACGCCGGTCGCCTTCAGAATATCGTCGGCGGTTTTGCGCCCGATTCCGAAAATATAGGTGAGGCCGATTTCGATGCGCTTGTCTCTGGGCAAGTCGATACCTGCTATACGCGCCATACTGGTTGCACCTCCATTAGATCAAAATTACGCCATCAGCCCTGGCGCTGTTTATGCTTCGGGTTTTCACAAATCACCATGACTTTACCCTTGCGCTTGATGATTTTGCATTTCTCGCAGATTTTCTTGACAGAAGGTCTGACTTTCATTGGTACGCCCTCCCTTGGAAGTCCCAAAATTTTACGATTGGATCAAATTTTTATTTAGAGCGCCATGTGATACGGCCGCGGGTCAGATCATAGGGGGAAAGCTCGACGGTAACCTTGTCGCCCGGAAGGATGCGGATGAAATTCATCCGCAGCTTGCCCGAAATATGCGCCAGTATCGTATGGCCGTTCGGAAGCTCCACCGTAAACATCGCGTTCGGCAGCGCTTCGGTTACAGTACCCTCAATTTCAATCACGTCTTGTTTTGACATAGATACATAGCCTCCTCTGATGGAAATCAAGCCCTGCCGTTAAATGGTTTTAAAGCATTGCGGATTTCACGGTTGGTTTTCATCGAATCCAACAGGGTGTTGGTCGCGGCAAGGTGAGCCGGGTTTTTCCGTTTCGGCTTTTCCAGCGTGCGCCGCCGGCCGTCGCAAATCACGACGCCCGTTTCGTCCGTTTCCAGCACCACGAAAAAGCCGCCCTTGTCGCGCCCTTTTAACGACCGGACAACAAGCCCTCTCACAAAATCCATCCTGTTTCCCCTTTAATCCGGCAATGTTAAAATCACAGGACCATCGGCGGTGATGGCAATGGAATGCTCAAAGTGAGCGGACAGCTTTCCATCGGTTGTCACGGTGGTCCAGCCGTCGGATAATGTTTTGACGGTATGCACTCCGGCATTCACCATCGGTTCAATGGCTATTGTCATGCCAGGTAACAGCCGCACGCCCCGGCCGGGCGTGCCGTAGTTTGGTACGCTTGGATCTTCATGCAGCTTCGCGCCTACTCCGTGGCCGACATAATCGCGTACCACCGAGTAACCGCGCGCTTCGGCATACGACTGCACCGCGTGACCAACGTCGCCCAGGCGGTTACCGGGCCTGGCGGCTTTGATGCCTTCGTAAAGGCTTTCGCGGGTCGTGTCCATAAGGCGCCGGGCTTCTTCCGATACGTCGCCGCACGGGAACGTGTAGGCGTTGTCGCCGGTGAAGCCCTCGTAAAAGGCGCCGATGTCAATGCTGACAATGTCGCCCTGTTTTAAGATCTGCTCCTTACGGGGTATGCCGTGGATGACCACGTTGTTGACTGAAATGCAGGCGCTGGCCGGAAATCCGCCGTAGCCGAGGAACGAGGGCTTCGCGCCCTGTTCTTCGATATAACGGCGGGCAATGCGGTCCACCTCCCAGGTGGAAACGCCCGGTTCAACCGCTTCGCCTGCCAATTTCAACGCTCTTGCCGATATTCTGCCGGCCACCCGCATCGCGGCGAGTTCCCGGCTCGTTTTTAGCACAATCATTTTAAGCCTCTATTACGGAGAGGGTTTTTCGGGTCGTGTCGGCCACGTCCTCTTCGCCTTCCACAATAAACAGCTTTCCCTGTTTGGCGTAATAACTTTTCAGCGGCTCGGTCTGTTCGTGATAGACCTTTAAGCGTTCCTTTACCGTGTCAGGAAGGTCATCCCTGCGCTGAACAAGGGTGCCGCCGCATTTGTCGCACACGCCCTCTTTCGCCGGAAGCTTATACTTCAGGTGATAGGTGGCGCCGCAACTCTCGCAGACACGGCGTCCGGACATCCGGGAAACGATGACGTCGTCGTCGACTTCAAGGTCGACGACCTTGTCGATCCGGATTCCCATTCTGTCCAGAGCCTCGGCCTGAGGAATGGTGCGCGGAAAGCCGTCCAGGACAAAACCGTTCCTGCAGTCACCGTGAGCGAGACGCTCCTGAATGATGCCGATCACGACTTCATCGGGGACCAGCTTTCCGGAATCCACGTAGGATTTCGCCTGCTTACCCATTTCCGTGCCGCTTTTCAGCGCTTCTCGAATGATATTGCCCGTAGAAATTGCCGGAATGGACAGGCGCTCGCAGATGTTTTCCGCCTGTGTGCCTTTTCCGGCGCCCGGTGCGCCGAGAAGTATGAGGTTCATATTCCCTTCACTCCTTTTCCGTGTGATCTCATCAATCGAGGAATCCCTTGTAATGGCGCATCATCATCTGGGACTCCATCTGCTTCACCGTATCCAGGGCGACGCCGACCAGAATGATGATGGACGTTCCGCCCAGGGACAGGTTGTACATGCCCGTCGCGTGGCCGAAGATGATCGGCAGCAGCGCGATGACCGCAAGGAACAGAGCGCCGATCAATGTGATCTTGGAAAGAATCCTGGCAATAAAATCCGAAGTCGGCTTGCCCGGGCGAACGCCCGGGATGGTGCCGTTGCTTTGACGAAGATTATTGGCCATTTCGACTGGATTATACTGGATGGTTACGTAGAAATAAGCAAACAGGATAATCAGCAGGAAGTACAGCACGGAATACATCCATCCGGTGGAGGAAAGGGCATCCAGAATGGATTTCCACGCCCCGGCCTTCGGATTCGTAAACACCCGGATGGTGCTCGGAATGGAAAGAATCGAACTTGCGAAGATGATCGGCATCACGCCGGACATTGCGACCTTGATCGGGATATGGCTCGACTGCCCGCCGTACATCTTGCGGCCGACCACGCGCTTGGCATACTGGACCGGGATGCGGCGCTCCGCATCGTTCATAAAGACGATGACCCAGACGACCACGAGGAAAACGATCACGAACAGCGGGACGAACAGATAATATCTCGCGTTGTTCGTCGGGTCCTCGTTCGCCATCTGAAGATATTTCCCCAGCACGCTCGCGGTGTGGGGCAGCCGTGCGACGATCCCCGCGAACAGCAGGATCGAAATGCCGTTTCCGACGCCCTTCTGGTTGATCTGCTCGCCGAACCACATCATCAGCGCCGTGCCGGCGGTAAAGGTCATAATGATGACGAAAGCCGCGAAAACCTGCTCCCAGCCCTTGTTGTAAAGGGTGATGGGCGTTCCTTCATAGGAACTGTTGCGCAGATAGAAGAAATAGGCCAGGCCCTGGATCAGCCCCAGGATCACCGTCACATAGCGGGTGAGGGTCTCGAGCTTTCTGCGGCCCTCCTCGCCTTCTTTTGCAAGCCTCTCCAGCGGCGGAATCGCCACGGTGAGCAGCTGCATGATGATGGAGCTGTTGATGTAGGGCGTGACGCCCATGGCGAACAGCGTGGCGTTTGCGAACGCGCCGCCGGAGAGCATATCCAGATAGCTCAGCGCGGAGCCGCTTTCACTCACCGTGCTCATCAAGCCTTTGAGCGCATCCACGTTCAGAAATGGGACGGGGATGACGGAGCCGAACCGAAACACGATGATCACGAACAAGGTAAAAAGAATTTTTTTGCGGAGATCAGGAATATTCCAGGCATTCTTAATTGTCTTGAACAATTCAGATCACCTCTGCCTTCCCGCCGGCAGCCTCTATCTTCTGCTTTGCCGCTTCAGAGAAGGACTTTACCTTTACCGTCAGACTTTTCGTCAGTTTTCCGTTGGACAGAATCTTGATTCCGTCGCAGCATCTTTTCACGACCCCGGCGTCGATCAGCGCCTGAGTGTCAACGACAGAGCCGTTCTCGAATTTTTCCAGAGCGCCCACGTTGACGGCGATGATTTCTTTGGCAAAAATGTTATTAAATCCTCTTTTGGGGATCCGTCTCTGCAAAGGCATCTGGCCGCCTTCAAAACCGGGGCGCATCCCGCGGCCCGCTCTGGCCTTCTGGCCCTTGTGGCCTTTTCCGGCGGTTTTTCCCTGGCCGGAGCCATGCCCTCTGCCGATCCGTTTTAAATCCCTGGTGGAACCCGGTACTGCAGATAAATCATGCAACTTCATTTACTCGCACCTCCTTGCTTACGCTTTGCTTACCTCGATGAGGTGGATAATCTTGGCCACCTTGCCGTTGGTCTGGGCGTTGTCGGGCTGCAGCGTGCAGTCGCCGATTTTGCGAAGACCAAGCGCGCGGGCGGTTGCAATCTGGTCCTTTTTGCTGCCGATCAGGCTTTTGATCAGCTTCACCTTAATCTGTGCCATATTGCTACCCCCTCTGTTACAGAATTTCTTTCGTCGATTTGCCGCGCACGGCGGCTACTTCGTCGGCGGTGCGCAGCCTGGAAAGGCCTTCCAGCGTGGCGCGCACCACGTTGCACGGATTGTTGGAGCGCAGCGCCTTCGTCCGGATGTCCCGGATGCCAGCGGACTCCACCACGGCACGCACCGCGCCGCCGGCGATTACGCCGGTACCGGGGGCGGCGGGTTTCAGAAGGACGCGGCCCGCGCCGTAGGCGCCGATGGCTTCGTGCGGGATCGTGCTGCCGCGCAGGGAAACCTTGATCAGGTTTTTCTTCGCGTCCTCGATCCCCTTGCGGATGGATTCGGGAACTTCGCCCGCTTTTCCAATGCCGAAACCGACCGTACCGTTTCCATCCCCAACCACGACGAGCGCGGCGAACTTGAAGATGCGGCCGCCTTTTACGGTTTTGGACACACGGTTGATGGCGACGACGCGCTCTTTCAACTCTCTGTCCATAGATGTTGCGTCAATTCTAGCCAAAAGTATTTCCTCCTTCTTTAGAACTTGAGGCCGCCCTCGCGGGCGCCTTCGGCCAGCTCTTTGACGCGGCCGTGGAAAATATAACCGCCGCGGTCGAATACGACCTCGGAGATCCCCTTCTCGGCGGCACGCCCGGCTATCATTTCGCCGACCTTGCGTGCGGCTTCCTTGTTTCCGCCATTGCCTGTGAACTCTTTGTCCAGCGTTGAGGCTGCTGCAAGCGTTACCCCTGCAACATCGTCGATGATCTGGGCGTAGATGTTTTTGGCGGAGCGGAATACATTCAGGCGCGGGCGTTCTGCTGTGCCCGTAACCTTGCCGCGCACCCTGCGGTGGCGGTTCAGCCTGGCCTTGTTTGTGTCAGCCTTGTTCACCATTTATGATTCACTCTCCCTTCAGTTACTTCTTGGCGCCCTTACCGGCTTTGCCTTCCTTGTGGCGGACATATTCCCCGACATAGCGGATGCCCTTGCCCTTATACGGCTCCGGCGGGCGTTTTTCGCGCACTTCGGCGGCAAACTGCCCCACCTTCTGCTTGTCGGGCCCCAGAATGATGATCTTATTCTGCGTCGGGGCTTCGATCTTGATGTCCTCGTTCTCGGAAACGGTCACCTGATGGGAATAGCCGAGGTTCATCACAAGGTTCTTGCCCTGCTTCTGCACACGGTAGCCCACGCCGAGCACTTCCAGCTCTTTCCGGTAGCCTTCGGTCACGCCGATGACCATGTTGTTGAGCAGCGAGCGGGTCAGGCCGTGCAGCGCGCGGTTTTCCTTCTCGTCGTCGGGGCGGGCGACATGAATCGCTCCGCCATCCACCGTAACCGTCATGTTGGGATGGACCTTCTGCGTCAGGGTGCCCTTCGGGCCCTTGACCGTAACAACGTTGCCGTCGACCGAAACGTCGACGCCAGCGGGAATATTTATGGGTTTTCTTCCAATTCGCGACATAATTGCACCCCCTTGTTTACCAGATAAACGCCAGAACTTCGCCGCCGATATTCTCCTTGCGGGCCTGACGGTCCGTCATAACGCCCTTTGAAGTCGAAATAACCGCGATCCCAAGGCCCTTCAGAACCCTGGGCAGCTCTTCCGCGTTGGAATAAATGCGCAGGCCCGGCTTGGAAACCCGGCGCAGGCCTTTGATGACGGGGGTCTTCCCCTCGCCGTATTTGAGATTCACCTTGATGATGCCCTGCTTGCCATCCTCAATCACCGTATAGTTTTTGACATATCCCTCGTCAGCAAGAATCTGGACGATTGCCTTCTTCATGTTGCTGGCGGGAATCTCAACGGAATCGTGCTTTGCAGAATTCGCGTTGCGGATACGGGTGAGCAAATCGGCAATTGTATCTGTAATCTGCATACCGTTACCTCCTTTGCTAAGCTTTACCAGCTGGCCTTTTTCACGCCCGGAATCTGGCCCTTGTGGGCAAGCTCCCTGAAGCAGATGCGGCAGATTCCGAACTTGCGAAGGTAACCATGCGGTCTGCCGCAGATTTTGCATCTGTTGTATTCGCGCGAGGAAAACTTTGCCGGTCTCTGCTGCTTGATCTTCATCGATTTTTTGGCCACAGCGATCCCCTCCTTATCTCGCAAACGGAGCGCCCAGAAGCGTCAGCAGCTCGCGTGCCTCTTCGTCCGTGTTTGCGGTCGTCACGAAACAAACGTCCATTCCGCGCACCTTGTCGATTTTATCGTATTCGATCTCCGGGAAGATCAGCTGCTCTTTCACGCCCAGGCTGTAATTGCCGCGGCCGTCGAAAGAGTTGGTGCTGATGCCCCGGAAGTCCCTGACGCGGGGAAGGGCCGCATTGAAGAATCTGTCGATAAATTCATACATGCGGTCGCCCCGCAGGGTGACCTTCACGCCAATGTTCATCCCGGCGCGGAGTTTAAAGTTCGCGACGGATTTCTTCGCCTTGCAGACCTTGGGCTTCTGCCCGGTGATCGCGGCGAGATCCGCCATGATGGAATCGATCGCCTTGGCGTTTTCCTTGGCCTCGCCGGCTCCCACGTTGATGACGATCTTCTCAAGCTTCGGGATCTGCATCACGCTTTTATAAGAGAATTTCTTCATCAGCGCGGGGGAAACCTCCTGCCTGTAATAATCCTTGAGTCTGGCCATGTCGTCTCCTCCTCCCTTACAGCGACTCGCCGCATTTTGTGCAGACGCGTTCCTTGGTGCCGTCTTCATAAATCTTATGCGCGACACGGGTGGGCTTGCCGCAGCGGGGGCAGACGATCTGGACCTTGCTGGCGTACATGGCGCCCTCGGCCTTTACGATGCCGCCCTGTTCGCCCATTTTGCGGGGCTTTACATGCTTGGATACCATGTTGAGGCCCTCGACGATCACTTTGCCCTCTTTGGGGCTTACGGCCATTACCTTGCCTTTTTTGCCGCGCTCTTTCCCGTTCAGAACGATGACGGTGTCACCCGTTTTTACATGAACCTTGTTATTCATCAGTGAGCACCTCCCATCAAAGCACTTCGGGGGCAAGACTTAAGATTTTCAAATAGTCTTTGTCGCGCAGTTCCCTGGCCACGGGCCCGAAAATACGCGTTCCCCTCGGATTTTTGTCGTCTCTTATAATCACCGCCGCGTTTTCATCGAAGCGGATGTACGTTCCGTCATGACGGCGAACGCCGAAAGCAGTGCGTACAATAACCGCCTTTACGACTTCGCCTTTTTTTACAACGCCGCCGGGTGCTGCTTTTTTCACCGAAGCTACCACAACGTCGCCGATATTGGCATACCTCCTGCCGGTGCCGCCCAACACGCGGATGCACATCAGCTCTTTCGCGCCGGTGTTGTCGGCAACCTTGAGGTAAGTCTGCTGTTGTATCACAGTGCGTTCCTCCTTTGCTCAAAGCCGAACAAAATCATTTGGCTTTTTCTATAATCTCGACGAGACGCCATCTTTTTTCTTTGGAAAGGGGACGGGTCTCCATCACACGCACACGGTCACCGATCGAGCACTCGTTATTCTCGTCATGAACCTTCAGCTTTACCGTACGCTTGATAATCTTGTTGTAAAGCGGGTGCTTTACACTGTCCTGAATCGCCACAACAGCGGTTTTGTCCATCTTGTTGCTGACGACCTTGCCGACCTCGGTCTTTCTCATATTCCTGTCGTTCACAGCTTAAATCCTCCCTTCCCCTACGCTTTCGCGCTGTCTTTCAGCTCATTGTCGCGAAGAACCGTCTTGATTCGGGCAATGTCCTTTTTCACAGCGGAAATACGCATCGGGTTGTCAAGCTGGTTGATGGCAAGCTGGAAACGCAGGTTGAAGAGCTCGGCCTTGAGGTCCTTTAGCTTGCTCTGCAGCTCTTCGGTTGACAATTCTCTGATCTCTGAGGCCTTCATGATTGCTCACCACCCGTTTCTTCCTTCTTGACAAATTTGCATTTGATCGGCAGCTTGTTCGCCGCAAGGCGGAGCGCCTCTCTTGCGGTTTCCTCCGGGATTCCGCCCATTTCGAACAGCACCCTGCCCGGCTTCACGACCGCCACCCAGTATTCCGGCGAGCCTTTTCCGGAGCCCATCCGGGTTTCAGCCGGTTTTTCGGTGACCGGCTTATCCGGGAAAATCTTGATCCAGACCTGGCCGAATCTCTTTGTATAACGCGTCATGGCGATACGGGCGGCCTCGATCTGGTTCGACGTGATCCACGCCGGCTCCAGGGCCTGAAGGCCGAAATCGCCGTAAGTTACCTTGTTGCCGCGGTATGCTTTCCCGGTCATGCGGCCGCGGTGCACCCTGCGGTATTTTACACGCTTAGGCAACAGCATTATTTACTGCCTCCTTCCTTACGGGGCTGCTTGCGGTTGTCATGAAGAACCTCGCCCCTGTAAATCCAGACTTTTACCCCGATGCGGCCGTACGTCGTGGCGGCCTCTGCAAAGCCGTAATCGATGTCGGCGCGGATGGTCTGCAGCGGGATCGTGCCGTCGTGGTACTGCTCGGTCCTGGCGATTTCGGCGCCGCCCAGGCGGCCGGAAACCTGAATCTTGATGCCCTTGGCGCCCAGCTTCATGGAACGCCCGATGCACTGCTTCATCGCGCGGCGGAACGAAATTCTCTTTTCCAGCTGCTGCGCGATATTCTCCGCGACGAGCTGTGCGTTCAGGTCGGGGGATTTTACCTCTACAATGTTGATGGAGACCGGCTTGCCCAGCATCTTTTCACACTGGACGCGGAGCTTTTCGATTTCCGAGCCGCCCTTGCCGATGACCATGCCGGGTTTCGCACAGTGGATGTGAACGCGGACTCTGGAAGCGTCGCGTTCGATCTCTATTTTAGGGACGCCCGCCAGGGCGAGCTGCTTCTTCAGCGTTCTGCGCAGGTGATAGTCTTCCACCAGCGTGTCGCCGAACGCCTGGTCCTTCGCGTACCAGCGGGAATCCCAATCCTTGATTACTCCCACACGAAAGCCGTGGGGATTGATTTTCTGGCCCATAGTTTACCTCCTCTTCCGCTATTCTTTTTCCTTGAGCACGAGGGTGACGTGCGAAGATCTTTTCAATATTCTGAACGCGCGGCCCTGCGCTCTCGGGCGAATGCGCTTGAGGATCGGCCCCGGACTTACGAAGCATTCCGCTACATAAAGTCTGGAAACATCCATACTGTGGTTATTCTCAGCATTTGCCATGGCCGACTTCAGCAGCTTCTGCAGGTCTTCACAGGCGGCCTTCGGGGTATGCTTCAGGATAGCCATTGCAAGGTCCGCCGGCTTGTTGCGGATCAGGTCGAGTACGACCGAAACCTTGCGGGGAGAAATACGGGCGTATCTTAAATGAGCCCTTGCTTCCATGCTATACACTCCTTTCGGCCATTATTTCGTGGTTTTGGAACCGGAATGTCCCTTGAAGGTTCTGGTGGGGGCAAACTCGCCTAGCTTGTGCCCGACCATATCCTCGGTGACATACACCGGAACATGCTTGCGGCCGTCATGGACGGCTAACGTATGGCCGACAAAATCAGGAAAAATAATGGACGCTCTGCTCCAGGTTTTGATGATTTTCTTTTCGCCGGCCGCATTCATCTCTTGAATCCTTTTCAGCAGCACGGGCTGAACATAAGGACCCTTTTTCACACTTCTGCTCATCAGTCAAGCTCCTTTCTGTCCGCCTTACTTGCCGTTTCTGCGTTTTACAATGAACTGATCCGAACGGTTCTTGTGCGCGCGGGTCTTGTAGCCGAGCGTCGGTTTGCCCCACGGGGTAACCGGGCCGGGGCGCCCCACAGGCGCCTTGCCCTCGCCGCCGCCGTGCGGATGGTCGTTCGGGTTCATGGCGGAACCGCGGACTGCCGGGCGCCAGCCCATGTGGCGCTTGCGGCCCGCTTTTCCCAGCTTTACATTTTCATGGTCGATGTTGCTGACCTGGCCGACTGTGGCCATGCAGTTCTGCGGCACGTTGCGAAGCTCGCCGGAAGGCAGCCTTAAAAGCGCCATGCCGTTTTCCTTCGCCATCAGCTGGGCCATGTTCCCTGCCGCGCGCGCCACCTGCGCCCCTTTTCCGGGGTACAGCTCCACGTTGTGGACGAAGGTGCCGGTGGGGATATTGGCAAGCGGAAGCGCGTTGCCGGGCTTGATGTCGGCAGCGGCGCCGGAAACGACGACGTCGCCGGCCTTCAGGCCGCTCGGGGCGATGATGTAGCTCTTCTGGCCGTCTTCATACCGGATCAAAGCGATGAAGGCGGAGCGGTTCGGGTCGTACTCCAGCGAGAGGACGGTCGCGGGCATATCCGCTTTCTGGCGCTTGAAATCGATCACGCGGTATTTCTGGCGGTTTCCGCCGCCGCGGTGACGCACGGTGATCCTGCCGTAGCTGTTGCGGCCGGACTTGTTTTTCAGCGCCGTCAGAAGGCTCTTCTCGGGGCCTTTCTTGGAAAGGCCGGAATAATCCGTCACGGACATGCCTCTCCGGGAAGCCGTGGTCGGTTTAAAATTGGTAATAGGCATTCGGTCTCACTCTCCTTACGATGGCTTTGCGGGGAATTGCCGGTTCCCCATACTTTGCCCCCGCCTTCAGGATCAGGCGGGAAATCACATCATGCCTTCAAAAAATTCGATTGTCTTGCTGTCTTCGGTCAGGGTGACGACCGCTTTTTTCCACGCGGGGGTGTAGCCCTGGCTTTTGCCCTGGCGGCGCATATGGCCCCTGACATGCAGGGTGTTCACCTTTTGCACCTTCACTTTGAACAGTTCTTCCACGGCGCGCGCAATATCGATTTTATTGGCGTCTTCGGCGACTTCAAAGGTGTACTTTTTCTGACCGATTCCGCCCATGCTCTTTTCGGTGATGATCGGGCGGATCACAATATCCTGTGCTGCCATTATGCATACACCTCCTCAATCTTCGCCACGGCATCCTTTAAGACGATGAATTTGTCCGCGTTGAGGATGTCGTAGACGTTCAGGGTGTTGACCGTGGCGGTCTTGACGCCCGGCAGGTTCCTCGCGGAGGCGATGACCTTCGGATCCCCTTCGGGCAGGACGATCAAAGCTCTTTTTTCCGAGCCGAGGGCCTTGAGCATCGCCGCGACGGCCTTTGTCTTGTATTCATCCAGGACGATCTTGTCGAGCACAACCAGCTCCCGGTCCGCCGCCTTGCTGGAAAAAGCGGATTTCATGGCGAGGCGCCTTACCTTTTTGTTCACGGGATAGCGGTAGTCGCGCGGCTTGGGCGCGAACACGATGCCGCCGTGAGTCCACTGCGGGGAACGCGTGGAACCCTGTCTTGCGTGTCCGGTCCCCTTCTGGCGCCAGGGCTTTCTGCCGCCGCCCGAAACCTCGGCGCGGGTCAGGGCAGACTGTGTGCCCTGCCGCTGGTTCGCAAGATAATTCTTGACCATATCGTGCATGGCGGCGGTGTTGGGTTTGATCCCGAACACGGCGTCGGAAAGGTCGATCTTTTCAACTTCTTTTCCCGCCATATCAAGTACTGCTACTGTAGGCATTGCAATTCCTCCTTCCCTTACGCCTTGACGCTGTCGCGGATGACGACGGTGCCGCCGTTCGGGCCCGGTACGGCGCCCTTGACGGCGATCAGATTGTTTTCGGCATCCACTTTGACAACGGTCAGATTCAGAACGGTGATCTTTTCGGAGCCCATATGCCCCGCCATTTTCAGTCCCTTGAACACGCGGGACGGAGTGGAGCAGGCGCCGTTGGAGCCGCCGTGGCGCGCGACCGGGCCGGAACCGTGGGATTCCTTCAGCCTCTGGAAGTTCCAGCGCTTGATGACGCCCGCGTATCCCTTGCCTTTGCTGGTCCCGGTCACATCCACCCTGTCCCCGTTCGCGAAGACGTCGGCCTTGATCAGGTCGCCGGGCTGATAGGAATCGGTATTGTCCAGCCGGAATTCCCTCAAATGCCGCTTCGGCGCCGCGTTCGCCTTGTCGAAGTGGCCCTTCCGGGGCTTGTTCACCCGGTTGGCCTTCAGGTCGCCGAAGCCCACCTGAATGGCGGCGTACCCGTCGTTTTCCACGGTCTTTTTCTGCGATACCACGCAGGGCCCGGCTTCTACGACGGTAACGGGAACGACGTTGCCCTTTTCGTCGAAAATCTGCGTCATGCCGATTTTCTTGCCAATGATTGCCTTCTGCATTATTTTACCTCCTGTGCAGGTTATTGGTTGGCTTTCGCCAACATGACCCCGGCTGTCCGGTCGGTCAGAGCTTGATCTCAATCTCGACACCGGCAGGGAGTTCCATGCCCATCATGGCTTCCACGGTCTTGTTGGAAGGCCGCAGAATGTCGATCAGTCTCTTGTGGGTTCTCATCTCAAACTGCTCGCGGCTGTCCTTGTATTTGTGAACGGCGCGCAGAACCGTTACGATCTGTTTTTCCGTCGGAAGCGGCACGGGCCCGGAAACCCTTGCGCCCGTGCGCTTTGCCGTCGCGACGATCTTTTCAGCCGATTGATCCACCAGCTGATAATCGTACCCCTTAAGCCTGATTCTGATTTTTTCTTTGACTGCCACTGTGAATCGCCTCCTTATTGTAGTTGGCGGGCGGCGCTTTTTAAATCCTTACACCGCACCGGGTGTTTCTCCCCGATACATTGAAAAACCGGATTGACTTTTTACAAAGTAAATCCGGGAAAGGAACAAAAAACGTCTGAGCATGCAAAGCAAAAAACGCACGCTCAAAATATCTGTCGCCCGGTTTAAAATCGGACATACTCCACGGAAAAACCGGCTGTTTCAGCCGCAACCTCCCGCTTCAACGCATATCTGTCGCAGTCACGCTTGATTATAATACCACACTGCGGCGGATAACACAAGCCCCAATTTCTGTTTTTAACAAAAAATTTTTATCCAGGCATTTTCCTTACCGCAATTCCAGTTATGATTGCGAACCAATTCTACATAGCTTTTTTCCTTGTTCGGCGCAATTTTATTCCGAAAATCCGTCGTTTTTTATTGA
>ENA-UOOI01001431-UOOI01001431.1-fermentation-metagenome-genome-assembly--contig:-NODE-1431-length-24906-cov-5.708181_pt1 | contig 24906 bp, 28 predicted proteins | sample MGYA00245779_ERZ724027 | MGnify/ENA primary metagenome ERZ724027 (study PRJEB28704, sample SAMN03018318) | fermentation metagenome | biome: anthropogenic terrestrial biome; feature: soil; material...
TCTCAGGGACTGCCTCAGGCAGGCCCTGAGATAGCAGCAGGGCTGCGTAAGATTACGAGGAAGAAGCGGAGCGGATTCCGAGTATCCTCCCCTACAGAAGAAAGCCCCTCACTTCGTCAGAAGTGTGGGGTTTTCTTCATCTCAGGGACTGCCTCAGGCAGGCCCTGAGATAGCAGCAGGGCTGCGTAAGATTATATTACAGACAGCTTTTGTACTGCATTTGCAGATACCATGATATCGCAGTGTTCTTCCAAAAATGCCAGTGTAGCACCGGAGGCTTTTTCAAGTGAGCCATACTCAGAAAGCATATTACATATCTTGTTAAATTCACTGTTTGTGTGATCTGATTGTGTTAGTGCCAGAGTATACAACGAATTCTCTGGATCATGGTATAGTGTGTTTGAGCCGTGATATACAGGCTGAAGAAGATGTGCAACCTGAATTACCCGGTCCATACTGTCAAAAGAAAACAACCGTACATTAAATGGTGCCGGTGCATCTGAAACGGTAGAAGTATTCTGCGTATCAGATGCCGCTTCTTTCACTTTGTTTAAAAGATTCAGAAATTCTTCTGCCCCTTCTAACTTCTCCAGTGATTCTGCCGTGTCGGAATCAATTTCCCCCAGAGGTGTAAACTTAGAGAATCTTGTATCTAATTCCTCCGGATCCTCTACCTTTGTAATAATTAAAACGATAGAGTCCGCAGAAGCAGGAATTGCTTCTATCATCAAAGGGATGTCTTCTGCTTCAAAGCCAAAATCAAAAGATGCCTGCTGCATCATGTCTCTGAAAAGAGATTTGGCTTTTTCCGTGCCATATGCCAGTTCGCTTAATTTTAAGTGACGTGCTGCGAGGTCGGCATGTGTCAGGGTACAACGAATCTGATTGTCATTCAGTTTTTCGATTTTCATATCATCACATCCTTACGAATTGTAATATCAAAAAATATATATCTTCTCACTATTAGTATAAACAAAAATAAAAAAGATGTAAAGAGAAACCAGAAGACTTTATATTACTTTTATGGTTATAAGCATGGACGAGTGCATTAATTCATTAGTCCATGTTGTAATTTTTATGTTATCAACAAATGGGAAGAGCTTATAAACAATAAACACATTGAAAAGTGTGCATACCTTTTTTATAATTGCAGTTACAGAAGATAGTATTCCAGGATAAATAGATGTCTATACAAAAGGAGGTGCAAATAGTTAATCAAATCTAGTAAACATTCGTATAATTCATATGTCCGCTTCAAGGACAAAATCATCAAAATTTTCTTAATGAGAAAGGAACCGCAGATTCATACTATCTTCCATACTGCCACAATCCGGCGGTGCGTCACGATACCTCCGAGAAACTGAAAAGCCAGGCAGCAGTCCAATATTTATCTGAATCTACGGAGAAAGGAGAACCATGGAGATTGGTGAGACAGCGTACAAATACAAAGATTTATATGTGGAATTGGAGAATTATGAAAAAAATGGTGTACCTATGCATCTGGAGGGCAGCCCGGCGAGTCCGCTGCAGATTGTGACAGCGCACATGATCCGGGAAGAAGGCTGCTATATGCGGGACTATGTCATGGATGAAAAGGGATACATAGAATCACTTATTTTTGTAAACATTAATGGTAATAATCAGGCGAAGAATCCCCTCAATGCGCCGGAAGACGACAGTACAGAAAGGCAAAAAAGGTATAGCTGAACAGCTCTGTAAAGCCTTTTGCGGAGATTATATTTTTTGCTTATTAAACTACTAATGTTTAATAAGGTATGATATAATAGGCTCTACATAGGAGGTGCGGCATGGACGAAAGAGAAAGGAAAGCCGAATATGCCCGGAGGGCATTCCAGCAGAATGCACAAAAAAGACGCCCAGGCGGCAGTAACCAGAGGCCGGGAAGTTTTAGACCGGGCGGCACAGGATCATATGGTCAAAGGCCACGAAGAAAGAGCAGCCGGGCAAGACGAAGAAGACGTAATTTGATTATAAGAATACTTATTTTTATTGTTTTGATTATTATTGCAGCAGGCGGACTATTATTCTGGCAAAAATACGGCTCATCAAAAGAGAAGGTAGATTTGAAAAAATATTATGGTATACAGAATAATGATGATCTTGCAGTAGTAGTAGATGATCAAATTATGGGGGCTTCTGAAGGTGCCTCTGCAGGAGGTAAGCTGTTTGAAGGTGTCCCGTATATAGAATACTCGGTCGTCCGTGATTACATCAACGAAAGGTTTTATTGGGACTCCAATGAAAATGTCCTGCTGTATACATTGCCGGATGGCAGTGTTTCTGTAAATGTCGGAAGTAAAGAATATACAGATGTAAAAGAGAAAAAGAGTGAAGACTATGTAATACTTAAGACAGAAGGCAAGACTGCATATATCGCACTTGCATTTATAAAGCAATACACGGATATGGAGTATTCTGTAGATGACAAGCCAATATCTAAAACTGTAATTGACTGTGACTGGAGTGAAAAGGAGGTATCTGTACTTAGAAGAGACACTCAGGTCAGGTATCAGGGAGGTGTAAAGAGTCCTATTTTGACGGAGGTCAAAAAATCAGATAAAGTATGGATATTGGAAGATGAAGGTGACTGGATGAAAGTCCGCACCAGCGACGGATTTATTGGTTATGTCAAGACAAATTCACTGAAAAAAAGCACGAAAGAAGTGGTGGAAAGAGACTTTCAGGAACCCGATTACACTAATATATCAGTGGATTATACCATCAACATGGCATGGCATAATGTGGAGAACGATACGGCCAACAGTTATATCCTTGAGATGATAGCTAGCACAAAAGGGCTTACGACAATAGCACCTACGTGGTTTAATATTTCTGATACGGATGGAAACATTTCATCTCTTGTCAGTTCTGAGTATGTGAACTATGCTCACAAATCTAATATTGACGTGTGGGCTACGCTGAGAGATTTTCATGGAGGAATTAACTCCTACGATGAGACTTATGAAGTGCTGAGTTATACTTCAAAGCGCGAGAATCTGATTAATCAGGTTATTGCTGCAGCGCTTCAGAACGATATTGATGGAATCAATCTAGACTTTGAGTTGGTTTCCGAAGAATGCGGAGAACATTTTATACAGTTTGTGCGTGAACTGTCTGTAAAGTGCAGACAGAATGATCTTGTTTTTACTATTGATAATTATGTTCCGATGCCATATAATGAACAATATCATTTGGCGGAACAGGGAAAGGTTGCCGATTACGTGATTATCATGGCGTATGATGAACATACTGAGAATTCCTATGAAGCCGGTTCCGTCGCATCCTATCATTTTGTAAAGGATGGAATTGAGAATGCGCTTAAGGCTGTTCCCGAAACAAGACTTGTAGGAGGTATTCCTTTCTATTCACGACTGTGGGAGGAGACTCCCAAGACTGAGGAGCAACTGGCTGAGGAAGCTGGCACCGAGGCGGCAGACTATCCAAATAAGATAACAAGCAGGGCTGTCGGTATGGACGAGGCAAAAGAATTGCTTAACTCGGCGGGTGTTCAGGCCAAGTGGGATGAGAAGACCAAGCAGAATTACGCTCAGTGGGAAGCCGACGGCACAACATATAAGATATGGTTGGAAGACAAGGAATCAATAGAAGAAAAGCTAAAAGTGATTAAGAGTAACAAACTTGCCGGAGCTGCTGAATGGAGACTCGGTTGGGAGAATCCCGGAATATGGGATCTTATCCTTCAATATGTGAACTAGTGCACTGCTTCAGTGGCTTTCAGAAAAATAACACAAGCTATTTTGCGAAATGTTAGTGGGACGGCGCACTAGACGAAAGAAACATCCTTTTTCCGCATATATATAGGAAGAATGCATACTTATTGAAAGGCTAACGTTCAATAAGAGTAGGAAAGGGGATGTTTTTTTGCGCCGTAAATTGGGAATATTAGGATTGCTTGTATTGCTTGTATGTGCGGTAATAGGGAGCCAGAAAGCAGGGGAATACCTTTATAGGAATTACCTCAACCGCGATACAAAAGAAACGGCTGCACCAGGCAAAAAAGAAAAGCAGGTCGTCATAATTGACGCAGGACATGGAGGGAGAGACCCTGGGAAAGTGGGAGTAACTGGAACTGAGGAGAAGAACCTGAATCTTCAGATAGCACTTAAGGTAAAAACAATGCTTGAAAAGCAGGGAATTAAGGTCATTATGACCCGTGACGATGAAAATGGCCTTGCAGATTCAAAGGTGGAGGATATGAAAGAACGGGTTTCTATCATTAATAAAGAAAAACCTGCGTTGGCAGTGAGCATACACCAGAACAGCTATCATGAAGAAAGCATACATGGAGCCCAGGTATTTTACTTCACACATTCCAGTGAGGGAGAAAAGTCGGCAAAAATCATGCAGGAGGCTCTGCTAGATGCAGATCCGGATAATACAAGGCAGGCAAAAGCAAATGATACATATTATATGCTAAAAAAGACGGATGCACCGGTAATTATTGTCGAGTGTGGATTTTTGAGCAACAAGGCGGAAGCAGATAAACTTGCCGACGATGAATATCAAAATGCTCTCACCGAGGCAATATGCAAAGGAATCCAAAATTATTTGTCAAAGTAAGAGTACCCATGAGGTGTGGAGCGTTATTTTTACAAAGAGAGTTTTTTTTTAGGATAAATAATGGTATAATGAAAACTATGAAAACGATAATAAAAAAAGTAGATAAAGATCAGATAGATGAAAAGATAATAGAGGAAGCAGGAGAGCTATTAAAAAGAGGCGGTCTTGTTGCTTTTCCGACAGAAACAGTCTATGGACTGGGAGCGAATGCTCTGGATGAAGCGGCGGCAAAGAAGACTTATGCAGCGAAAGGGCGCCCTTCGGATAATCCTCTCATAGTGCACATTGCAGATGTCCAGGCGCTGGACGAAGTAGCAGTAAATATGCCGGCAGAGACAGAGGAATTAGCATTTCATTTCTGGCCGGGTCCGCTGACGATGATTTTTGAAAAAAGTAAAATTGTCCCTTATGGAACAACAGGCGGGCTGGAGACTGTAGCCGTGCGTATGCCAAGTGACCCTATTGCAAGAGAACTGATACTGGCAGCGGGGGGATATGTTTCTGCCCCCAGCGCCAATACATCTGGTCGGCCAAGTCCCACGTCGGCACAGCACGTGGAGGAAGATCTGGGTGGGAAGATTGATATGATACTGGATGGAGGGAGTGTTGACATAGGACTGGAGTCTACAATTGTCGATATGACTGTTGTTCCACCTATGATACTGCGTCCAGGTGCAATTACAGCGGACATGCTGGAGGAAGTCGTCGGGCCTGTCAGTGTGGATGAGACTATTTACGGAAGTGAAAGTAATCAGCATCCAAAGGCTCCAGGCATGAAATATCGTCATTATGCGCCAAAAGCTAAAATGATGATTGTAGAAGGTACTCTTCGGGAGGAGATACTTGCAATACGGCAGTTGTCCTATGCCGCCTATCGAGAAGGAAAAGAAGTAGGTATCATTGCTACAAATGAGACTTTTGCTTATTATACCCACGGAATTGTAAAGAATATCGGAACCCGCGACAATGATAAGACGATTGCGAGGAATCTCTATGCGGTGCTTCGGGAGTTTGATGAGGAAGATGTAGGGGAGATATACAGTGAATCCTTTGCAGCCCGGGGAATCGGCAGTGCAATCATGAACCGCCTTGAGAAGGCGGCAGGGCACTTAAGAATTCCTGCATCTGTTATTGCAAGGCAGCAGAAATACCGCCGGATTCTTTTTCTGAGCAACACAGATACAAGCAGAGGACCTATGGCAGCGGAACTTCTGAGAAATCAAGATCTGGAGCAGGAATATGTGATAGATTCCCGCGGACTTGTGGTACTCTTTCCCGAGCCTGTGAATCAAAAAATAGAAGCAATCCTAAAGAGCAGTCAGATGAGTTTGAAAGAGTATTCTTCCGTTGCCCTTTCAGACGAAGATTTGGATGAAGATACACTGATTCTTACAATGGATGAAAGTCAGAAATGGAAAATTGTCTCTGAGTATGATAATATAAAAAATGTTTATACTTTAAATGAGTTTACAGAAGATAATACCGAGATACCGAATCCATATGGACAACCATTGACAGCATATGGGGAATGCTATGAAATAATTTGCATGTTAATAAAAAAATTAACAAATAAACTCAATTCATTTACTAGAGGAGGAAAATGATGTCAGTAGTACACATTATGGATCATCCATTGATTCAGCACAAAATCAGTTACATCCGAAGCGAAGAGGTTGGAACAAAAGAATTTCGTGAAGTAGTAGGAGAGATTGCAGGCCTGATGTGTTTTGAAGCAACACGGGACCTGAAATTGCAGGATGTGAAGATTAAGACACCGATAAGTGAGACAGTCGGGAAAGAACTGACCGGAAAGAAACTGGCGGTAGTACCTATTTTAAGGGCCGGACTTGGAATGGTGGATGGAATGTTATCCCTTATACCTGCCGCAAAGGTGGGGCATATAGGGCTTTACCGTGACCCGGAGACATTTGAACCGGTGGAGTATTACTGTAAGCTCCCGGCAGACTGTGATGAGAGAGAGGTATTTGTGGTAGACCCCATGCTGGCAACAGGCGGCTCCAGTACGGCCGCGATACAGATGCTAAAAGAAAAAGGTGTGAAAAGAATACGTTTTCTATGCATTATTGCAGCACCGGAAGGCGTGGAAAGAATGCAAAAGGAGCATCCGGATGTTGACCTTTATATTGGAGCGCTTGACGAACGTCTCAATGAGCATAAATATATTGTTCCTGGTCTTGGCGATGCCGGTGACCGTATTTTCGGAACAAAATAGAAACGAAGGGAGCCGGTAGATATGTCAGGTAAACGAGAAGATTATCTGTCTTGGGACGAGTACTTTATGGGAGTTGCGAAGCTGTCAGGAATGCGCTCCAAAGATCCGAATACACAGGTGGGCTGCTGTATAGTAAGTCAGGATAATAAAATATTATCTATGGGATATAATGGTTTTCCGATAGGATGTTCGGATGATGATTTTCCCTGGGCCAGGGAAGGGGATGATCCGTTGGAGACCAAGTATGTATATTCCACCCACAGCGAACTGAATGCTATCCTGAACTATAACGGGGGAAGCCTGGCAGGAGCAAAGTTGTATGTTTCCCTGTTTCCCTGCAATGAATGTGCCAAGGCAATTATTCAGGCAGGAATAAAAGAAGTTATATTTGAGTGTGATAAATATGCAGATACAGCGTCTGTTGTGGCATCGAAAAAGATGATGGATGCGTCAGGGGTCAGATATCATAGGTACCAAAGAACAAACAGAGAGATACAAATACAACTGTAAATTACAGGGAAGGCGGAATATTCCTGAACCAATTTGAATAGTATGTCATATATGCAGATTGGAGGGAAGGAGTATGGAAAATAAATTGGCATCAACGGTTGTAAATTTTGTCATCCGTGCTGTTCTTGGAATGGGGTTAATTTATTTGATCAATCAATATTTACTTCATGGGAGTGATACATTGAGTGTAGGTTTGAACGTGGTATCCTTTTTGACAGCGGGAGGCCTTGGAATTCCGGGAGTCTGTCTTCTCTATGGTATTTTATTTTACCAAAATTTGTGAGGTTTTTACAAAAAAGTGCAAATTTAGAAATTGGTATAGACATTTCCAAAATCTATATTTATAATACGATTTATACAGTAGTTACTCAAACTGCTGTTTCATTCAGGCACTGGTTCCAGGTGCCGGATGTTTCTTGGGTTGGATTGTTATATTAGATTTGACCATCATGATTGAATCATGCTGCAGGGTCGCAGCAATATTTTCAAAGTTTTATTTTACAAATGAACAGGAGGGATAGGTTGCATCCAAAGAATTTTGTGATTTGCGATGTGGAGCAGGAATATGGCAAAAATCTTATGAAAGCCATAGGCATGCACAGGGAATTGGGATTTCAGATGCACTTGTTTCAGGAATTGGACCAGCTTAAGGAGTTTTCAAAGCAAAAGACTGTCCATATTATGCTTCTTGGCGAAGATTATCCTGCACAAGAGCGGCGGCTGATTGAGGCGGACAAGCGCTATGTGCTTGTGAAAGGCGGTGAGAGAGAACTGTTGCCCGGAGAAAAAGGCATATACAAGTATCAGTCTTCCGACATGATTCTGGGAAGTATTCTGGAAGAGACAGTGAGTGCCGGAGAAGCACTGATAAGAAAAAGCATCAACACTACCAAAGGACAGCTTATAGGGATTTACTCTCCCATTCACAGAGTTGGCAAGACAAAATTTGCTATTAATCTGGGAATGGATCTTGCAAAGAGCGGTCCGGTGCTGTATCTGAATCTGGAGGAGTACTCGGGAGACGGTTACTATTTTCCAGAGAAAGAGGAAGCGAACCTGGGTGATCTTCTATACTACATTCGTCAGGAGACGGGAAACCTCGGACTGAGAATCAGTGCAATTGCCGGGCAGGTTAAAGGTCTGGATTATATCTCCCCAATGCCTGTAATACAGGACTTAAGGTCTGTGAAGGAGAAAGAATGGATAAATCTTTTTGAGGAGATTTTTGCAAACTGCATCTATAGGACGGTAATTCTTGACTTAGGGGATGGTATCGACGGTTTGTATGAAATTTTAAGAAGGTGCTATACCGTCTATACACCATATATTGAGGAGCCGGTTTCGCAGGCTAAGCTTAAGCAGTATGTCAGAAATTTAAGGCAGACAGGGTATGAGGATGTATTGGAGCATACGATACAGAAAAAGATTGAGGTAAGGGCAGGTGAGGACACATAAACAGGCTGGAAGAAATGTATGATAAAGTACTGCGGCAAATGGACATGGAGCATGAGATGGAGGACGAGGAACTTCTGGAGCTGATACATGTGGTCTTAAATGAAGCTAGTGAACAAAAGTATATGCCTCTCCAGGAAAAGATACATCTGAGTAAGGAGTTATTCAATGCGTTTAGAAAACTTGATATCCTGCAGGATTTAATTGAGGATGAAGACATTACGGAGATTATGGTTAATGGGACGGATAATATATTCCTTGAAAAAGACGGGCGGGTTTATCCATCAGACAAGCATTTCTTGTCAGTGGCCAGACTGGAGGATGTGATACAGCAGGTAGTGGCGGGAACAAATAGGTATGTCAATGAAGCGTCACCGATTGCAGATGCCAGGCTCGAAGATGGTTCCCGTGTGAACGTGGTGCTGAAGCCCGTGGCACTAAACGGCCCTATTATGACAATCAGAAAGTTCCCCCGGGAAAAAGTAACGATGGAACAGTTGATTTCATGGGGAAGTATCAGTGCCGAGGCAGCGGAGTTTCTGGAAGTGTTAGTCCGTGCCAAATACAACATTTTTGTCAGCGGTGGAACAGGTGCAGGGAAGACAACCTTTTTAAATGCCTTATCTGATTATATTCCAAAAGATGAACGGCTGATTACGATTGAGGATAATGCGGAGCTTCAGATAAAAGAAGTGCCTAATCTGGTCAGGCTTGAGACAAGAAACGTAAATCTGGAAGGGGAAGGTGCCGTGACTATCCGGGATTTGATAAAAGCTGCACTTAGAATGAGGCCTGACAGAATTCTTGTCGGAGAGGTAAGAGGTGAGGAGACCGTGGATATGATATCTTCTGCAATGCTCAACGGGCACAGTGGATCTATGTCTACAGGCCATGCCAACAATCCAACGGACATGCTGCACAGGCTGGAGACTATGATGATGATGGGAATAGATATGCCCCTTGCTGCCATTCAGAGACAGATTGCATCGGCAATTGACATTATTATTCACCTGGGGCGTTTAAGAGATAAGAGCAGAAAGGTGCTGGAGATAGCAGAGGTGGTGGGATATGAGGAGGGAAAGGTGCGGACTCAGACATTGTATGAATTTAGAGAGGAGGGAACGGGAAATGGGGAAATTCAAGGAAAGCTTATGAAAGTGGAAGAACTGGTTCATAGGGAAAAACTGCTGGCAGCAGGATATACGGCCTGAGGAATATGCATTTGCAGCTGTGAAAGGGACAGCTCTGATGGCGACGGCGGCATATTTATTTTATGATACATGGACAGCTGGTTTGCTGGTTTTGCCTGCTCTTTGTTATTATCTGCGGGCATGGCAGAAGGACAGATGCAGGGTAAAGGAAGCAGAATTCAGAGAGCAGTTTAAAGAAAGCATACAAGCGTTGGCATCAGCACTGAATGTGGGATACTCCGTGGAGAATGCGGTACGTGAGACAGCAAAGGATATAAAACCTCTTTTCAGGAAAGATACCAGAATCAGAAAGGAATTTGCAAGGATGATTCATCAGCTTGACATGAATCAGACGGTGGAACAGGTATTGAATGAATTTGCTGACAGAGTCAATCAGGAAGATGTCCGCAATTTTGTAACTGTGTTTGCAGCAGCCAAACGCACGGGCGGTGACAGTATCACAATTATTAGAAATGCAGTGAAAGATATCAGTGAAAAGATTGAAGTGGAGAAAGAAATACAAACACTATTGGCGGCAAAAAAAATGGAATTTAAAGTTATGTGTGTCATTCCATTTGGAATTTTATTGTACATGCGTCTTGCCTTTCCTGAATTTATGGAAGTACTTTACAAAAATCCGTTGGGTGTGGGACTGATGAGCTGCTGCCTGGGAATTTACGGGGCGGCATATAAAATAGGAAAAAGCCTGGTGGAAATTGAGGTATGAGTTTGGATATGTGGAATTCTGTATATAGAAGAATGAGTGTGGTTTTTTTATCGGTAAGTGTGTTAGCGGTGCTAGTGTTCTTTGCAGACAACAACAATACACCGCAAAAGAACAAGGAGGGAAAGTATGTTCTCGAACGAGGCACCTATGGGGCGGGAGATAAAGCTATAGACCTGGAGGTTTGCCTGGAAAAAGAGAGAGAGCCTCTTACTGTGACAGTGGGAGAACAGCAGTATAGTGAGGAACAGCTGCCCGAAATTTTTAAGAAAGGTGCAGCCCGGTTAGAAAATTTAATATTGGGAGAAAACACCAGCCTGGATGAAGTCAGATATAATTTGAATCTGATAGATAAGATTCCGGATTCCGGTATTACTGTTGCCTGGGAAACTGATAATTACGATGTGGTAAATATCATGGGTGAGCTGCAGAGAGAACATTTGCAGGAGGAAGGAACACCGGTTGAACTCCGCGCCCTGCTTTCCTGCAAAGATGAAGAGGCAGTACATACCTTTTATGCTAATATTTACCCGCCCAAATTAAATGTAAAGGAAAAGGAACTCCAAAATCTGAATCAGCAGATTAAGAAACAGGAGGAAAGTACCAGGGAGGATGCGTATCTCATACTTCCTGACAAGTTGGATGAAAAACCAGTTTCATGGAGATATGCCGGTGATTCCCGTGCATTAGGTCTATTTGTTTTGGGGATCGTAGCTTCCGGTGCCATTTATATTTTAGAGCGTCAGAAAGAAAAACAAAGAAAAGAGGCTAGGCAAAAACAATTAGAATCTGATTATCCTCAGCTTGTCAGCCAGTTTACCCTTTTTCTTGGGGCAGGGATGACAGTGCGGAAGGCCTGGTTCAAAATGGTTCAGGAATATGAAAAGCAGAAAGAAGAAAAGAAGATTCATGCAGCTTACGAAGAAATGCTGTATACCATGCATGAGATACAGGGCGGTGTTTCAGAGAGGGAATGTTATGAAAGATTCGGCAGCAGGTGCCAGCTGCCCTCCTACCGTAAATTTGGCGCCCTATTATCTCAAAATCTGAGAAAAGGAACAAAGGGGATGAGTGATTTGCTTAGGAGAGAGGCGGCGGAGGCCTTTGAAGAAAGAAAAAAGCAGGCACGTAAAAAAGGAGAGGAAGCGGGAACAAAATTGCTGGGCCCCATGTTCATGATGTTGGCAATTGTATTGATAATTATTGTTGTGCCTGCGTTTTTAACTATACAGATTTAGGCAGAACTTTAAAGAAGCAGCAGAAAACTGAGAGACAAAAGGAGGAACTAAGAACATATGAAAGGTTTTGGAAACAAAGTAAGAGAAAGATTGTTTTATATAGAGCATTTATTAAAAGATGACGCGGGGCTTTCAGTTGTTGAGATGATTTTAATTTTAGTCGTTATTATTGCCCTTATCTTGATATTTAAAACACAGCTAATTAGTCTCGTAAACTCCATTTTTGAAAAAATCACCAGTGAAAGTGCAGGCATTTAGTTTGCAGCGGGGCGAAATTACAGCCTTTCTAAGTCTTGTTTTTGTTCTTCTCATTTCCTTTATTGCCACGATGCTTGAAAGCACAGTAGTACAAGTGTCAAAAAATCAAAAGCGGCTGATCGCGGATAACGCAATATTTTCCATATTTGGCGAATATCAAAATGAATTATTGAAGAACTATGAAATTCTGGCTATTGACTGCAGTTATGGAACATGTTCTTCTAATGAGCAGAACTTGCTGGATCATATGTATTATTACGGCACTGCCGGCATGGAGCATAATATTCAGGGTATCCAGTATCTATCTGACCAGAAAGGACACGCCTTTAAGGAGCAGGCTTTGCAATATATGGAACAGGCATATGGTATTTCAGCCGTCCGCGAACTGGTGGGAAAAACCGATATTTGGGAAGAGCAGGAACTGCAGGGGGAAGAAGCAAGTCAGAGAGATCAAACTGTCAATAGAGAACTGGACGATTTTGTAAAAGAGAATCAAATTATACTTCCAGAGGAGGACAATCCTCTTCCTCTGGTGGAGGAATTGAAGCAATCCAGCATTCTGGAGCTGGTGCTCCCGGAAGAATTTCATTTGTCTGCCCGGGAGATTATCCCCGAAGAACAGGCCAGCGGCAGAAACTTGAGAAGGGGAAGAGGAAGTTTTTATGTGCGGCAGGGAATGAATGGCATAGAGGAACGTCTATTGTTTCAGGAATACCTTCTAAAGAAATTTAGTAATGCAACAGATATAAAAGGAGAAAACAGAAGCCTTTCCTATGAACTGGAATATATGATAGGCCGGAAAGCTTCAGATGCAGAAAACTTGGAAATGGTAATAAAAAAGTTGCTTGCCATCCGGTTTGGAATAAACTACCTATATCTCCAGTCCGATACTAAAAAACAAGCTGAAGCGGAAGCATTGGCGCTAACGCTGTCAACACTGGCAGGCCTGCCGGCAGTATCAGCGGTTGTAAAGCAGGCCTTGCTGGCAGCGTGGGCTTTCGGAGAGAGTGTAGTGGATTTGCGCAGCCTTTTGTCGGGCAAAAAGGCTGCATTGATGAAAAGTAATGAAAACTGGCAGTTATCCCTTTCTTCACTGACAACACTAGGTACTGAAGAAGATATGCAGGACGGAATGAATGCAGAGGAGGGAATTACTTACGAGGATTACCTGAGAGCTCTTCTGTTTTTAGAAAATGATGATGAGTTGACTGTAAAAGCATTGGACAGGGTGGAGCAGAACATGAGAACGGAAGAGAAAAAGGATACATTTTGTGTGGATTCCTGTGTTGTAAAGCTGAGACTGCAAAATACGGCAGAGATCCGCAGGGGTCTTACGTACCAATTTCCGGTATATTTTGGGTACGAATAAGAGACTAGAAAAGCTTTTGAGTCCAATATAGATGCCCTTTCTTCTAATCCTGTCAGTCATCCCTTCCGACAGGAAGATATTCAGGAGGGTAAGCTCGAATCAGCTTTGCTTCATCTCGCTTCGGCTAAGCGCCGGATAGAAATATCCACAAACGGTCCTTAACAAGCGAGCTTGCACGGGCTGTTCGTGAATATTTCTGCCATCCTGAATAACTGCAAAAAATATTAAGAAAGGAAAAACTGCGATGTCACAATCAAATAAAACCCCATCCAACTCAAATAAGGAAAGGGCATCTGTATTGGGCTCAAAAGCAAGTGTAACTGTAGAAGCAGCGTTGGTTATTCCGATTTTCCTATTTGCCGTTTTAAGCTTAGTCTATTTGCTGGAAATACAGGCTATACGGACAAGTATAAAACAGGGAATGCAAAGTGCGGCAAAGAGAGCAGCAGAGGAGACGGTAATGTTCCCGGCAGTGAATGTCATAAAGTTTGAACGGGACATTGTGGAGTCGGTGGGAGCCGGTAGAATGGATAAAAGTATACTTTCAGGGGGCAGCTCGGGGCTTAGCTGTGCCAAAACATACATGTCCCCTTTGAGTGGAGAAATTTATGCAGTTGTGGAGTATTCAATACGTCTTCCCTTTCCGGAATTTACTAATCTCACTGCCAAGTTTCAGGATGAGATGAAGGTTAAAGCATGGACCGGGTATTCAAAGAGAGACGGGAACCAGGAGGAGGGGAAGATTGTATACATAACAGACACAGGATTAGTCTACCATGAGGATTACCAGTGCTCTTATCTGCAGTTATCCATTCAGTTTGTTCCCTACAGTGAACTTTCCGGGATGCGCAATGAAGGCGGCGGAAAATATTATAAATGTGAAAAGTGTGTTCATGGAGATAGCTTTGCAGGCGTATATATTACCACTACAGGTGGAAAGTACCATAACTCATTAAGCTGCAGTGGATTAAAGCGGACAATATATGCCGTGAAGAAATCGGAAACAGGAATAAGAGCGGGCTGCAGCAGATGCTCAAAATAAATGTGACAGACAGGGGAGGAGGCTATGGGAATAAACGAGTTGATTCATATAGGGTATGGAGTGTATTTGGCGATACTCTCTATTATAGATATACGAATACAGAGAATACCGGTTTGGCTGGTGACGGTGGGGGGGACAGTTTTTGCTGCAGTGAGGATATGGCAGCCAGAAATACCGTTAATCGTAGTACTGGGAGGTGCAGTAGTTGGTGTGGTGTTTTTGGTTATCAGCAAGGCGACGGAGGAGGCATTGGGATACGGCGACAGCCTGGTAATTTTGGCAATGGGAATTTTTCTTGGTTTTTGGAGCCTTCTGGGGGTACTGATAGGTGCATTTTTATTATCCTCTTTCTTTGCGGCTGCATTTTTGATATATAGGGGGATAAATAAAAGGGCGGGTTATCCTTTTCTGCCGTTTTTACTGGTCTCCTATTGCATTTGGCTCTGGTCTGGAGGGAGTTGACAAATTGAACAGGAATATAAAGTTAAAAGCGAGCATCACAGTAGAGATGGCTTATGTCCTGCCGACGGTGATACTGTTGCTTTTATTAACTATTTACACCGTATTTTATTATCATGACAAAAATGTTTTAATTGGCGCCGCAGGAGAAACAGCGATATTAGGGGCCCAGATGGAAAGACAGAAAGAGGAAAATAAAGCAGATCTTCACAGTTTTTACAGAGAGCGGGTGAAGGGAAAACTGATTTTCCTTCATTTAACGGGAATTGAGGTTAGCAAAAACAAGGGAGACATGGCGGTCACGGCTCAGGCGGGAAAAGGGCGGATGCGGGTTTCGGTGGTACAAAAAGCGGTCATTCCCGAACCGGAGAAGGACATTAGAAGGAAACAACTGCTGGATTCTCTGACAGAACAAGAAAAGGAAAAAGAATGAAAACGGGATATGAAAAAGAATTAAACAGGGTATTACTGCATGTTGATTTATCAAAACTTTATGAAGAGGATTACCAGATACATATGATGAAGGAAAATAAAATCTCCGGCCTGCTGGAGGTAACAGGATGCGGAATAAATGGAAAAAGCAGATACAGCTATGTAGTGACTGGCATGGTATCAATGAAAACAATGTTTGAGACTTCTGTAATCAGAAAGGACGATATGCTGATATTTGTAAATCGTCTGATAGAGGTTGTAAAGCTGTTGGGGAGCTATATGCTGAATCCAGATGGGTTGTTACTGTACCCGGAGTTTGTGTTCTTTAGGGAGGATAATTGGTTTTTCTGTTACCTTCCGGGAAGAAGGAAGCCATTAGGGGAAGCGTTTCATATAATGACAGAATACTTTGTTAAGAAGCTGGATTACGAAGAAGTAGAGGGGATTTTGCTGGCATATGAACTCCACAAAGCCACTTTGCAGGAAAACTATGATTTGGAAAGAATAATGAATGAATACAGAATTCATGAGAAAAAAAGACGAGGAAGCGAAGTCTCTGAAACAAATGAAGAAATGAAAGAGGAACAGGAGGGACTTCCGGAGGAGAATATATTTTCTATCAATGAGGAAGAATATGAACCATCGGGGGATTCCGAGACTATCCGTGAAATGGGGGCCTGGAGGAATTTTCGAAAAAGGACCGGGGCAAAGTCTAAAAAGTTGAGATGGGGAAGCTGGAAGGACTTGATAACGGAGGAGGATACATATTGAACTGTCGATGTCCCATATGGTATACTTGGTTAGAATATCAATATGAAAAGAGGTACCGTTTTGAACCAGGACAAAAAAGCAGTATGCACAGTAGGATTGATTGCAGCAAATGTTATTGTATTTCTGGCATTTTCTTTTTTAGGGGATACAGAAAATACTTTATTCATGTTGAATCATGGTGCGGCATATGGGCCGTATATATCAGAAGGACACCAGTATTACAGACTGTTTACCAGCCTGTTCTTACACTTTGGAATCAACCATTTATTAAATAACATGGTTCTCCTGGGGGCACTGGGATGGAATCTTGAGCTGGAAACAGGCAAACTTAAATTTCTGCTTATTTACTTTGCTGCTGGTTTGGGGGGGAATCTGTTCTCATTCTGGCTAAATGACAGGGCAGGGGCTGCGGTGGTTTCTGCAGGCGCTTCAGGAGCAATTTTTGGTCTCATGGGAGCACTTTTGTGGGTAGTGATTAAGAACCATGGGAGGGCGGGGCGTCTGACCAGACGGGGAATATTGTTTATGGTAGCCTTAAGTCTGTATTTTGGAGTTACAAGTTCAGGGGTAGATAATGCTGCCCATATAGGAGGACTTGTCTGTGGTTTTGCAGCTGCAGTTATCTTATATCACAGGAAATACCAGACTCCTATATCGGCAGTTTAGTATCAGGTACTATATATGCATTTATATCGGCAGCTTGATAGTAAATATGGATCCCTGATCCACCTTTGAATCGACAGAGATGGAGCCTCCGTGTGATTCAACAATTTTTTTCGAGAGTGATAACCCAAGTCCGGTACCTCCAGCTTTATAAGTTTTAAATGGCTCAAAGATATAATCAATAACCTCATCAGAAATACCACATCCGCTGTCTTCACATTGAATGACCAGGAAATCTTCGGAGCGGCTGGCTGAAAAATAAATCTGACCTTTGCCGCAAATAGATTCCCTGGCATTGTAAAGCAGGTTTAAAAAGACCTGTTCCAGTTTAACTTTATCACCGGTATAGTCACCAAGGTTAGAAGGGATGGAAGAGGAGAATTCGATATCAGAAACTTCACTATCTAAAGAAATTGCAAATGAAACTGCGATGTTTTTGAGGAGCCGTTCAATGGAGAACACAGAGTAATTCAGAACCTCTCCATTGTTGAAAGCGGAAAGTTCATTCAAAAGCTGACATATGAATTCAACATCTTCAATGGTCTGCTTCCAATGGGGAAATTCTTTCACTTCGGGATGCTGGAGTTCCGTGACCTGCAACGATGAGGAAACCAGCGTAAGTGGGTTCCGGATCTCGTGTGCAATTGTCGACACTATTCTATGATGATTTTCCAATAACTGACCGATAATTTGTTTTGCATCGGAATTTTCTTCTGTAAGTGTATTCATTTTATTGATGTCAATGTTATGTAACAAATGGTTTACCTCCTTTTGTATGATGTACTTGTAGTCTAGCACGACAGTGCCCTTTGTTCAATAAAATCAGACAGACAATTTTCGACAGCAAATATCAAAATCCATGAATAGGTGATATCCTAAATGCTATCTTGTCATGCCTTTAACAAAAGTTCTTTTCAATTTGGTAAAAATAGTCTATACTACCATTAGAGCACCTTATAAGGGAGGAATAGAAAACGTTATGAAAGATGAAAATTGTATTTTTTGTAAGTTGGCATCAGGAGATATTCCATCTGCAACGCTTTACGAGGATGAAGACTTTCGGGTTATTTTGGATGTCAGCCCTGCTTCAAAAGGACATGCATTGATTATTCCAAAAGAACATTACCGAAATTTATATGACTTGGATGAAGAAATGGCAGCTAAAGCAATGGTGTTGGCGAAAAAAGTGGTAATCAGGCTTAAAGATGTATTGGGATGTGACGGTTATAATATTGTACAAAATAATGAAGAGGCTGCGGGACAGACTGTATATCATTTTCATATGCACCTGATTCCAAGATACAAGGGCGATGAAGTAGGACTGGGATGGAAGATGGGCAAGCTTCTAGAAGAAGACAAAGAAGAAATATTGAACGGGTTCAGCCAGTAACTGAGGATAAGATGTTGACTGAGAATTGTGAATTTGATGAGATTTATGAAGCATATAAAAATCTCGTCCTTAAAGCAGCGTATACATATTCAGGCAATTATGATATAGCAGAAGATATTGCTCAAAATACATTTCTACAATTATATATTTATTACGATAATATGAATCACAGCAATGTGAAGTCGTGGTTATATACAACTGCTAAAAATTATGCATTGAATTACAAAAAGAAGGCAAATCGCGAGATATTGCATGAAGGAATTGCGGAAGAAAGTTTTATCCTGAAAACAGTAGAAAGTGCTGAAAGTGAGTTTTTGAAAGGAATAAATGAGCTTGACCGTTCAGAATTGCATGGGCGTATATTTGCAGCATTGCTTGAAAAAAATCCCAGATGGTATGAGGCGATTTCGCTGGTATATTTTCTTGAGATTCCTCAGGCAAAAGTAGCAGAAGAAATGGGAATACGTATTGAGGTGCTGCACAGCATACTGCATAGAGCCAAGAAATGGATAAAAAAGACGTTCGATGTAGAGTATGATGAGCTGAACCAATTGTAAGAAAGCGGGTGCCAAGATGACCACCCGCTTTTCCTGAATATGCTGTAACTCGACAATTACTTCGAACGTATTTCTTCTATAAGTCCTGTAATTGTATCGATAGAGTCCTGCTGTCTTGAGTCCCGCATTGCATCCATGTACGATGCACGATTGTCATAAAGACTTTGTACTGATTCAAGTAGTGCCTCTTTTGTGAGATCTTCTTCTTCCAGCACCATGCTGAAGCCTTGCCGTTCAAAGGAACGGGCATTTAGAATTTGATCACCCCGGCTTGCGTGCGCGGAGAGAGGAATTAGAAGATTTGGTTTTCTCAAAGCGAGCAGTTCACAGATGGCATTGGCACCGGCCCTTGAAATTACGATATCTGCCAGTGCGAATATATCACGAAGCTCATTTTTGATATATTCGAATTGTTTGTAGCCCTTCATACTGGTTAGAGTATCATCAACCTTGTCCCTGCCGCAGAGGTGGACTATCTGGAAGCACTCTAAAAGTTCGGGAAGCGCCAGGCGGACGGCATTATTCACAGCTACAGATCCAAGGCTTCCTCCAATAACGAGGACAACTGGTTTATCTGCAGAAAATCCGCACAGATCCATGGCGGCAATCTTATTCCCGGACAGCAGTTCCTGACGGATAGGTGAGCCGGTTAAAACGGACTTCTCCTTCGGAAGCGAGTCGAGGGTTTCGGGAAAGTTGCAGCAAATTCTGGTTGCAGATGGAATTGCAATTTTATTGGCCAGTCCCGGGGTCATATCGGATTCATGTATAACAGTTGGAACCTTGCAGCGCTTGCCGGCCAGTACTACAGGAACAGATACGAAGCCTCCCTTAGAAAAAATAACGTCGGGCTTCAATTGTTTAATGATAGAATGAGCCTCACTGAAGCCTTTTATTACACGGAATGGATCTGTAAAATTTTGTACACTGAAATAACGGCGGAGCTTGCCGGAAGAGATACCATGATAAGGAATATCGAAAGGTTCAATCAGTTCTTTCTCGATTCCTTTATAAGATCCTATATATTGAATATCATACCCCAGTTCTTTTAATCGGGGAATGAGTGCTATGTTGGGGGTAACATGCCCGGCTGTCCCTCCGCCGGTAAGGATGATTCGTTTCATAATGAAAACCTCCAGATTTGAATGTTTATATATTTAAGGCTTACGGTAATGAATAAAATACCTTTTGACCCCTACACCATTTTATATTAAACTTATTTAATAAAATGTCAAGAAAAAGTAATAATGCTCAAACAAGAGGAATACCAATGGAACATAATGTAAAACTGTCACTGCAGGAAGAAGTAAAGAAGGATGCCAGGAAAATAGAAAAAGAAATTGCTGGTAATCCTGCTCTTAAAAATGTAAAAGTGTCTGAAAAGATGGAAAATCAACTTTTTCTCCGGATAAAGGAATATAAGAAAAAATACGTGAAGAAGCCTAATACCGAAAAAAGTGCATTCGAAATATTGTTAGAGCCTGCTTCTGATATTGCCTGTGGCACAAATCATAACGCTGAAGGACTTCTGTCCGAGAAAGAAAGGGGGGCTTTAAGCCTTGACCGGAAATTACTGAACAAGAAAAATGATGAGATAAAGCTGGAAGAGGTAAATAAAGAGTATCATAAACATCTTAATGACAGTAATGGAGGAACGAAAAGCAGAACATTTCACATGCCCCGTAAAAAGCGGCTTCTAGTTGCTCTTGCGGCAGTTCTGGTTTTAGTGGCTGGGCTCAGTATGACCAGTGTGGGAAGTAAATCATATCTGAAGACCCTGTTAGACAAATGGGCAGGAAAGCAAGACACACAGACTATAGATGTAAAAGATATGGAGAAACAGAATACTGAGGATGAGAAGGAGGTAAGTGCTTATGCGGAGATTAGAAAGAAGCTGGGGGTAGTGACAGTCCGTTTCGGTTATATGCCAAAAGGCATGAAGTTTCAAAATATAAATATTGATGAGGAGCAGAAAAGCGCACGTCTGTTTTACAGATATAATGGACAGATCATACGGTACACAATATATTTAAATGATGCAGATTCATCCTTTGGTCAAAAGAAAGAAGATAAATTGGAAGGTAAATTTACTGTTGAGACGGACATAGAAACTTTGACGGTGGAAGAGTATGAGATGAAGGAGTCTGAAGAAAGCAGATTTGTGACAAATTTCTCTTATAAAGGTGTTAATTATCAATTAAAAGGTGTAATGGATAGAAAGGATTTTGTCAAAATACTTAAAAATATTATCTATTTTAACAAAAGCGCGTAAGTTATTAAGGATACAATTGTTTAATTAGTGAACAAATACAAAGGAGAAAAGTGATGAAGAGAAAAATCCCATCAATTCTGTGCACCCTGGCAGTGATTTTTGGTATGTTTGCCACATCATTAATGGATGTCAGGGCATCAGGTTATAATGATGATATTCAGGTGGATGGATCTTATTTAACTACAGAGGATAAATCCACAGGAAGTACTAGTGGGGGAATATCTCCCCAGGGAGTTTATTTAATGGATGGAGAGTGCTCTGTTACAAATGCTGGTGTAGGTAAGGTATATGTCTATGCTGCAACAACCGGAAATACTGACCTTGATTATCTTTCAGTAGTGATGTACGTGGATCAATACGATGAAAAGGAGGGGAATTGGGGACAGGTTTATTTCGAACAGGCAGAGGCTTATGACACATATTATGTGGCCACCAGTAAACAGTTGAAGGTGGACAGAGGCTATTATTATAGAGTTCGGGCTTCACATGTTGGCGGAATGGACGATGCTCAGCCCTATGACGAAACTTTTTCAGTTACTAATGGAATCTATATAAAATAGTATTTATTGTTTTTTCAATAAATTTTCACTTTGAGCATCTGAAGGAGCTACCGCTGGTGCGCTACATAGCAGGAGAAACTATAAACCAAATAAATTATAGAAAAGACCTGTACTGAAAAAACCCACAATTTTTTAATGTACTGCATTTGGCGGTTGCTTCAGGTGCTCAAGGCGAAAAATGGTAATCGGATTATTTTCCGGTTGCCATTTTTAATGCTTTTGCCAGTTGGTCCGGGCAGGATGTCTCTTTGTACCCGCACTGTATGCCTTCGATTCTAGAAATAGCCTCATCTACATCCATCCCTTCTATAAGATGGGCAATACCCTGGAGATTGCCGCTGCAGCCTCCGATGAATTCTACATTTCTTACTTTATTATCATCGATCTCAAAGTTTATCATTTGAGAACAGACTCCTTTTGTTTTATATTGCATTTCATAAACCTCCTGCAAAAATCCGGGTTGTTTGAGTTACTAGTGCGTTGTCCCGTACACTAGTGCACTGGCTCGCGTACTAAGCTCTATCACAAATAGAACATAAAAATTATAGCAAAAGGTAACGGAAAAATCCAGTACATATTTTTTCACCTTATTTTTCGAGCAGTTATCTTATAAAATGACAAGGGTTTTCTCAAGGCTCATATATGAGATGAAGTCTTAAATGTTTTGCTAAATTGAGGGACTAAAGCCTGCTTTTCATTTTATGATTCTGAACCCTGAGATATGCCGGTTTTTTGTTAAAATCAAGAAGCAATGACGAATTATGTAGAACGGTTTTTGAGGCAGAACATCAAAAATTGGACTATAATAAGTTCACACAAAAAGTGGAAGTTGTGGCACAACCATAAAACAGGAGGTCTTATTATGTTGAAAACTTTAGTAGCAGACACTAACGCCATTTTTTATCTAATGATTGTCGTAGGTGTCATCGGGGTTCTTGGAAAAATTGTGAACCAGATTACTCTTCGCCGTATGATAACGGCAGCGGGTAATATGTCAAAGAGTACACACAAACTGATGAAGCTTGTGCGGGCGAAGTATGAACACGCATGTATGATACATGATACCGTAGATAATGTAGAAGCGTTTGTAGAAAAATACATATATGAATACCGGGGGTTTCTCCTTAGGATTCACACATGGAAACAGCTGGAGATACAGAGTATATGGTTCTCCGGTGCCCTGGCTGCATTTGGAGGTTTGGGCAGCTATATTGTAAGCGGATTCAGTGAAAGAATGTACCAATATATCGGAGCGGGGGCAGCAGAGATGATTGCATTATTTGTTATCAGTCAGTTATCCGATGAAGGCTATAAAATAAAAGCCGCGAAGAATTACATGGTGGACTATTTGGAAAATGTGTGTGCACACCGCTATAAAAAGGCGAAGCAGACGGAGAGAGATAATATTGATGTGATAAGCCCGGAAGGGGCAGGTACATCGAGGGCGGCGGTGCAAAAGGATGCAGTGCAGAAAAAAGCCGCACCAAGAGAAGAACCGGAATTGTCCATTAACATAGAGGGCGAGCCAAGGAGAGTGGAAAAGGAGGAAAGGGTAAGACAAAGCCGTGGGGCTGCTCTAAAAGAAAAACTGGAGGATAATGAGCAGCCCGCACTGAAAGAAGAGGCAATACGCCAAATTTTAGAGGAGTTTTTAGCTTGATTACATGAGATATATTTGGTAAAATTATTATTAAAATACGGATAGAGAGGAAGGGTAAACAATGGCTAACAAAGTTATATTTGATTATTCAAAGGCAAGTAGTTTTATCCAGGAGCATGAGATGGAATATATGAGTGAACTGGCAGCTCAGGCAAAGGACAGGCTTGTCGCAAAGACAGGAGCGGGGAATGACTTCCTTGGATGGATTGACCTTCCGGTTGATTATGATAAAGAAGAATTCGGGCGCATTAAGAAAGCGGCAGAGCAAATCCGCAGTGATTCAGAGGTACTGCTGGTAATCGGCATAGGCGGTTCTTATCTGGGAGCCAGGGCAGCAATTGATTTTCTCGGACACTCGTTTGCAAATGTTGTTTCTAAAAAAATCAGAAAATCTCCGGAGATTTACTATGTAGGAAACAGCATCAGCAGTACATATATAAAGGATTTAATAGATGTAGTAGGAGACAGAGATTTTTCCATCAATATGATTTCCAAATCGGGAACTACAACAGAGCCGGCGATTGCCTTCCGCGTGTTTAAAGAAATATTGGAAAGAAAATATGGAAAAGAAGGAGCGGCAAAGAGAATTTATGCCACGACCGATAAAGAAAAAGGAGCTTTGAAAAATCTTGCCACAGAAGAAGGATATGAAGCTTTTGTAGTGCCCGATGATGTGGGAGGACGTTTCTCCGTACTGACAGCGGTGGGACTTCTTCCGATCGCAGTGAGCGGCGCAGACATCACAAAACTGATGGAAGGTGCTCAGGCAGCAAGGAAAGAGGCATTGGGAAATAATTTCGCACAAAACGGGGCTCTGCAGTATGCGGCAGTTCGCAATATCCTGTTGAGGAAAGGCAAGACAGTGGAAGTTCTGGCTAATTATGAGCCAAGCCTGCATTATGTATCTGAATGGTGGAAACAGTTATGTGGAGAAAGCGAAGGCAAAGACCAGCGGGGTATCTTCCCGGCATCCGTAGATTTGACGACCGATTTGCACTCCATGGGACAGTTCATCCAGGATGGAAACAGAATTTTGTTTGAGACAGTTCTGAATGTAGAAACTTCCAAAGAAGAAATTATTATCAATGAAGAACCGGTTGACCTGGACGGCTTGAATTACCTGACAGGAAAGACGGTAGATTTTATCAATAAAAGTGCAATGAACGGAACGATTCTGGCCCATACAGACGGCAATGTACCGAATCTGATGGTGACAGTTCCGGAGCAGACAGAGTTTTATCTGGGACAGCTGTTTTACTTCTTTGAATTTGCAATTGGCGTAAGTGGATATTTACTCGGCGTTAATCCATTTAATCAGCCAGGGGTAGAGAGCTATAAGAAGAATATGTTTGCTCTTTTAGGCAAGCCAGGTTATGAAAAGGAAAGAGAAGAGCTATTAAAGAGATTGTAGGAAATTCTAAATATTCTGGGAAACCCGGCATTCGAGTCCGATAAAAAGAGACTCGAATGCCGCTTCACATTTAAGTATAGTGATAATATGATACCAGGGTCAAAAGGTCATGC
>ENA-UOOI01001433-UOOI01001433.1-fermentation-metagenome-genome-assembly--contig:-NODE-1433-length-24894-cov-4.243327_pt1 | contig 24894 bp, 13 predicted proteins | sample MGYA00245779_ERZ724027 | MGnify/ENA primary metagenome ERZ724027 (study PRJEB28704, sample SAMN03018318) | fermentation metagenome | biome: anthropogenic terrestrial biome; feature: soil; material...
ATCTACACTCTTTCCCTACACGACGCTCTTCCGATCTAAGAATTCGAGACGGAACTTCACAAGATGGACATCCATGTCGTCTATGGCATGGAATGGCTGAAGAAAAACGGATACACAGAAAAAGAGAACCGGAAGCTGGTAGAAAGTCATCCCTTTCTTCCATATGCCCTGATTCTTTCCCAAAGGGAGATGGAAAAGCTGTCCGGGAATCCGAAGACTGTCTTCACTTCCTTCCCGATTCCGATCATGGTGCGAGAGGATCTGGAAGAAAAGTCAGGGCAAATGCAGTCCGGAATTGTGGAATATCCGGATGTCAGTTTCTATGTACTGTTCAATGAAAATCTACTGAATGAGAAAAAACTCCGTGTTCTGGTGCAAGAGAAGGAGCAGCAGATCCAGAGAAAGAAAGAAGCGGCAGCGATCCGACAGTCGGAGTATGAAGAATACTTTGAACGCCGCGAGAGTATCAAAAACCAGGAAGTGACGAAAGAAAAACTCGAGAAAAATAAAGAGGCGGTCGGGGAACTTGGCATGCAGCTGAAACAACTGGATGAGAAAGCCAAAAAGACATCATCAGAACTAGCAGAACTGAAAACAGAACGTGACCGCCTGGAAAAGGAGATCCAGAAGTCAGAGCAGAGGATCTTTCATCAGAAGCGGCGGATGGAAGACTATATACAGCTATGTGAAGCCTATCAAATCTATGAACAGAATCGACAGGCACTGGAGAGATGCAGCAGTGACATTTCAGAAAAGAAAGAAAATCAAAGATCCTCCAGGGGTCAGCTTGACCGCCAGACAGAACGTCAGAGAGATCTGGAGACAAAAATTGACCAGCTGGAGAGAGAAGCACATGATCTGAGTGACAAATTCCAGATATATGCGCGATATTCCAGGGTGGAAGCGGATCTGTCAGGGCAGGATTTCGCTGAAATGGAGGCACGCTATGGTGCCATCACTTCCAGTATGTCACAGGAACTTCAGGATCTGGAAGCACAGGAGCAGAAAGCGTCCCGGCGTTATGAAGAGGCGCTGGATGAGCTGACTCATCTGAGTGGGAAATATCATCTGAATTCAGAGGAATGGCGAGACATACGTTACGACCGGAAAGGGGAATCTCACAGAGAGATTCTTCTGGAGGACGTCAGAAAGAAGCTGAATGTCAAGAATATGCTCTGGAATGAGGAGGACAAACAGATTGCCGTCCTGATTCAGCAGAAAGAGGACCGGTTGAAGCGGATCAAAAGTGAATGTGGTGAAGATCATGCTCTTTCGAAGGCAGAGATTTCGGATCAGGACTTTGATGCCAGAAGGAATAAACTCCTATATCAGAAAACTGAGATTCAAAAGCAGGAGAATAGCCTGAAAAGTCGTCTGCAGAGCTATGATGAGAACCTGACCGCACTGGCAGAGTATCATGATCTTCCCCTCCAGAATGAGGTTGTGTGGGAGCAGAACTTTTCCGCGATGGATAGCCGTGCCCTGCGAACCTTTAAGGGCATTCTGATTCGTGATTATAATCAGCACATCCGTGACGGACAGGAGGCGAAGGAAAGGATGGTTCATGTCTTAAATCGAATTGTCCGCATGGACCAGTTCCAGGATGATTTCTATAAGAAGCCGCTGGAGTCCATGCTGGAGTTATCGGAGGACGCATCTTCCGTACTGAAACAACTTGCCACCACACTACAGTCCTACGACAGTCTGATGGAGAAGCTGGAAGTAGATATCTCTCTCGTGGAGAAAGAGAAGAAAAAGATTGTGGAGCTGATGGAGGATTATCTCAAAGAAGTGCACCAAAATTTGGGAAAAATCGATCACAACTCTACGATCATAATCCGAAACCGCCCGATTAAGATGCTCAAGATTCAGGTTCCCGCTTGGGAGGAGAATGAAAACCTCTACCAGATGCGTCTGCAGGATTTCATCGATGAGATTACGAAAAAAGGAATTGAACTGTTCGAGAAAAATGAAAATGCCCAAGAGTATTTCGGAACCCATATCACAACCAAGAATCTGTACGATGCGGTGATCGGTGTGGGGAATATTCAGATCAAACTGTATAAAATCGAAGCACAGCGAGAGTATCCGATCACCTGGGCGGAAGTTGCCCGCAATTCAGGCGGTGAGGGGTTCCTCTCGGCTTTTGTGATCCTGACCAGTCTGATGTACTATATGCGAAAGGATGACACCGATATTTTTGCAGATAAAAATGAGGGAAAAGTTCTGATTATGGATAATCCATTTGCTCAGACGAATGCCTCCCATCTGCTGAAACCACTGATGGAGATGGCAGAAAAGACGAATACCCAGCTCATCTGTCTGAGCGGACTTGGCGGAGAGTCTATCTATAACCGGTTTGACAATATCTATGTTCTGAATCTGATTTCAGCCTCTCTGAGAAACGGTACAGAATACCTGAAAGGCGATCATATCCGGGGAGATGATCCTGAGACCATGGTAGTATCACAGATTGAGGTGATGGAGCAGCAGGAATTGCTGTTTTGAGAACAATGCGACAGCCCCTTCTCCTTTATTTGCCTTTCAATCTTGTAATTTAACTGAAAGGGAACTGAAAGGTTTCTCAATTATAATAAAAATGATGAACATGTTTGTTCGGGTCACAAGGTCATGCTTTTTCATGCAAACATGAAACGCAGGACCTTTTGATCCTGGTATCATAAAAACTAAGTAAAAACCTTAGCTCTACAGATACGCTTGGACCAGTTGCAGATGACTATAAGCCTTCAATCAGAGGATGCTAAGGAATCAAATCAACTAATTATCTAGACCCGCTGGCAAAAGAAAGACAGGTATCCATTGTCGCTAATCTGGAAACTACGGTTGCCTATGTGGGAGATTCTTATTGGATCTCACAGGCACTACTTAACATTATGAAAAATGCTGTTGAACATACCAATATGAACGGAAAGATATTTGTCTGTCTGAAAGAAAAGGGTACAACGGTGAAGCTCAGAATCGAGGATGAGGGGACTGGAATCTCGGCCGAAGAGTTGCCGCATCTATTCGAAAGGTTCCATCGGGGATCATTTACGAAAGCCGGATACGGAATTGGACTCAATATGGCTTATGATATCATAAAGGCTCATCACGGAACACTAAGTGCGGGAAATAGGATGGAAAAGGGGGCATGGTTTCTGGCGGAATTCCCAATACTCGAAGGAAGCAGGACCTATCAATAAGGGAGAGCCATCAGGCTCTCCCTTAAATGTTCTCATATAATTGATATAAACGTCTAAAGCCAGTGGGATTGCGGTAGCCCTATTTCAATATCCAATAATATTATCTGAAACTGCTGATGAGTTCCGATGAATATTGCAGGATCATTGATGCGTCTCTGGTATCGATGACACCGTCGAGATTGACATCTGCCGCATCTTTGGCATCCCAAGTGAGGTCATCCAGTTCTGCGGCTGATCTTAAGAGGGAAACAGCATCTTTGGTAGTTACTTCACCGTCTCCATCCAAATCTCCGAGGATACGCACCTGGGATAATTCCTCAGTAAGTGCACTGATGGAATTTTTGACATCTGCAATTGTCGCATCAATATTTTGATATACGATGTTCGCCTGATCAAGTGTTTCTCTCAATCCCTGTATAGAAGTCGGAGTGTATTTTATCTCCTCAGCAAGAATTGATTCCGCCTTTTCAATCCATGGCTTGAGATTATCACGATTTCCCCGTAATACTAATCCACCAATGGCATCACTGATCTGATTGCTGATATCGGAAATCTGTGAGGAGGTTCGATTATCATCGGCAAGTATGACCTCTGCATTTTTGAGTGCATTCTCCAGATCAGAGATCGAAGTACTTGTAAACTTCTCTTTCTCACTGAGAAATTCGTTCGCAATATCTACCAGTTTTTGCAGGTTTGAAGCATCCGCAATGTCCAACAGATGAATCATGGCATCGAGCAGTTCATTGCTGTGTTCGTCAAGTTCACTCTGGCTGATGGAGGGATTCTTCAGATCCTTGTTTACCAGATCCAGTGCGTGTTGAAGTTTCTGGATGGCATCCGGACGATATTTATGGGATTCCTGGAGAATCTTTTGGGCTTCGCGGACCAGAACTTCTGCTGCTGTTGTGTTTGGTCCCTCGTTTAGATCGTTAAAGGCTTTTGCGAGATCTGCATATGCGGCGTCATATTGTTCCTGTGTGGTTTCATCCGATTGCAGCAGGCTTTTTGCATTGTTGTATTTTTCTATCAAAGCTGCCCAGGAATCTTTTGTGAAGTCTTGTTCATCCAGACCATCCACCATTTCCAGAAGCTTTTCGAGAGCATATCTTGTAGTCTCATCAGGTTTTGATGGTTCTGTCGGTCCAGCCGGAATATTGTCAATTCGTGAAGTACTGATACCTTTTACGGTCCAGTTGAAATCGGCCATCTTGTCGAAATTACCCATCGTCTGCTCTGCCTTCCACCAGCTATCCCCTGCTTGAATCGTGAAAGTATGCTCTTTTGTGAGATCAAGCCCGGAAATTGTCCAGGTTGTATCAGAGGTTGTGATTGCACCATTTACCGGGTTAAAAGCTTTTCCATCTTTTCCAAATACGGGTATCTGATCTACATAGACACGATACCCATTTACCTTTGTGTCATCCGATGCGGCATCCCAGGTCAGTACCACATCACCGTTATCAGAAACAGTTGCGGTAACTTTGACATTTTCCGGGAATACAGGGGCTTTGTAGTCATAGTTGTCCAAGGTTCGGATGGATGCCTGATTGTAGGAGAATTCTGTTCCGGCATCGGTAAATGCCTTGATTTCTACGTTATTGTCCGTGCCTGGGGTGAGACGTCCAATCTGTTTTGATACAGTTTCAGAATTCTTGTAATCCGGAATCTGATAGTTATAGACTGTCTTTTTCAAATCCCCGTTGGCATATAGTTGATATCCGCGTACTCTTGCGTCGCTTTGATATGCGGACGGCCATTCTGCCTGTGCACAGGTGTAGATACCATTGGAAAGAGCTACATCAATCGAAGCAGGGGCGGTGATATCTGCTGTATCAAGATCTCCGGATGTTGTAAGCGTTGTCTCGCCAAGTTCTGTCTTGTTTCCGGTTTCATCACTCGCATAGATTTTAAATGTATACGTTACACCGGAGGAGAGTCCGGGGAGTGTCGCAGATGTCTCTTCAATTCCATCAACAGCGTCCACCTTTTCATCGTCGAGGAACGTATCGACACCATAGAGTACGTTACCGGAATTGTCATCGGCTGCACTCCAGGAAAGATCAGCGGATCTTCCGTCTTGGGCGGACACAGCATTTATTTCAGATGCAGGATCAATCGCGGGAGCAGAGGAAATATTGTCCATGACAGCGGTGTCTGCGTTTAATGTTTCAAGTGTACTGCCCTGAAAACGGATGTTTTTGCTGTATTTGATATTGGTCCATGCTCTATCGTTTTTTTTGTCAATTGCTTTCCCGTTATAGGAATTGGTCTTGACATTATAGAATACGGAGTTTTCACATCCTGTGAGTGTATCCCATCCATTATAATTCTTGAAAGAACCATTTCCGCCTACATCTCCGAAGGTGATGTCCTGAAAATAAAGGTTGCTGTGAACGTGCCATGGCTTGTCCGGATGGTTGACGGGGTCTACATCCGCGTATACACAGATCGTATTCTGGGTTGGTCCATATACGGAGATATTATAGGAAGCAAAATTGTAGAATCTTCCAATTTCTGCTGCCTCAGTGGAGGAGGCACTGTTCGGGTCACTGTAACTTGTAGTGAGCACCCAGCCCTGTGTGGGATCTGCTGCTGCACAGTCACGCATGGTGATGTTAGCACCAAAACCACCGTTTGTCGGTGCACTCTTGAAGCGAAAAGCTGCATCAATGTGATTCATCACCGTATCCTCGAAGAGAACATCCTGAATTCCGTTTCCGGTATGGCTGCCTGCGGCAAGACCGCCGTGTCCCTCGCGGAGGAAGTTGTTGAACATCCAGACTTCCGAGTTGGTTTGAATGTCACAGTCTCTGGCACCTTCGCCGACAGAAGCGCCGAATCCCAAGTTATCATCTCCGGTGTCATTGCAGTTATTCCAACAGATGACATTCTGGGAACATCCAAATCCAAGACCGTCCCCATTATTGCCGTCGTAGGAGAGAACCTTGACATTTGTTGCTGATACGTTCCTGGAATCTAAGATATTGACGGAGTGATTGGCCGGATTCATGACTGTTACGTCACCTAGGTATACATTTGTGACATTTCTCATGATGATCAGACTGGAACGTGTCGCATACGCATTTGTCAAATCGGCCGCATCTATCTCTGAAAGCTTGTCATCTTTGTTTGTGGCAATTTTTCCTGCCAGTGCGTTTACCACATCATCGGAATACTTCTTGCTTCCGTTCGCATCTGTTACATTGGACAGATATTTTCTTGCTGAATCTGCAGCCTGCACACCGTAGTGATATACTTTTTTGTTGTTGCCGGCAACCCATCTGGGAAGTGCGTATTTTTCGTTGCCCTCGACCGTAAGATCGACATCGCCGGCCTGTTGTGTGGAAGGATCTCCGGCATTCGGGATGTATCCATCTTTATAGATTGCATCTTTTGCGCCATATTTCCAGCCGTTTCCATAGACAGTGCCATTTCCGGTTACACGGATATTTTCAAGCGGCTGTGATTCATCGGAACTTACAGCATTGATCAGCCCCCAGCCTCTGGTATCCGTGTAGAAGGGATACATGTGGAAGCCGATCTCAAAGTGATCACTGTTCGGTGATGCCCATAACGTTCCGTTGACTTCAAGAGTCATGTCACTTTTCAGCCAGATTGCGCCGGAGACGAAAGTACCTTCCGGGATCACAACCTTGCCGCCAGGAGTACATGCATCAATTGCATCCTGAATGGCTTTTGTGTTTGCTTCTATAAAGGTGTTTGTCTCGTCGTCATATGTTGTGTAGCCCTCGGAGGTTTTGGCACCATACTCGGTAATGTCAAAAACTTCCGGAGAAGGGGTGGTTTTCTGATCAATTGATTTGGGAGTGCCTAGCTCATTGCCGGCCTCATCGATGGCGACAACTGAGAAGGAATAATTGGTATCTGGCTTTAATCCCGTTGCCAAAAAGGAGTGGATATCGACATTTACGGTATCAATATCACTATTGCCCTTGTCTTGATAATAATCGTAGAATGCATCCATGTATTTCGCAGTCCATTCGGCGTTAACTTTGAAGTTCTCCCGTGCAGTTTCCTGAAGTTTTCCATTGATATAGACGTGATAATCGGCTATATTATCATACTTTTCGGGTTTCTTCCAGACCAAACCGATACTGGTATCATCGTAAGCCAGTGTGGGAACCAGAAGGTCAGAGATATCATTGGATCCTCTCGCTTTATCAAAAAGAGGGCTGTCCAGATCTTTCGTGCCAAAGGTGTCGCTGCTTATGACATCGAAGACTTTGCTGTCCACGTACTTGTCGTGTCCTTCGGTGCCAGGCATTCCGGCTGCCCTTGTGTTTACTGTGGAGAAAACTGTTGTGAGCGTTATGAGTGTGGCTGACAGACATAAAGCTGATTTGAATTTATTATTCATAGATGAACCTCCGCTATGGTGTGGGACAGCAGGACTGGATCCACAAAGCTGTGTAGCAGTCCGCGCTGCCGTTGAGTTAAAAAAGCCGAAATGGAGATTCCATCCCGGCCTTTTGGTGTATGGTTTTATCTATTTGGTTATTTATTTCTTTTCCATCTTATTTAAGGAATCGACAATCTGTTTTGACCAGTCAGTTCCGCCTTCTTTTTCGAAACGAGCATACTCGTCATCAATATTGGCACCTTGTGTCACAACATTTGCAATAATTGTATTTTTCAGTGTTGTCAGATCTCCGTTGTACTGGCTCATCTCATCTGTTGAGACAAAGTTTGGAGCCAGAGTGGAGTTGTCGTTAAACAGCTGCTGAGCATCTCTTGCCTCCGGTGCGATCTGTTCTGCACCGGGATCCTTTTCCTTGAAGTCTGAGATGGAGAGCATCGGATCAATATTATTCTTGGTCCATTGCGTTCCTGGTTTTTCAAGACTCTCAAGCATATGGAACTGACCTTCTTCATAAGTGTTTCCACATACGGTTTCTGCTTTTGTCGACCAGTGTGTTCCTTCTACACCATAAGTCCACAGAACCTGCATATCTCCGCCGTCGAGCATGCTTTCGATGAAATACTTAAACACGCCTTCCGGATTCTTACATGCTGCAGTGATCGCGAACACCGGCGGGCGCCGTTCCAGATACTTTCCAACCTCTTTAATTGGAGGAAGAGCAACCAGTTTGTCATCTCGATTGTTTGCTGCAAGGTTTACTTTTAAGTTTGTAGCCCAGGTACCTGCCCAATAGGTGAATACGCCGAACTTATCTTCGTAAAATTTGTTTCTGCAGTCGTTTGTTCCATTCGTAAGAGACTCTTTGTCGATGTAGCCTGCCTGATAAGCATCACGCAGACGGCCGATCGCCTCTTTCATGGAATCCTCTGTGAAACCGTCCACCCAGGTTCCGTCATCTTTCTGATAGAAACTTGGATATGCACCCTGATAGAATTCCGGAAGATAATTGACAAAAGGAATTTCTTCACCGATCAGACGGGCAGAAGATACACCATAAGTATCTCCATCAACGCCATTGCCGTCCGGATCCCCTTCGGTGAATGCCTTCAGCATATTGATGTATTCATCATAAGTGGTTGGAACGTCCAGGTTGCAGTTGTCCAGCCATTTTTGCTTTACATATGTCACGCAGCCATTTCCACGGCCGTTTGCAAATCCGTAAAGTTTTCCATCAATATATAGATTTTTAATCAGATCCTCGTTGTTGATACGACCGGAAGCTTTCAGTTCGGAATTTTCCCAGGCATCTGTCATATCCCAGAGGGCCCCTTCCTTTGCATATCCGGAATAGTAGGTTGGATCCAGCAGGACAACATCTGGCCAGTTGTCCGGTCCGCTTGCGAAAGTCTGACCCAGAACATCATGATAAGCATCATGATCTGGCTGTGTGAGTTCAAGCTTTATTCCGCTGAGTTCTTCAAATCTCTCAACGAACTTGTCCTGTGCATTCTCTTTGGTGAAAACAGTCCCATCAATCATAAGTTTAATCTTGTCGGGCTTTTCTACATCCTTTTCTTTAGAATCCTCAGATGCAGATGATTTTGCTGAAGTTGCTGACTTTGCATCTTTGCCGGCGTCATTTCCACAGCCTGCGAACGTTGTTGCAGCCATCATTGCGGCTAAAAACGTGCATAGCATCTTTTTTCTCATACTTATTCTCCTCCTAATAAATAGTTATTCTGCTGTCCCTAATCTCATGCTCTAAGCAATGTGCACAAGATATCAGCGATTACGACACAAAAATATCATAGGATTTCTAGCTGCGCAAGGCTCATATTTCGAACAAAGGACATTTCTTGTGATTATTTGTGTAAAAAAGAGGGTGCATATTTTTTGATTTCCATCATTTTGAAGGGAACCCATGATCGTAAGGGGTTAATTTGCAAGGAATGTAAGGGCTTACAGCTTGCATTTTTTTGGGTTTTGTGATATTCTTAGAAAGCAACAAATGCGACACCACCGGAGGCGGATTTTAATGAAATTCTTAAAAAACATAACTAAAAAAGGAGATAATTTTGCCGCTAAGTTAATGCTTTCTTATAGCATATTGCTTTTGATTATTCTGTTGATTGGTATAAATCTCTATGATATAAGTAAAAATAATCTGCAAGAGAGTGTGAAAGCTCAGACAAAGTCTCAACTGGAAGATGCGGCGGGAAAGTTTGATTCTGATCTTGCCTCTATGCAAAATCTGGCATTGTACTTTACCAGAGATCGGATGATCACAAAATTTGCAAGGACATCAATATATGATGAGAATGAATTTCATCTGAATGCCTATAACGCACAGATCAGCTGCCGGGTCTACACCCCCATACAGCGGCTCCTTCCAATTAATTCCTATTATATACATTTCAACAACAGTGACTATATTCTCTCACCAACTGCATTTTCCCACATGAAGAACTACTATCATTCAAATTCCATGTTGGAGAATCACTATGGTCAGTGGCAGGACACTCTGAAAAATGGGGAAAAATATTCCACGTTCCTCCCCCTCTCAGATTTTAAGAAAGACAGTGAGGATTATCTGTATATTTTGCCATTGAATACGTACATCTTTCATCCGGTTCCGGCTGAATTATGCTATGAGATTGACAAGGATAAACTTACAGGAATCTTCTTCTCATTAGTTTCGCAGGAAGGGGGAGCACTATATGTGGAAGATTCCAGAGGAAAACTTCAGTTTTCGCTGGGAGATCAGGCCGGGGATTTTGATAGAAAAGAACTGAGAAACCTGAATTATAAGGACGACAACGCCAATTTTAAATATAAAGGTGATAAACTCAATGTCACCAGACAGACCTCTTCTGCCTTTGACTGGACATACTATTTCGTTCTTCCTGAGACAACCATCAGCAGCTCTCTGTCTCAGCTTAGGAATATGTTCTTGTTTATCACAGCGGCGGGACTTTGTATTGGGTTTATGTTTCTGCTTTTTATCAGCAGAATCAATGAACGTCCGGTGCTTCAGCTGAATGAGCAGCTGAATGATACGTTGAGTCGGGCGCAGCAGCTGCAAAGTTCCCTTGACTTTCAGCAGCCGCTGGTTCGAAATACATTCATAAGAAATCTGATGCTCGGACGGATCTCTTCGAAAGATGAGATGAGCTACATCAAAAAATATCTGAAATTAAGTGACGATGATAAGACATATTTTGTTTTATATCTCGTGACTTATCCGAATGAAGAACAGCTTGAAGAGTATGGAGATACACAATATACCCGTGATCTTGAGGATACAGAAGAATTCAGCTATGCTAATTCACTGTCCTATGATACGAATATCATTCACTGCCTGCAAAAGTACTTTGGAGAGCCGTTGTATGTTTTCAATCCGAAGAAACACAATTATGCGATTCTTCTTTCGACTGGTTATCAGGATGATACGGAGGATAAGGAATTTCCCGCAATCTGTGAAAAATTCGAAAACCTGCATGAGGATCTGTTGAATCAGTATGCGATCTGGACGATCGGCGGACTTGGCAATACCAATCATCATCTGGAAAATACGTGGAAATCATATCAGCAGGCCTATGAAGCGGTAAGCTATGCGTCATCGACGAATATTATCCAGATTTACAGTAATCTGGATCTGGCCTCAGATGCGTATTACTACCCTTCTCAGCTGTCAGACTCGCTGACAAACTTTATCAAAGCGGGAAATAAGAATCAGGTGGCAGAGACCTTTAAGTTTATCATCAAGGAAAACCTAAAGAAACGTGCTCTTTCTTATCCGAAGATGCAAAGTCTTTTGACGGAGATTTACAGCACGCTGTCGAGAATCCGCTACAGCATACCAGAAAAGGATAAAGATGAAACGATCAAACTGGTGGATCAGAAACGAGAGGAGTATCTCTCTTTCCGCCAACTGGAAGATATCGCACTTACGTTGTGTACATTTTATGGAAAAAAGACATCAAAAAGCCAGACGATCGACGATATCAAAGACTATATCCAGAAGAACTACAAGGATTCGTCGATGTGCCTTACAAAACTTTCTGATGAATTTAGACTTTCCGAGAGTTATCTTTCTTATCTGTTCAAGGAGTCGACTGGGGAGAATTTTTCTATGTATCTTGAGCATATCCGGATGGATGCGGCTCTTAATCTGGTGAAGGAGAGTGATATTCCTCTGTCTGATATTTACCAGGAGGTCGGCTATAACAATGCGAATAGTTTCAGAAGGGTATTTAAGAAAACATATGGAGTTTCTGCAAAAACAATGCGGGATTCGACAAGGGAAGGGAAATAACGACTATGGAAAAGAATATACCGGCTGTCTCACCGGAATCCGTTGGGATTCCATCCCAGGCAGTTACTGATATGATTGAAGAACTGGAGAAAAATCATGTCCCAATGCATTCACTGATGCTGGCAAGACACAATAAACTGGTGACATCTGCATTCTGGCGGCCATTTGGCCCGGGTCAGCTTCATCGGTTGTTTTCCGTCAGCAAGAGCTTTGTCTCCATCGCAGTGGGATGGCTTGAAGAGGATGGTCTCATCCGTCTGGACGATCCGATTGCACAATACTTTCCAGAATACCTTCCTGAGAATGCAGATCAGTGGCTGAAGGCAATGACGATACGAGACATGCTTGCAATGCAGACCTGCCATACAGCGACAACTTATAAGATCCATCCGGATCAGAACTGGGTGGAAAGTTTCTTTGTGACACCTCCGAGCCATTGTCCCGGAACTACTTTTAATTATGATACGTCTTCGCCACATACACTTGGAGCACTGGTGGAGAAACTTACCAGGATGCCAGTTCTGGATTATCTGAGAAGCAAATTTTTAGATGAGATCGGCTTTTCACCGAGGGCATATATGATTTGCGATCCATTTGGGACATCCATGGGTGGTTCCGGCCTTATGGCAGAGCCACTAGATCTTATGAAATTTGCACTTGCCGTCTTAAATAAAGGCAGAGCAGAAGACGGGCAGATACTGATTCCCGAAAAGTATCTGAATCAGGCTTGTTCCTGCCAGTCATCTACGCAGCATGTGCGTTCTACAATTGACGAAGGGCAAGGCTATGGCTATCAATTCTGGATGACACGCCATAATGGTTTCTGCTGCAATGGCATGGGTGGTCAGTTTGCAATCTTTCTTCCAAAAGAAGATATCGTGTGTGTGACCACTGCCGATACACAGGAGGTAAATGCAGGGAATCAGACGATTTTCAATGCGTTTTTTGATCATATTTTGCCTGCATTAAAAGAGATGCCGCTTGCTGAAGATAAAAAGGCCAGGGATCAGCTTGAAAAGAAGATTCATTCTCTGGTTATACGTCCGGTGAACGGAGAACTTCGGACAGACTGTGATGGATTTTTGGGAAAGACAGTCTATCGGGTGACAGAAAACTCGAAAGCCTTTCAAAAGTTCTTCTTTGAATTCTCGGATTCTTTCCGGGAGGGGAGCTTTCACTTCTACAGGGACAGCAGTTGGCACGTTCTGCACTTTGGACTGGGAGAGGTGAGAGAAGATGTGTTCCCAATTTATGATGACCGATGTGTAACTTCGGCGGCATGGACATCGGAAGATAGCTTATACCTTCGTTGCAGTCTGATCGGCGAGTCTGTCGGAACCATTCATCTCCAGTTTACATACAAGGATGGATGGATGTATCTCGCCATGCGTAAAAAAGAAGAGACTATGTTTCAGGAATTCAGCGGATACTTAAGTGCTGTGGCTGAGGTCAAAAGAAATGCAAGTTAAATATTAGACAATCCCTCGTATATCACGGATTCAAACTTTAGGGTGCAGATAAATTGATGAAAATCAAAAAATCTGCACCCTCATTTTTGCACATTAAACTATAAATGGTGGATGGAAAGAAAATATTACACCTTGAAATGATCAAAACATTATGTTAATTTTGATAAGTAAATTCAATATCCTTGTGCAAGGTGTTCAACATACTTTGGAATAGAACCGTTGCCGGGATGACAACCTGTAGGAGGAGACACAAAAAACATGAAGAAAAGAATTGCGTGCATGGCATTGGCTGCGCTTATGGCGACCACAATGTTTGCCGGATGTGGAAAAGATTCCAATTCAAGTTCAGGAAGCTCAGCAATTACTGCGGCTGACGGAGATATAAAAAAACCTGACAAGATCAAAGTTATGTATAATGGAACTGTTTTCACGAAGGAAAACGGACAGGATCAGTTCAAAAAGCGCTGGGAGGAATTGACCGGTATAAAATTAGAGATCACTCAGCCGGATCATGATGCTTACTATGATGTTCTGGGGCAGACGATGGCAAGCGGCCCGGACAACTGGCCGGATGTTGTGCTGCTGGATCCGACTTATTACGCCGGTTATGCGAAAGAGGGAGCTCTTTGGGATATGACGGATGCCTGGGAGAATTCTGAACTGAAAGCTTCCGGTCGTATCAATAATGAAGATTTGATCGAGAATCTATATATTGATGGAAAACTTTACGGTTTTACAACCGGTCGTGGAAATGGCTGCGTGACATACGTAAAACAGAAATGGCTGGACAACTGTAATTTGGAAGTTCCAACCACTTATGACGAGTATATTAATATGCTGAAAGCATTTACAGAAGGGGATCCGGACGGCAATGGTGTAGATGGCGACACCTATGGTTTATCCACAGCCGGCTTAATTGGCGAAGAAATACCTTATGTCAATTATCTTCCTGAATTTTATCAGGATGCATATCCGAGTTTCTATCAGAAAGAGGATGGAACTTGGGTGGACGGATTCACAGAAGACTCTATGAAAGAGGCAATTGAACGTCTGCGTGATGCTTATCAGGCTGGCTATATAGACAGAGAATCTCTTACGAATGGAACGAATGACTGCAGAACTAAGTTTTATGAGGACAAGTTTGGTGTGTTTACTTATTGGGCAGGCACCTGGGCTACCAACCTCAAGACAAACTTATTGGCAAACAATCGGGATGATAAATTGGTTGCAATTCCTCCGATTAAAGAGGTTGGAAAGTATCTGGAACGCCGTCCGTCGGTATTCGCAATTACTGCAGCATGCAAGAATCCGGAAGGCGTGTTTAAATATTTTATAGAAAATATGCTTGATGGCGGAGATATGCAGGTTCTGTGGACTTATGGTGTAGAAGGAACACACTGGTCGACAAAAGCAGAAACCGTATGTGGAAACACTTATGAAGAAGGTCAGTTCCATATGCTGGAAAGTATGGAAAAACCCGGAACTCAGTACACGAAGAATAACATCGATCCTATGCTTGCTATTGGAGATTTCAAAGAGAAAGATCCGGGAGCAGATCAGATCGCTCCGGAGGCGAAAGAATCTCAGGAGATGTTTAATGATAATTCCAAACTGGCACCAAACTTTTTCTCTACAGATGAGATGGGACAGTACAATGGAGATCTTACAACCTTGAAAAACACAATTATTGCCAATGTTGTAACACAAGGTTCAAGCATCGATGAGGAGTACAAACGCTTTAAGGACGAAGGCGGAGCTGAATGGTCGAAAAAGATCGTGGATTCTTTAAATAAGCTGAACAAATAATTCGTTCGGTGAAAGAAAAGAGGCCGGAATGGAAATGAGTCCATTTCGGCCTAATTAAAAGGAGGATATGCAGATGAGCAAGAGCAAGGCGGCTGCAGGGGTACCACAAAAACGTAAGTCCGATACACGAAAGAGGATGTATAAGTATCGCGGCTTTTATTTTATGTTCCTGCCAGTTCTAATTTTCACCATTGTGTTCCATTACCTGCCGATGTTTGGAATCGGATATGCGTTTACGGACTACCATGGAATCAACAAACCGACATTTGTCGGATTGGACAACTTCAGAAAAATGTTCGCTGCACCGGGATTCTGGACAGCTTTCTGGAACACGTTGAAACTGAGTATTGTGAAACTGATTCTGAATACGGGAGCGGCAGTATTGATCTCCCTGCTGTTGAATGAGATCAAGAATACAGCATTTAAGAAGACAACACAGACAATTATTTACCTGCCGCACTTTATGTCATGGGTTGTCACAGCTTCTGTATTCACCCTGATTCTTTCCCCGTCAGGAGAAGGACTTGTAAACTCTTTGCTGGTTCATTCGGGAATATTGAAAAAGGGATCAGAAATCTATTTTATGGGGAATAAGAAATGGTGGGTACCGATTTTCTATATCGTAAATGTCTGGAAAGATACCGGATGGGGAACAATTATATTCCTTGCAACCTTGTCAGGCATCAGCCCCGAATTGTATGAAGCTGCTACGATGGATGGTGCAGGGCGTTGGAACAGAATGCGTTATATTACCCTGCCGGCACTCTCCAATACAATTGTAACCGTATTGATTCTGAACCTGGCTAAGGTTATGAACCTGTTTGAATCTGTATTCGTAATGCAAAACGATGCAGTAATCAAACAGTCCGATGTACTGCAGACCTATATTTATACACAGACCTTTAACAGCGGGGCACTGCCGAATTACGGTTATACAACTGCCGTTGGTATTGTAAAATCTCTGGTTGGCTGTGCACTGGTATTGGTTTGCAATCATCTGAGCAAGAAAACCCGCGGCCGCGGTATTGTATAGGAGGCAATGTTATGACGAATAAGACGGCAAAAAAGAAACATAAGATCTCAACTTTTTCCGTTGTGAATGGAATCATTTTTATTCTGATTTGTCTGTTTATCCTGATTCCGATTTACAAGGTTGTAATCGACTCTCTGGATTTGCATACGACTTACGGGATGAAACTCTGGCCTGAAAAGTTCGGCCTGGCGGGATATCGCTCCGTGTTCTCAAACCCGACGCTGTACCGCCCGCTTTTGATCTCTTTGATCACAACGATAGCAGGAACGGCGCTTGGACTACTTCTGTGTACGTTAGGTGGTTATGTACTGATTCAGTGGGACATGCCGGGAAGGAACTTCCTTGCAGGACTGCTTTTGTTTACGATGATTTTCGAAGGCGGAATGATTCCGACTTATCTGGTTGTGAATAAACTGCATATGACGAATACTCTGTTCTCGGTTATCTTTATTCCGGCAATCAGTATCTACAATCTGGTACTGATGAGAAACTTCTTCGAGGGGATTCCGCAGGCGTTGTTTGAGGCCGCCGAGATAGACGGATGTTCCCCTATGCAGATTTTCTATAAGATTGTACTTCCGCTTTCCAAAGCGGCGCTGGCGTCCATCGGACTGATGTTTGCGGTGACATACTGGAACGATTATACAAACTTCAAGATCTATATCACGAATGCAGATCTGTATAATTTCCAGATGAAACTGAGAAGTCTGATTATGGGAAGTGATCTTCCGACAGCACTTTCCGGAGCTTCGGAGAATACGGTTAAGAATGCGGCTGTCATGGTTGCAATCATTCCGTTCATGATCATCTATCCGTTCTGCCAGAAGTACTTTATCTCAGGTATCAATATGGGTGCGGTGAAAGAGTGAGTAATTGTTCCCGCAATCCTCTAAACATAAAAAGGAGACAGCAATGAGTAATCCACGGATTTTCTGGGCCGGAGATTCTACGGTGACACAAAACGATTACCGCACATATCCCCAGTCCGGAATCGGACAAGGTATCAGATTATACATTCAAAAAGAAATCGAAATCAAAAATCATGCCGTAAATGGCAGAAGTACGAAGAGCTTTATTGATGAATCCCGCCTTGCATCCATTTATGATGAGATCACAAAGGATGACTTTCTGTTTATTCAGTTTGGACATAACGATGAAAAGATCAAGGATCCGTCCCGTTATACGGATCCTGACAGTGAGTTTTGCGTAAACCTCGGAAAATATGCCGCTGCAGCAAGAAATAAGGGTGCACATCCGGTTTTTATCACTCCTCTTTACAGACGTACGATAAAAGAGGATGGTATGTTGTATCAAGAAGAACATCTGGCTTATCAGAAAGCAATGATTAAAACTGCAGGAGAACTTCATGTTCCCTGTATTGATCTTTGTGCTGCAAGTAAAAAACTGATCGAGAAGACACCGACAGACGTCAGTCAACATTGGTTTATGAATCTTGAAAAAGGCGAGTTTGAGAATTTTCCGGATGGAAAACAGGATAATACTCATCTTCAGTGGAGTGGTGCGATAATTTTCGGAGGACTTCTGGCAGCAGGTCTTAAGGCACTTGGCGGCATCTATGAAGAACTATTAATTGAACCTGAAGAACTGACAGTCTCATTTGAGGGCGAGGTATTCCATGAATAATGATAAGTTGTGGTCACAAGATCTGGGAAACGGCATCTATCGTAATCCGATACTTTTTGCCGACTATTCAGATCCTGATGTGATACGTGTAGGGGATACCTACTATATGACGGCTTCCAGTTTTAATTATACACCAGGTCTTCCGATTCTAGAATCGGGAGATCTTGTCAACTGGAAACTGATTAATTATGCGGTTGAAAATATTGACTATCCTGACTATGTTAAGCCTCAGCACAGTAAGGGCATCTGGGCTCCGGCCATCCGTTATCATGATGGATGGTTTTATATTTTTTACGGGATGCCGGATGAAGGCATATTCATGGTGAGAACAAAAGATCCTCATGACACATGGGAGGCTCCCGTTCTTGTACTCGAGGGAAAAGGGCTGATTGATTCCTGCCCGTTCTGGGATGAGGACGGCAAGGCTTATGTGGTACATGCCTATGCGAAAAGCAGGATTGGTTTTAAGAGTTTTCTGGGACTTTTTGAAATGACTCCGGATGGGACAAAAGCAGTCAGTGAAGACCATCTGATCTTTGACGGAACAAAGACACAGATGACAATTGAAGGTCCGAAAATGCTAAAAAGAAATACCTACTATTATATCTTTGCTCCGGCGGGCGGCGTCACGAAAGGTTGGCAGACAGTGCTCCGCTCCAGAGATATTGCCGGTCCATATGAAGAAAAAATCGTGATGCGTCAAGGTGATTCACCGGTTAACGGACCGCATCAGGGGGGGCTTGTAGATACACCAGAAGGCGAAGAATGGTTTATTCACTTTCAGGATATGGGAGCGTATGGACGTGTCGTACATCTTCAGCCGGTATGTTTTAGAGACGGATGGCCCATCATCGGTATTCCAAAAGCAGGAGAAGACTGGGGAGAACCATGCCTGTTCCACAAGAAGCCGGCACTTCCTGCACAGGAGAGTTGTACCCTGCAGGCATCCGACGACTTTTCCGGTGAGAAACTGGATCTGAAATGGCAGTGGCTGGGCAATCACAGGGATGATTTTTATTCCCTTACTGAGTGTCCCGGATATCTTCGCCTGTACAGTCTAAATCCTTCGAAGGAAGACCCTGTTGTCTTATGGAACTGTGCAAATGTTCTGACACAGAAGATTATCTGCCCGAATTCCATCATGACTGCACATATGTGCTTTCAGAATCTGAAGGAAAATGAACAGGCCGGAGTGATCGTCATCGGTGGAAATTATGGCTGGCTGGGTGTCAGAAATACAAAAGGAAGTCGAGAACTGATATTTTCTGAGTCATTTACCAAAGAAGGTACTGTAGAAGAAAAGGTGTTAAAGCATATTCCTCTGCAAAAAGGCATCCGGGAGATTAATCTGAGAATACAGATTCAAAGAGGCAGGAATGTTGACGCAATTTTCTCATACAGTCTGGATGGAGAGAATTACAAAAAGATCGATTCAAAAATCACCCTTGCTCCACACACATGGGTGGGAGCGAAGACGGGCTTGTTCAGTGTTGCCTGTGATAAAGATGACCACGATGGATCCGTAGAATTTTCAAAAGTACACTATGATAATCCCGACAATGAACCGGATCCGGTATTTCAGATCGCGGAAGATGCAGATTTTGATACCATAAAATATATGGTGGAATTCTCAAAATCCAGTATGAATATCAAAGATGAGAGAAATCGTACCCCACTTCACTATGCAGCAAAGCATCAGAGTCGTGAAGTACTGGAATACTTTGTAAACCGCGTGGGTCTCTCGCCGCTTGAAGGTGACTGTGATCTGATCACACCTTATGAGGTGGCTTGCCAGAACAAGAATCAGGAAGCATTGACGTTCTTTGAAAAAGTCTGCGGTGCATCTCTTTCGGATATGTATAAAAATCCAATTCGAACAGGGATGTATCCGGACCCCTCGATGGTCAGAGTCGGGGATGACTACTATATGGTGAATTCTTCTTTTGTGTATTTTCCATGTATACCGATTTCACACTCCAGAGATCTGATTCATTGGGAGATCATCGGACATGCCATCACTGACAGCAATTGGGCTGCACTTGGGCATTTGGAAGGTGGCCGGGGCTACTGGGCTCCGGATATCTCCTATACGAATGGAAGATATTACATTACAGCTACCTACCGTATGAACGATGATGGAGTTGTTATCCGAAAACAGATGATTGTCTCCTCGGACAGACCAGAGGGTCCATATAGTGAACCGATTTTCATCGATGAGGATGGAATTGATCCTTCACTGTTTCACGATGATGACGGCAGACATTACATGCTTTTAAATCGTGGGGCCAGAATTGTGGAATTGAATCAAGATATGACAAAACAGATTTCCGAAGCGAGCCTGCTGTATTACGGTGATATGAAACGTGCGCCAGAAGGGCCGCATCTTTTGAAAAAAGATGATTACTACTACCTGTTTCTCGCGGAGGGCGGTACAGGTATGGGACATAGAATTACAGTTGCCAGATCGAAAAGTCTCAAAGAACCATTTGTGCCCTGTCCTTATAATCCAATCATGCGCCAGACAGATCCGAATGCCCTGATTCAGCGCTGCGGACACGGAAAACCCGTGAGCACTCCGGACGGGAGATGGTTTATCGCATATCTGTGCGGACGTATGCCAGATCAGAAACATACGCTGCTTGGCAGAGAAACCGCTCTGGATGAAATTGTATGGACAGCAGATGGCTGGCCTCTGATCAACAATGGTGACGGCCCCAGTGTGATGGCCAAAAAGCCATACCCGGCTTTGCAAGATTGCGGGTCAGATGGGTGGACTTATGATATCTGCAAAGGTGAAGTTTCAAAGGAATGGATGAGCCCGAGAGGTATAAGAGAAAAAGATATCGAACGAACTTCAGAAGGAATCTTCATGAAAGGAGATCCGTCAGACCTTGACAGTCTGGATGTAAGGGATGTGCTGCTTCGTCGTCAGACAAGTTTTGATTATGATGTAAAATCAAAGCTTACCATTCGAAAATTGGAGGAATGCGGGGAAACAGGCCTGGTCTGCTACTATGATGAGAGGACGTGGCTAAAATTTGGAGTTTTTAACCAAAAAGGGGATTTGTATGCCTTTGTGGAGGAAAACAGAGGAAATAAAAAAACAAGAAAAGAGCTTGGAAAACTGGAAAACTCAAAAAAACTCTCACTTTCCTGCGAAGTACGCGGGCTGACCCGCAGCTTCCTGCTTGAAAGTGAGAATGGAGAAACGATTGATATAAAGCTTGATCAGGTAGATTATCTGTGCGATGAAGGACATAATTATGGGAAACGGTTTACCGGTCCCACAATTGGCATCTTCTGCCTGGGCTGTGAATCAGAGATTTTAATTTCTGACTTTGCATCCAGGCAGGCATCTTAAGCCTGAAGGGAATGCATCTGATAGAAGATTCCTTTTTTGGCAATCAGCTCATCCCAGGTGCCATATTCTACACATTTGCCATTCCGTAAAACGACAATCTTGTCGGCTGTGCGGATAGTGGAAAGACGATGAGCAACAAGGAATGTGGTTTTCCCCTTGGACAGATTAGCGAGGGCACCTTGAATCTGTTTCTCGGAGAAACTGTCGAGAGCAGACGTTGCCTCATCAAATATGATGACCTCAGGATTCCGGATCAGGGCTCTTGCGATAGAAATCCGCTGCTTCTGACCACCGGAAAGTTTGTCACCGTGAGATCCAACCATAGTATCAAGGCCGTTCGGAAGTTTTTGAATCACATCTTCAAGATTCGCTGCCCGGACGGCTTTTTGCACGTCATCCTCGGTGAAATGTTCCAAGCCGTAGGTGATGTTATCGCGGATACTTCCGGAAAACAGGACAGTAGTCTGTGGTACTACAGCGATGTTTTTGCGATAACTGGGAAGATTCAGCTTTCGGCTGTCAATTCCGTCGATGTAGAGAGTTCCCTTGTTGGGCATGAGAAATCCGATGATGATGTTGATCAGTGTGCTCTTTCCGGCTCCGGATTCGCCGACAAAGGCGATCGTTTCGCCTGCGTGGACGTCGAGAGTGATTCCATCGAGAATTGCTTTCTGATCCTTTGCATACTGGAAGTGAATGTCATCCAGGCGATATTCACCTCTTAATGAAGAGAGCTTCGTCTTTCCACGGTTATCCTCAATATCGTTGTCATTTAGTATCTCACCGATACTGCTGACAGATTCCATACCTCTTGTGATTGTAGGAAGAAGTGTGATGACGGCCGAGACCTGGTTTACAATCGTCGCAAAATAACTTTGATACAGGACAATATCACCGGCGGGGATCTTATGGTTTAAAGCAAGATTTGCCGTAAAAATCAGACAAATCACCTGGAAGATCTGAAAGACAGCCCAGCTTACGGAGCCAAAGGTCGACTGGATGACATCAAGCCGATAACCTTCGGCTGCCACTTCAATCAGTTGTTGGCTCATTCGGCTGCTTTCCTTCTGTTCAAGAGCATGTGCACGTGTGATTGGTATCATTTCCACCATTTCCATTACTTTTGCGGAGGTGGTTTCGATTTCCTTGCGGAATTTTCGGTTATGCTTTTTCATGGGCCGTTTAAATACGAAGATTGTAAGTGCGGCCACAGGAATCGTAAGCAGAAAGAAGAAGAATACAACCCTGCTTTTGGCTACGGTGACACTTAGTGCGACAACGATATTAATCAGAATGTTGAGCAGACTGATAAACATCTGAGAAGACAGTGTTTCAACTGCCTCGACATCACGCATGATCTTAGACTGAATTCTGCCGGATTCCATCTCTTTATGAAATGAGATAGAGAGCTGCTGGATCTTACGGACCAGTGTGCTTCGAAGACTGGCTTCCACACTTCTGGTTGCAAGACTTTTAAAACGCGTGTGCAGATAGTTGGCAGGGATATTGATCAATATCAGTGCCACAATCAGAATCATGTTTGTAAGCAGAAGCTGATGTACATTCTCCGGAGGGTTCGTGACATAATTGACAATATTCGCCGTGACGATGGGCAGTGCCCATACCGGGCTGTGCTTTACGATATAGCAGAGAGTGGAAAGCATGAGCTTCTTGTAATTTCCGCGATACAGGTTCAAAAGAATCTGTACGGGATTATTCTCATGCTGGCGGTAGCTGTTCTGTACGAGGTCATCGTCGAGGTGGAATGGGTAAGAATTTTCTTTCTTGTGTTTAGTTTTCATATCCCAGGACCTCCTCTCGGCCATAATGCACAACTTCCTGATCACTGAATTGATGAATCCAGTCAGGCCGTTTCGATAGGCTGGAGCCGGGACCACTGCAGTGATATTCCGCATAACAGGCAGCGGTGTGAGCGGCTTCTTTGCCCCAGTCGTGCCAACCTTGTCTATGTATATGAGCACCAAGTTCGCATGCAATCAGTGCGGTTTTTGCGTGTTCTCTCCAAGGTCGGCCAAGATATACGGTTCCCGGAGCACAGTCACCGGTAAAACGGCAGTGCGAGAAGACATATCCATAGGTCTGGCCTTTCGGGGTCGAAGCAGCGGTAGTATAGCCATTGATATCTTCGCCTCTGTCCAGAGAATGAATCTCACAGTTTTCGAAGTAAGCGCAGGCTCCGCCAAAGATGAAGTCCACATCGCCCTCGATGTAGCAGTCTTTGTAATATTGGCGGCACAACTGATTCGGAGAGAGTACTTCCGGTTCTGTAAAGGCTGCCACCTGATCTTTTACAGTTTCAGGCAGCGGACCGGTAAATAAGGTATCCTGGTGTCCAAGCAGACGGCAGTTTTGTGCGGTGAAACGATCGCCTCCGACATATAAAGCGATAGCCTGACCGACTTTTCTGCCGTCTCCGGCGGTATTTTCAATTGTCAGGTTTTTCAAAGTGACATGGTTGGAGTTGACCAGAATGGTATAGGTTCGAAATGTTCCTCTTTTGGTATCGTCCGGCAGAACCATGTTGGCATACAATCCGCCGCTTACAACTGTGTGTGCGGCATCCTCGCCTATAAGGACAAGATCCGGGATGCGGATCTCAAGGAGTTCTTTGTAGATTCCGTTTTTGATATAGACCTTTCGTTCCAGTGCCGGATCAGCTGCAAGAGCTGTAAGAGCTGATTGGATAGATGAAAAATCGCCGTCATTGGTTTGTGATACTGTTAACATGATGATTGACACTCCCTTGTTGTATATTTATACTATAGAAGTATAATACCACAAAAAACTGTAATTAGTAAGGAGACGAGATGACTTTGAAAATTTTGTTTAAGAATGCCAGATTTGCCGCTGTTGAATTGGAGGATGGCGGTGTCTATGATATGGAAAAAACATGGAAGATCTTTGTAAATGGTAAATTGTACAAAGAAACGAGCCGTGTAATTAATATGATTTACGGTTTAGAGCCGGAGACGGAATATGAGATTCGCGCTGACCATGGTGATGAGACGGCATGTGTGACATGTAAGACGGATTATGAATATGTGACGATGAATGTGAGGGATTTTGGTGCAAAAGGAGACGGTGTCTCGGATGATACGCATTTTATCCAGGCAGCTGTTATGGCATGCCCGAGAGAGAGCCGTGTTCTGATTCCTTCAGGTGTTTATCGCATCAGTACTCTTTTCCTGAAGGATCATCTCAATCTGGAATTGGAAAAAGGTGCCGTCTTAAAAGCATTTACCGAGCGGGAAAAATTCCCGGTGTTTCAGGGGACAATTCCCGGAAACAGATCCGAAGAAGAGATGCTTCTTGGAACTTGGGAGGGAGATTCGCAGGCGATGTTCTCCGGAATTATCTGTGGTGTGCGTGTGAATGATGTTACGATCTATGGGGAAGGAGTGGTTGATGGAAATGCCAGCCACAAGAACTGGTGGGAGAATCCGAAGGACATCAAAATTGCCGCAAGACCCAGAATGATCTTTCTGAACCAGTGTGAAAACATTGTTGTGGCCGGCATCACAGTGCAGAATAGTCCAAGCTGGAACGTTCATCCGTATTTCAGCCGTCATCTGCAGTTTATCGGGATGCAGATTCTGGGCCCGAAAGATTCCCCGAATACAGACGGACTGGATCCGGAATCCTGTAAGGACGTCAGGATCAC
>ENA-UOOI01001434-UOOI01001434.1-fermentation-metagenome-genome-assembly--contig:-NODE-1434-length-24891-cov-5.387905_pt1 | contig 24891 bp, 36 predicted proteins | sample MGYA00245779_ERZ724027 | MGnify/ENA primary metagenome ERZ724027 (study PRJEB28704, sample SAMN03018318) | fermentation metagenome | biome: anthropogenic terrestrial biome; feature: soil; material...
CACCCAGTTTATGTGCCATAGAATGGTTAACTCCCAGAAATGCATTTGCAAATGCCATACCCGCCATACAAGAAGCATCAGCCATCTTTTCACGGGCTATTGGGTCATCTGCTCCATTATCATACGCAGAGGGCAGATAGTCGAATACTGTCTTTACAGCCTTCATGGACAAGGGCTGGGTAAAGTCTGTAGCCATAATGGAAACATAGGATTCAATGGCATGAGTCATAACATCAATTCCTGAAGCGCTGGTCAGGCCTTTGGGCTGTGTCATCATATTATCAACATCTACGATTGCCATGTTGGGAAGAAGTTCGTAGTCCGCCAGGGGCCATTTTACACCCGTATCTGCATCTGTAATAATGGCAAAGGGTGTCACTTCGGAACCTGTTCCCGCAGAAGTAGGAATTGCTACAAAATATGCCTTCTCTCCCATTTTGGGGAAAGTAAATACTCTTTTGCGGATATCCATAAAATCCATAGCCAGATCTTCAAAGTTTACTTCTGGATGCTCATACATAAGCCACATAATCTTTCCTGCATCCATTGCAGAACCGCCGCCCAAGGCAATGATTGTATCCGGTTCAAAAGCGGAGAGCATCTCTGCTCCTTTTCTTGCACACTGCAGAGTCGGATCGGGTGCAACATCGAAAAAGCATGAATGCTGAATTCCCATCTCATCCAATTTTGCCTCAACAGCATCCACATAACCATTCTTGTACAAGAAAGAGTCTGTTATGATAAAAGCTTTCTTTTTATGCATAATCGTCCCAAGCTCATCCAGCGCTACCGGCATACATCCTTTCTTAAAGTAAACCTTTTCAGGTACTCTGAACCAAAGCATATTCTCTCTCCTCTCGGCAACTGTCTTTATATTTAGCAGATGTTTTACTCCTACGTTCTCAGATACAGAGTTACCGCCCCAGGAGCCGCATCCAAGGGTAAGAGAAGGAAGCAGTTTAAAGTTATAGAGATCGCCGATTCCTCCCTGTGAAGAAGGTGTGTTTATCAATACTCGTCCGGTCTTCATCGCCTCTGCATGCTTTGCCAACTTTTCCTTTTGACTTGGATGCACATAGAGAGAAGATGTATGTCCATATCCGCCGTCAGCTACAAGCCTCTCAGCCTTCTGCAGAGCCTCATCAAAAGTTTTTGCTTTGTACATGGCAAGGACAGGGGACAGCTTTTCATGTGCAAATTCTTCTGAAGGTTCCACTGATTCCACTTCCCCAATCAAAATCTTTGTGTCAGCCGGAACATCTACACCTGCCATTTTCGCAATAGCATATGCTGACATTCCAGGAATTTTCGAGTTAAGTGCGCCATTGACGATAATAGTCTTGCGCACCTTATCAAGCTCATCTCCCTTTTTCAGAAAATAACACCCGCGATAAGCAAATTCTTTTTTTACTTCATCATATATGCTCTCAAGAACCGTCACCGACTGCTCGGAGGCGCAAATCATACCATTGTCAAACGTCTTAGAATGGATAATCGAATTTACGGCCACTTTTATGTCTGCCGTATCATCAATAATGACCGGTGTATTTCCAGATCCTACTCCCAATGCAGGTTTTCCGGATGAATATGCTGACTTTACCATACCCGGTCCACCTGTTGCTAGAATAACATCTGACTCCCGCATAACTTGTGTCGTAAGGTCAAGAGAAGGTGCATCTATCCATCCAATGATTCCTTCCGGCGCCCCTGCTTTTACGGCAGCATCAAGTACAATTTTAGCTGCCTCTATAGTACATTTTTTCGCAGCCGGATGAGGGCTGATAATGATAGCATTTCTTGTTTTTAAACTAATTAATGTTTTAAAAATTGCAGTGGACGTAGGATTTGTGGTAGGAATAACTGCCGCAATCAATCCAAGAGGTTCTGCAATTTTCTTAATTCCATATGCCGGATCCTCCTCAACAACACCACAAGTCTTTGTGTGTCTGTACGCATTATAGGTGTACTCTGCCGCATAGTGGTTCTTAATAACCTTATCCTCTACAACACCTCTTTGCGTTTCTTCCACCGCCAACTTAGCAAGGGGGATACGCTGCTTATTAGCCGCCATAGCTGCCTCAAAGAAAATCTTATCTACCTGCTCCTGCGTGTATGTAGCAAACACCTTTTGCGCCTGCCGCATTGCCTTCATCTTCGCTTCAAGTGTTTCTGCACTGTCCACAATATCAGGCAGAACTGCCTTATCCTTTTTTGCCATTTCTATTCTTCCTCCTGTTATTGAATTCTGCTTTAGTTTTATGTCTGGCATGTGACTAGTTTACATCATTACGAACTTATTGTCAATATTTTAACGTTATATTTTTAACGTTAAAATATTGACATTATTTGTAATAATTGCACATGGGAAGTCAAAAGGGACAGTCCCTTTTGAGCACCGTTTTCAGAATTGTTTTACAATTAAAAAAAGAGGAGACGAAAATATGGACATTAACCATATTTTTGTCTCCTCTTTTTTCTTTTTTCTGTCAAATATTAATGAATGTTATACTAACTCAATCAGCACTTCCATTGCAGCATCGCCTTTACGCTGTCCGATTTTTACAATTCGGGTGTATCCGCCATTGCGGTCAGCATATTTAGGAGCAATCTCAGAGAATAGTTTATCAACTAAATCAATCTCTTTCACGTTTTTCTTTTTTCCTTTAGCCGGAATTTCCTTTACCGGATAAAGAACTTTCAGCATCTCTCTTCTCACATGAAGTCTGCTCGGTGAATCTTTTTTTATTGTTTTGTCAACCTCATCATATACAGTAACTTTCTTACCGTCAACGACTTCTTTGACTCTCTTTCCATCTTTGTCTTTGCGTGCAACTTTTGCTTTTACTGTTACTTCTTCAAAATTGTCTTTTTCTCTCACCGCTGCAGCAATCAGACCTTCTGCCATCTTGCGGATTTCCTTTGCCTTAGCTTCTGTAGTAACAATCTTACCATTGCTCAGCAGTGCTGTTACCTGACTTCTGAGCAGAGCTTTTCTCTGGCTAGATGTTCTGCCAAGCTTCCTATATTTTGCCATTGTTTTAATCCTCCATTGTGAAACATTTGGTTATGCATCTTCGGGCTTATTAATCAAATGCCCTGTCATGCACATCGGGCTTACTGACAGGAAAATTCAAAAAATAATTCACAGGCAGGGGCGCTTACTCATCACCCTGATTCAGTTCAAGGTCTAATTCCTTCAACTTAGCCAATACTTCTTCTAATGACTTACGTCCAAGATTACGCACCTTCATCATATCTTCCGGTGTTTTGTTCGTAAGCTCTTCTACGGTGTTGATACCTGCTCTCTTCAGGCAGTTGTAAGAACGGACAGAAAGTTCAAGTTCATCAATGCTCATTTCCAGTACTTTCTCTTTCTCGTCGTCTTCCTTCTCAATCATCACCTCAGCAGCCTGAGCCACTTCTGATAAATCTATGAATAACTTCAGATGCTCACTAAGCACCTTTGCTGCCAAGCTGACAGCCTCATCAGGAAGCAATGTACCTTTTGTCCATACATCTAATGTAAGTTTGTCATAGTCTGTAATCTGGCCGACACGTGTGTTCTGAACTGTAAGATTCACACGCTCTACCGGTGTGTAGATGGAATCAATCGGAATAACACCAATAGGCAAGTCTTCATTTTTGTTCTTGTCTGCACTTACGTATCCTCTGCCTTTTGTAATGGTAAGTTCCATGTACAATTTGCTGCCCTTGCCGCCGCTTAAAGTGGCAATGACCTGGTCAGGATTCATAATCTCGATATCGGAATCCGCCTGAATGTCGGCACCTGTCACAACGCCTTCACCGTCAAATTCGATATATGCAGTCTTTACTTCGTCTGATTCTGATGTATTCTTAATTGCCAATGATTTCAGATTCATGATAATCTCGGTTACATCTTCTTTTACACCCGGAATGGAACTGAATTCATGCAGAACTCCCTCAATCTTAACAGAACTGATTGCGGCTCCCGGCAGAGAAGAAAGCATGATTCTCCTTAGGGAATTGCCAAGGGTTGTTCCATATCCTCTTTCCAGAGGCTCCACAACAAATTCTCCATACTTCTTATCTTCTGAAATTTCAGTAATTTCAATATTAGGTTTATTAAAATCAAACACTACACAGACCCTCCTTATGGGCTAAAATATGTTGAGGGGTACTCATGTTAAGTGCCAAGCTTAATCCAATCAGGGATTATTTAGAATATAACTCGACGATTAACACTTCATCAACGGGCACGTCAATTGCCTCTCTTTTGGGAAGTTCTTTCACTGTAGCTTTCAGATTCTCAGCGTCAACCTCCAGCCAGTCAGGAATTATATTCCCGCCTGTTACTTCAAGAATATCCTTGTATCTCTGACTTCCTTTGTGTTTTTCTTTGATTTCAATTGTATCTCCGGCCTTTACAAGGTAAGAAGGAATATTCACCTGTTTGCCGTTTACCATTACATGCTTGTGATCAACAATCTGTCTTGCTTCTTTTCTTGTTCTTGCAAATCCCATACGGAACATTACGTTGTCCAGTCTGCTCTCCAGAAAAATCATCAGGTTCTCACCTGTCATGCCTTCCATCTTCTTTGCTTTCGCATAATAGTTTCTAAAAGGTTTTTCCAATACACCATAGATAAACTTTGCTTTCTGCTTCTCACGCAGCTGAAGGCCATACTCGCTCATTTTTCTATTTGATCTTTTCAACTGTCTGTTAGATTTCTTACTAATTCCTAAATAGATTGGATCCATACCTAAGGAACGGCATCTTTTAAGAACCGGAACTCTATTTACTGCCATATTTAGCTTCCTCCTATTATTATCCGCGGAAAAATACCCTTAGGTACAATATCCGCGCCTTACGTTTCTCATAGTAAATATCCAAAACACTCCAGAGGCTAAACTCTTCTGCGTTTCGGAGGACGGCATCCATTATGTGGTACCGGTGTTACGTCTCTGATGCTTGTTACATCAATTCCGTTTGCCTGAAGAGCACGGATTGCTGCTTCTCTTCCTGAACCAGGACCTTTTACGAAAACATCTACCGTCTTCAGACCATGAACTAATGCTGCTTTTGCTGCTGTCTCAGCTGCCATCTGTGCTGCATATGGAGTAGATTTCCTTGAACCTCTAAATCCAAGACCGCCCGCACTTGCCCATGAAAGAGCATTCCCCTGTGCATCTGTCAATGTAACAATTGTATTGTTAAAAGATGACTGGATGTGTGCTTGTCCCCGTTCAACGTTTTTCTTGACACGTTTTTTTGTCACTTTTTTGGTAACTTTTTTAGCCATTTAAACTAACCTACTTTCTCAAATTCTCATTAATATCGTTTACTTTTTCTTGTTAGCTACAGTTCTCTTTGGACCTTTACATGTTCTTGCATTAGTTTTTGTCTTCTGACCACGCACCGGAAGGCCTTTTCTATGACGGATTCCGCGGTAGCAGCCGATTTCTTTCAATCTCTTGATATTCAGCTGAATCTCTCTTCTCAGATCACCTTCTACGGTCTGAGTCTCATCAATTACTTCGCTGATTTTCTTTACCTCTTCACTGGTTAAATCTCTTACACGAGTGTCAGGATTCACTCCTGCCTCTGCAAGAATACGGTTTGAACTTGTTCTGCCGATTCCATAGATATAAGTCAAACCAATTTCTACACGTTTGTCTCTTGGTAAGTCTACACCTGCAATACGAGCCATGTGTCTTTCCTCCATTTCAAATCTGTTATCATATTGTCCCTAACTGGGATGCTCTTCGGCTACAGGAAAGGTGCTTCCTTCTTCCTTTTGAGCATCCAGGTATACATCCTATCATGTATACCCTTTCCCGGCGCAAATAAATGTTCTGCAAAAACCGGGTATTATAAGCAATATACAGGATAAAAACCCACCACTTACGGTACCTGCATCTTAAGCAGTATGGTGTATCCTTACTGTATATTAAACAGCCCCACACACCGCCTGGTGTATCGTGCTGTCAGCCGCCTAATTCATACACAAACTATCCCCTGCTCTGTATTAGCCCTGTCTTTGTTTGTGTTTCGGATTCTCACAGATTACTCTGACGCTTCCTTTTCTTTTAATAATCTTGCATTTTTCACAAATTGGTTTTACTGATGATCTAACCTTCATGTCAAATCCTCCTTCCATCCTTTGCTCAGCTGTACGTTTCAGACTGATTTTAGGCACACCTATCCAAAAACAGCCATTTCATAGTATAACACCTTACTTTAATCAAAGTCAATACTTTTTTATTTATCTCTCCAAACAATTCTGCCCTTACTCAGGTCATACGGGGACATTTCCAACGTTACCTTGTCTCCCGGCAAAATCTTGATGAAGTTCATACGAAGTTTTCCGCTGATATGCGCCAGTACAATATGGCCATTCTCCAGCTCTACCTTAAACATTGCATTTGGCAGTTTTTCAGCTACTATCCCTTCAATTTCAATTACGTCAGTTTTTGACATACTTAATCCTCCTGCGGATGCATTCCAATTTCTTTTCCGGCAGACAGTTCTATTTCCACCATCTGCCAGATATATATATTCAGAATTAACATCAATTATAACATCTATACAATCTTTATCACACTATTTCTACTATTCTCCCAGTATCTTCACGATTTCAGAAAACACATCCTCTATATCTATGGTTCCGTCTATCTCTTTGAGAATCCCTGCAGATTTATAGTAATCAATGAGGGGCTGTGTCTGTTCATGATAAACATCCAGACGTTTCTTTACTGTCTCCGGTTTGTCATCATCCCTCAAAATCAGGCTGCCTCCACACCTATCACAGACGCCTTCCTTTTTTGTCGGAGCATATACCATGTGATATGTTGCACCGCAGTCTACGCATGCACGTCTTCCCGACATGCGCCTGACAATATTTTCATCCGGCACTTCAACATCAATTGCATAATCCACTCTCTGTCCCAACTCCTCCAACGCCTTATCCAGCGCTTCTGCCTGTGGAATTGTCCTGGGAAATCCGTCCAAAATATATCCTGAATCACAGTCTGGCTGATTCACTCTGTCTACAACCAGATCAACAACAAGTTCATCCGGCACCAACAGACCCTGGTCCATGTACGTTTTTGCTTTCTGGCCCAGCTCTGTTTGATCTTTAATATTTGCCCTGAATATATCTCCTGTAGAAATATGCGGTACTTTATATTTTTCTGCAATCTTCTTTGCCTGTGTTCCTTTACCTGCTCCGGGGGCGCCTAACATAACTATCTTCATATATGTGTTCCTCCATATAGTACATTAACCCGCCTGTTTCATCCCTGAAAGATGAAACTTAAGCGAGCTAAGTAGTTTCAATTAATAACCAAGGAAACTGTTTTTCATACTGCTTCCTTTATTATTCAAGAATCCTGTGTAATTTCGTACAAGCATCTGCGATTCGATCTGCTTTAGCGTATCCAGAACCACACCCACAATAATAATCAAAGATGTACCGCCGAATGATACATTCGCATTAAATACACCATTGAAGAAATAAGGTATCACCTGTACAATGACAAGCCCGCATGCACCAATGAATATAATATAATTTAATATTTTTTGCAGATAATCAACAGTCGGCCTGCCCGGACGGATTCCGGGGATAAAACCGCCGCTCTTCTTCATATTGTTTGCCACTTCCATAGGATTGAATGTAATGGAGGTATAGAAATAGGCAAAAAATATACTCAGTGCAATATAAACAATCAGGCCAAGCGAATAAACCGGGTTGTCCGGGTCACACCAATTATTGGAACTCATTCCTCTTAAGATCTGGCTTCCGATTCCTGTACCACTGCCCTTTCCTATGAATGAAGCAATCACTACAGGGAACTGCATAAGTGATGATGCAAAGATAACCGGAATAACGCCTGCTGTATTAACCTTTAGGGGAATATGTGTAGACTGACCGCCATAGGTCCTTCTGCCCTGCACCTTCTGTGAGTATTGAACAGCAATCCTTCTTTCACCGCCTTGAAGTATAACAACAAACACAACAACAAGCAGCAGTACCCCGACAATTATAATTGCTGCCAGGCCTCCGCTGGCAATGCTTTGTCCTTTTATAAACTGTTCATAAAGAGTAACAAAGTCATTTGGCACACGGGAAAGAATGTTGATAAGCAGGACAATGGAAATTCCGTTTCCCACACCTTTTTCTGTGATGCGCTCGCCAATCCACATTAGGAAAGCAGAGCCCGCTGTAAGTGTACATACTACAATAGCAGCATTCACAAAGTTATATTCCATAAGAAGCCCCTGACGTCCAAATCCTACTGACATAGCAATAGATTCAATCAAAGCAAGAGCTACTGTGACATAACGGGTAATTGCTGCAATTTTCTTTCTTCCATCTTCTCCTTCTTTTTGCATCTCCTCCAATTTAGGAATCGCAATGGTTAGAAGCTGCATGATAATCGAAGATGTGATGTATGGTGTAATGCTCAGTGCAAACACAGACATCTGCGTAAAGGAACCCCCGGTAAATGCATCAAAGAAATTGAATGCATCACCGGATTGATTCGCGAAAAAATTCTGGATGTAGGTTGGATCCACACCTGGTGTAGGCAATTCGGAGCCAAATCTCACAACGACCAGCATTAAAAAGGTATAGAATAGTCTTTTACGGATATCTTCTATCTGAAATGCTCTCCGCACTGTTTCTAGCATTAGATCACCTCTGCTTTTCCACCAAGGGCCTCTATCTTTTCAGCTGCTTTTGCACTAAATGCATTTGCCTGAACGTTAAGCTTCTTAGTTAACTCTCCATTTCCAAGAATTTTTACACCGTCTTTTGAATTTTTAACAATGCCGCTTTCGATTAAAGTCTCAATTGAAACTGTAGCGCCATCTTCAAATACTTCTAAAGCATTTAAGTTAATACCTACGATTTCTTTAGAGTTTCTGCAAGTGAAACCTCTCTTTGGTATTCTTCTGTATAAAGGCATCTGACCACCTTCAAAGCCTGGCCTGGTTGCCCCTGAACGAGCTTTCTGACCCTTGTGGCCCTTGCCGGCTGTCTTACCATTTCCAGAACCGTGTCCCCGGCCTCTTCTGAAATTATCACTCTGCTTAGAGCCGTCTGCTGGTCTCAAGTTTGATAAGTCCATACTATTACCTCCTTATCTTCTTTTATTTAAGCTTCTTCAACTTTCACTAAATGTCTAACCTGCTGTACCATACCTCTGGTAGCTGCATTATCAGGTAACACAACTGTCTTGTTGAGTTTTTTAAGACCCAGCGCTTCAACAGTTCTCCTGTGCTTTGGTACGGCACCGATTGTAGACTTTATTAGTGTAACTTTTAAATTTGCCATTTTAACTTACCTCCTATTAGCCTACGATCTCTTCTACTGATTTACCGCGAAGTTTTGCGACTTCCTCCGGAGTCTTTATTCCTTTCAACCCTTCAATTGTAGCGAGAACGACGTTCTGCTTATTGTTAGATCCTAAAGATTTCGTACGGATATTTTTGATTCCTGCCAGCTCAATTACCGCACGTGCCGGACCTCCGGCAATAACACCGGTACCATCCGGAGCTTTCTTTAATAATACGGAAGCACTTCCGAATTTCCCAATAGTGTCATGTGTGACACTGTCATTTTCATCTAATGCAACCTTAATTAGCTTCTTAGCTGCATCTTCTTTCCCTTTGCGGATAGCCTCAGGAATCTCAGTAGCTTTTCCCAAACCTGCACCAACATGGCCATTGCCATCGCCAACAACCACTAAAGCTGTGAATCTGAAGTTACGACCACCTTTAACAACCTTGGTAACACGTTTGATTGATACTACTCTTTCGTTTAATTCCATTTGTCCAGCATCAATACGTTCCTGTCTCATATGTGTTCTCCCTTCCTAGAAATTCAGCCCGGCTTCTCTGGCCGCCTCTGCTAATGCTTTAACTTTTCCCTGGTATATAAAGCCGCCTCTGTCAAAGACAACATCTGTAATACCTTTTTCTTTTGCTTTTTCAGCAATTACTTTTCCCAAATATGCCGCTGCTTCAACATTGTTGGTCTTTTCCAGTTCTGCTTTCACATCTTTTTGAAGAGTGGAAGCTGCAACCAGAGTGTTCCCGACCGTATCGTCAACGATCTGTACATACATATGCGTATTACTTCTAAACACAGCCAAACGTGGTCTCTGCGCTGTACCGCTGAAACGGTTACGTAATTTCATATGTTTTTTTCTACGAACTTCGGTTCTTGATTTCTTACTAACCATTTTTCACACCCTCCTTATTTATTTCTTACCAGTCTTACCGACTTTACGCCTGATAACTTCATCAGCATATTTGATACCTTTGCCCTTGTACGGCTCCGGTCTTCTTTTATCTCTGATTTCAGCTGCGAATTGACCTACTTTTTCTTTATCAATACCTGATACAGTGATTTTGTTCTGACCTTCCAGAGTTGTCTCAATACCCTCCGGATCAATCATCTCTACCGGATGAGAATATCCTAAGCTAAGCGTCAGTTTGTTCCCTGCTTTTGCTGCTCTGTAACCAACACCATTGACTTCCAGGACCTTCTTATATCCTTCTGTTACACCAACAACCATGTTATTGATTAACGTTCTTGTCAGACCATGTAAAGATTTCATTCTCTTTAAATCATTTGGCCTTGTGACGATAATTTCTTCGCCCTCTTGTTTGATTTCCATTTCAACAGGAAGCTCTTTTACGAGAGTTCCCTTAGGACCTTTTACAGTCACTACGTTATTTTCCGCAATATCTACAGTTACACCTGCAGGAACTGCGATTGGCAGTCTTCCTATACGTGACATACCTTACCTCCTATAACTTAAATTTTCGGAGAAGCTGACAGGCTCCTCTGTTTTCAGTTGCTGTGAGCACTTAACGAGGTCTTTCCGAGTTTAGTGCGAACGTACACCCGGCCCACTTGGTGAGGTTCTTTCGAGCCCAGTGGCTGTGGTGTTTCCTCTCCACTTAACGAGGTCTTTCCGAGTTTAGTGCGAACGTACACCCGGCCCACTTGGTGAGGTTCTTTCGAGCCTAGTAGCTGTGGTGTTTCCTCTTTCTCAGACTTCACAGTGCATCACCATACAAAGCACAGTACTTCTCCGCCTACGCGGAGTTTTCTAGCTTCTTTGTCTGTAATAACACCTTTGTTTGTAGAAATAATAGCTGTTCCGAGTCCGCCTAATACTTTCGGGATGTCTGCACTGTTGGCATATACGCGAAGTCCAGGCTTGGATATTCTCTTCAGACCGGAAATAACTTTTTCGTTCTTGTCTGCACCGTACTTTAATGTGATGTGGATTGTCTTAAAACTCCCGTCTTCTACAATGTCATATTTTACAATATAACCTTCGTCGAGCAGAATATTGGCAATCGCGATTTTCATCTTAGATGCAGGAACATCAACTGTATCATGTTTAGCAGTATTTGCATTACGAATTCTTGTAAGCATATCTGCGATTGGATCACTCATAGTCATTGATTATTGACCTCCTTAATTTCTTTATCGGTTAAATAAAAGCGTGGAAGTTCTTTTCACTAAGCTCGTGAATACATGGAAGTTCTTTTCACTAAGCTCGTGAAAGACCTCGCTAAGCTCAAAGAACGGCTTACGTGCTAGGCTCGAAAAGACCTCGCCAATCACTGTCAGCCTACCAACTGGCTTTTCTCACGCCTGGGATTTGTCCTTTATATGCCAACTCCCGGAAGCAAATACGGCAGATTCCATATTTTCTTAAATAGGAATGCGGGCGTCCGCAGATTCTGCAGCGGCTGTACTCTCTTGTAGAATATTTTGGTTTGCGCTGCTGTTTAATTTTCATTGATGTCTTTGCCATGAATTTCCCTCCTTTACTTAGTGAATGGCATATTGAACTGTGTCAATAATTCACGGGCTTCCTCGTCAGTCTTGGCCGTTGTAACAAAAATTACATCCATACCTCTGACTTTGTCCACCTTATCATACTCAATTTCAGGGAAAATAAGCTGCTCTTTGATGCCAAGTGCATAATTTCCTCTGCCGTCAAATGCGTTCGGATTGACGCCTCTGAAGTCACGTACACGGGGCAGGGCAAGATTTACCAGGCGGTCAACAAATTCATACATTCTCTCGCCTCTTAAAGTAACCTTACATCCAATCGGCATACCTTCTCTGATCTTGAAGTTTGCAACTGAGTTCTTCGCTTTTGTAAGAACTGCTTTCTGTCCTGAAATCTTCTCCATATCAGCAACAGCTGACTCTAATACCTTTGCGTTTTCCTTTGCTTCGCCGACACCCATATTGACAACGACTTTGTCAAGCTTCGGCACTTCCATAATATTTTTATATCCAAATTTCTTGATCATTGCGCCAATGATCTCATTTTGATATTGTTCTTTCAGTCTACTCAAAGTTCTGGACCTCCTTCCTCGAATTAATCAATGATATCGCCTGTTGATTTAGCAACACGTACCTTCTTATCTCCGTCCATCTTGAAGCCGATTCTTGTAACCTCTCCTTTGTGTACATACATCACATTAGAAATATCGATCTGTCCTTCCTGGTGGATAATACCGCCATTCTGATTAGCAGCGGTTGGCTTCGTGTGCTTTGTGAGCATGTTGACACCTTCAACCAGAACTTTTCCTTCTTTTTTATTTACAGCAATAACTTTGCCTTCTTTATCTTTATCTTTACCGGCAATAACCTTTACGGTGTCGCCCTTTTTGATTTTCATTGTTGACATCTTAAACACCTCCCTAGAGTACTTCCGGAGCCAAAGAAACAATCTTCATGAAATGCTTGTCTCTAAGCTCTCTGGCTACTGGCCCAAAAATACGTGTTCCACGTGGGTTCAAATCGTCTTTTATAATAACAGCAGCATTCTCGTCAAATCTGATATAGGAGCCGTCTTTACGACGTGCACCCTTAACAGTGCGGACAACTACAGCTTTAACAATGTCACCCTTTTTTACAACGCCGCCTGGTGTTGCATCTTTAACGCTGGCAACGATTACGTCTCCGATGTTGGCATATCTTCTTGTAGAACCGCCAAGTACACGGATACACAGTACCTCTCTGGCACCTGTGTTGTCTGCTACTTTAAGTCTACTTTCTTGTTGTATCATGCAGGTAAACCTCCTTTAATATATATGACAGCCTTTCATGCTATCTGATGCCTGCAAAAAATGCAGTCGCTTATTTTGCTTTTTCCATAACTTCCACAAGTCTCCATCTCTTATCTTTAGAGAGTGGTCTTGTTTCCATAACCTTTACTGTATCTCCAACGTTACACTCATTGTTTTCATCATGAGCTTTCAACTTGTAAGTCTTTTTCATGATTTTCTTATAGAGTGGATGCTTAACGTGGTCTTCAACTGCAACAACGATTGTTTTGTCCATTTTATCACTAACAACCTTGCCTGTACGGGTTTTTCTAAGATTTCTTTCTTCCACAGCTTTACTCCTTTCAAACGGTTTCATTATAATGAAGTTCTTTTCGCTAAGCTCGAAAGAACCTCGCTAATCTCAAAGAACGGCTTACGTGCTAAGTTCGGAAAAACCTCACTAATCACTATCAGCCTATCGGCCGGCCTCTGTTATCACTGTCTGGATACGAGCGATATTTTTTCTCACTTCTTTGATTCTGCTTGTGTTATCTAATTGATTCGTTGCATTCTGGAATCTTAAGTTAAAAAGTTCCTTCTTAGCAGCTACTAATTCTTCATTTAATTCTTCTACAGATTTTTCTCTTAATTCTTCTACAAATGTATTAATTTTCACTGTTATCACCGCCTTCTAAGTCTGCGCGAGAAACGATTTTGCATTTGCAGGGCAACTTATGCATTGCAAGACGAAGTGCCTCTTTAGCTGTCTCTTCAGATACTCCTGCAATTTCGAACATTACACGGCCCGGTTTTACTACCGCTACCCAGTACTCCAATGCTCCTTTTCCTTTACCCATACGAGTTTCTGCTGGTTTTGCTGTTACCGGCTTATCTGGGAAGATCTTAATCCAGACCTTACCGCCACGCTTGATGTAACGTGTCATGGCAACACGGGCTGCCTCAATCTGATTAGACCGAATCCAGCACGGCTCCATCGCAACGATACCATATTCACCGTAGGAAATCGTGTTACCTCTCAAGGCCTTGCCTTTCATGGTGCCACGGAATTGTTTACGACGTTTTACTCTTTTTGGCATTAACATTATTTATCGCTCCCTTCCTTATCTCCTTTAGTCGGAAGAACTTCGCCTTTGTAAATCCATACCTTTACACCGACTTTTCCGTAAGTTGTGTCAGCTTCTGCGAATCCATAATCAATGTCTGCTCTTAATGTCTGCAGCGGAATAGTCCCTTCACTGTAGAACTCTGTACGAGCCATATCAGCACCGCCAAGACGCCCTGAAACGGATGTCTTCACACCGAGTGCTCCAGACCTCATTGTTCTTGACATACAGGATTTCATAGCACGTCTGAATGAAATACGATTTTCCAGCTGCTGTGCAATATTCTCGGCCACCAGCTGAGCATCTTTATCCGGTCTCTTGACTTCTTTGATATCTACGATTAACTTCTTATCTGTAAACTGTCTCAGTTCCGCCTTTACTTTTTCAATCTCAGAACCGCCTTTTCCGATTACTACACCGGGTTTTGCTGTATAAATAACAATTTTAATACGCTCAGATGCTCTCTCAATTTCTATTCTGGAAATACCTGCGCTGTATAATTTCTTTTTAAGGAATTTTCTAATTGCATGGTCTTCTACCAGGTTGTCTGCAAAATCTTTTTCTGCATACCATTTAGAATCCCAGTCTTTAATAACGCCGACTCTTAAGCCATGAGGATTAACCTTCTGTCCCATTATTTCCCTCCTTATCTTTCATTAAGCACGATGGTGATATGACTCATTCTCTTCTCGATTCTGTAAGCCCTTCCCTGTGCCCTTGGTTTAATTCTCTTCATTGTTGGCCCTTTATTAGCGAAGCACTCTTCAACATAAAGGTTCTCAACATTCATACCATTGTTGTTCTCAGCATTTGCAATTGCTGATTTTAATAACTTTTCTATTACACTTGAAGCATATCTTGGGTTATAAGTTAAAATACCAAGTGCTGTCTGTACGTCCTTACCTCTGATGGCATCCAATACGAAGCAAGCTTTCTGAACTGACACCCTTGCGTAAGAAATCTTAGCTGATGGTCTTGTATCTTTCTGCTCGTTTCTTTCTCTCTTGATTTGGGATCTATGTCCTTTTGCCATGGATGAACCCTCCTTTCGAATATCTTAAATGATTTATCTTATTCTTGACTTTTTCTCGTCCTTGCCGTGTCCTCTGTATGTCCTAGTTGCGACAAATTCTCCGAGTTTGTGTCCTACCATATCTTCTGTGACATATACAGGCACATGTTTTCTTCCGTCATGGACAGCAAATGTGTGGCCGATAAATGACGGGAAGATCGTAGAACGACGTGACCATGTCTTAATAACTGATTTATCACCTGCAGCATTCATAGCATCTACTTTTTTCAGTAAGCTTTCGTCTGCAAATGGTCCTTTTTTAAGTGAGCGAGCCATATGTTCTAACCTCCTTGTAATCTGAATTATTTAATCGTTTTTCCATCTCTTCTTCTTACAATCATCTTGTTAGAAGGTTTATTTTTCTTGCGAGTCTTAAGCCCCAGTGCAGGTTTGCCCCAAGGTGTTGACGGACCCGGAAGGCCGATGCCTGTCTTACCTTCACCACCACCATGCGGATGGTCATTTGGATTCATAACAGAGCCACGTACTGTAGGTCTGAAGCCCAAGTGGCGCTTGCGGCCTGCTTTACCAATGTTAATCAGACTATGATCCCCATTGCCTACAACACCAACAGTTGCCCTGCAAATAATTGGAACCATTCTCATCTCACCGGAGGGAAGTCTGAGTGTTGCATATTTTCCCTCTTTTGCCATCAGCTGTGCACTGTTTCCTGCTGAACGGACAAGCTGTCCGCCTTTTCCCGGATACATCTCAATATTGTGAATCTGAGTACCAACTGCGATTTCGGAAAGTGGCAGGCAGTTACCTACTCTTACTTCTGCTTCCGGTCCGTTCATCACTTTCATTCCATCCTTTAATCCTTCCGGAGCAAGGATGTAAGCCTTTTCGCCATCTGCATAACTGATCAATGCAATATTCGCACTTCTGTTCGGGTCATACTCAATCCCCATTACAGTTGCCGGAATGCCATCTTTTCTTCTCTTAAAGTCTATAACTCTATATTTTTTCTTAGCTCCGCCTCCGCGGTGTCTGACTGTGATTTTACCCTGATTATTGCGGCCGGCCTTTCTGCTCTTGGAATCCAGCAAAGATTTCTCAGGAGTGGTCTTTGTGATTTCAGAGAAGTCAGAGCCAGTCATCTGTCTTCTGGAAGGTGTATATGGGTTATATGTTTTGATTCCCATTACTTTCTCTCCTTTCGTTTTGCATGTTATTTGTTACCTTAAAGTCCTTGGAATATCTCAATCTCAGCGCTGTCTTCTGTCAGCTGGACAATTGCTTTCTTTGTCTTGGCTGTCTTTCCGTAAGTCGTACCACGTCTCTTTGTCTTTCCATCAAGATTCATAGTATTTACATTTTTTACCTTTGTTCCCGCGAACATCTTTTCAACAGCTTCTTTAACCTGTGACTTTGTAGCTTCTGTATGGACCAGAAATGTATATTTCTTGTCAGCCATAAGCTCCATTGTCTTTTCTGTAATTACCGGTTTAAGGATTACATCATAATATTGAACGTTAGCCATTATGCATACACCTCCTCGATACTTGCAACAGCAGCTTTCGTAGCGATTACTGTGTTGTATTTTAAGATGTCATATACATTGATCGTATTTGACTTGGCTGTCTTCACACCTGAAATGTTCCTTGCAGAAATTTCAGCATTTTTGTCCCCGTCTTCCAAAACAACCAGTGCCTTATCCACATTCAGGTTGCTCAAAATTTCCTGGAATCTCTTTGTTTTAATCTCATCAAAATTCATCTCATCAACTACGATAAACTTCTTATCCTCTACTCTGGAAGAAAGAGCTGATTTTAGTGCTGCCCTTTTTTCTTTTCTGTTCATTTTAAATGAATAGTCTCTCGGTACCGGAGCAAATACAACTCCGCCGCCTGTCCATTGTGGAGCTCTTGTTGAACCCTGTCTTGCATGACCCGTTCCTTTTTGTCTCCATGGTTTTCTTCCGCCCCCGGAAACTTCTGCGCGTGTCTTCGCTTTCTGTGTTCCCTGACGATTACTTGCAAGTTGGTTTATAACTGCCATGTGTACAAGATGTTCATTTACCTCAACACCAAATACAGCATCGTTCAGATCGATTGTACCAACTTCTTTACCTTCGATATTATAAACAGATACGTTTGCCATCTGTGTGTTCCTCCTTTCTATGTCAGTCAGACTAGTTAGCCTTTACAGTTTCTTTGATTGTCACCAGACATTTCTTCGGTCCCGGAACTGAGCCTTTTACTAAAAGCAGATTGTTTTCAGCATCAACTCTGACAACTTCAAGGTTTTGAACTGTGATTTTCTTGTTACCCATCTGACCAGGCATCTTTTTGCCCTTGAATACTTTGCTTGGGTCAGATGCTGAACCGTTGGAACCAGCGTGACGGTGGAACTTAGAACCATGAGTCATAGGTCCTCTGCTCTGATTGTGACGCTTGATTGCGCCCTGGAAACCTTTACCTTTGGAAATTGCAGTAGCATCGATCTTATCCCCCGCAGTGAAAATATCTGCCTTAATTTCCTGAGCCAATGTATATTCTTCAGCGTTTTCAAGTCTGAATTCCTTTACAAATCTCTTCCCTGAAACGCCCGCTTTGTCAAAGTGACCTTTTTCAGCCTTTGTGACGCCGTTTCTGTGTGCGATTTCCTTCTTGCCGCTCTTATCTTTTGTGACAATCTTTTCCTTTTTGTCAGCAAATCCAACCTGAACTGCACTGTAACCATCATTATCAGCTGTCTTAACCTGTGTCACCACACATGGTCCTGCCTGCAATACGGTTACTGGAGTCAACAGCCCGTCTTCGTTGAAGATTTGAGTCATTCCGATTTTTGTCGCTAAAATAGCTTTTTTCATTATAAAAACCTCCTGTGATTTACAGCGGAACGCTTGCGCGCTCATCCTAAATTTTAGGAATACTGCATGTTTGCTAAAACTTACTTGTTTTTCATTTTGATATCGATATAGACACCTGCCGGCATTTCCAGTCTGGACAATGCGTCCACAGTCTTCTGTGTTGGCGTGATGATATCAATGAGTCTCTTATGAGTTCTCTGCTCGAACTGCTCCCTGGAGTCTTTGTACTTGTGTACAGCTCTTAAGATTGTTACAACTTCCTTCTTAGTCGGAAGTGGCACCGGTCCACTCACTTGTGATCCGTTCTTCTTTACAGTTTCGATGATTTTCTTTGCAGATGCATCAACCAGCTGGTGATCATATGCCTTCAATGTGATTCTCATTACTTGACTTGCCATAAAAAAAGTCGCCTCCTTTTCGTACTATTTAACTTAAGTACGACAAGCGGTGACTGTACACTCTCCCGTGTGTGTCGCGAGAAACTCACACGTTGTTTCATACCTCTATCAGATAATAAGATAAATGGTAATCAGTTTTGATTCGTACAGTGACTTGTCGCCAGTTTCCTAACTTGACATTCGCTCCGCGGAAAACCTGCCATCATGCTTCATACACTCGGCAGCAACCTCACGCTTCACAGCTATCATGTCACAGCTTCATTAGTATATAGTATTTGCCCAATTATTTCAAGCAGTTTTTTTTAATAATTGTATTTTTTTTAATACAATCTTTTTTTCTTGACATTACCGTGGTAAAGTGATATAGTGGTTTTCAAGCATACTATGGTTGCTATTGCAGTTATATCATCGCTGACTGTTTCCCCAAGAACTTTCTTGCGACGATAAACTCCAATTAATATATACATCCTCATTGTAGGACATTCCCCAGATTTGTATATAGTGCAAACTGCAATGCAACGAGGAAAACCTCTCAATGACATACCAAAAACGAAAAACACGGTTGTGGCCGTGTTTTTCGTTTTCACGAAATTTGTAGTAACACAATCTGACTACTTCTGTCTCATTTTCAATTTAAGCATCGCAGTGACTGCCCTTGCGTCTAACTCTGTGGGATTATTTTCTCCGACAATACAGGACTCAAGTCCTTCCGGATTTTTGTTAATGTCTCTGATTCCTGACAGATATTTATTTTCCACAACAAACCCGCCGTTTTGTCCACTGAACTTTAACCCTGTTACTTCAATGCCGCGGGTCCCCAGCTGCTCGCAGGTATTAGCGTAATCCACATCGCTGTTTCCCCAGCCATCCGACGAAATGATGGCGCCATCAGCGCGCATGCATTCTGCCATGACTGCCGCCCGTGTTCCCACAAAGATTTTATCTGCATTATCATCTGGTGTTCCCACCACTAAAACTCCAAGCAAATCCAAGTCCTCGTCTGCAGAAACCACATCCAGCAGAGGGTCTCTGAAATGGTGAAGTGTTGTTTCTTTAGTAGATGGACCGATTCCCATATGCACATCTCCTTTTCTTCTTTAATATAATGAGTGAAACGTTATTGCATAGAGCGTATAATACCGTCTCTGTATTCATTCGGTGTCAGAAGAACCGGCATATTTTCTATATCTATAATAGACCGCCCGCCTTCAACCCCCGATGGCTCATGAGGAAACAGCCAAGTGTCATACATAGCTCCCTGCCCGGCCACCTGTTTTATAATAAGAACCTTCTTCTTCCCGGGGCGCGCGACATCATAATATTCATGTCTTTCCGTGCACAAATCCCCTTTCACCTTTTTCAGTTTGTCCCGATAGGTCTGAATAAACCTGTCGCATGCCCGGTGAGCTGCCATGGGCCCCGGGCGCTCCTGTCCCATTCCAGCCTTCAAGGTAACATCAAAAGATATAATGTAGTCCTGATCAGACGGTGTTCCCGCCCGGTTCAGATACAACTGATCTTTCAAAGTACCTTCCGATGATCCAAACTCGTGAGTCTGCTTGCCTTCAGTATCCACACCGGTCAGCATCACATATACACCTGTAAGTGTATGAGTAATACCTTCCCCCAGTTTGCCCAAGACCTTTGTCGATACCGGTATGATATCCATAATCGTGTTGGTCCAGAAATCATGCTTTCCCGGCTCAATAATTTTGATGCTTATATCCTCAATCAGCGGTTCCTCTTTCAGAAGACCCTCACCGAAATCTTTATTTACAGAAAGGACTCCATCCGGGGTCACATTATTCTCGGTACCCATGTGGACACCACTTATATGAAATGCTTTAATCACAAGACGGCGAAGCTGCTTCTCCTTTTCCTCCAATACAAACACCTCCTTCGCAGAAGCTGCAAAGGGGACAGTCCCCTTTGAGGCTTGTTTTTGTTATTGTTTGAAACAAAAGGGACAATTCCTGTTGGAATGCCCCTTTTGTCTCATTACAAGATACAATTCAGGTTACACTTTTGCTGCATACTCGAAAGGCAATGGTACTATTTTACCTGGTGTTTCAATCTTGACGAGCTGCTCAAGTGCCGCTTTTACGATATTCGTCTGCATTTCTACATCGTGAGGAGCACCTGCATTGGCACCCATAGGTACCAGCGGAGCTACGGCACGAGGTGTACCGGTCTGACGAACAACCGGCGGAAGAGCTGCAATAATGATTGTAGGTATTCCAGCTTCTTCAATCGCTCTCTGCACCAATACTGCAGAGCGGTGGCAGGTGCCTCAGCCAGCGGTCAGGATTACTGCATCAACATCTTCTTCTTTAAGCATCTGTGCTATAGCAGGTCCTGTTTCATGTTTGAATTTCTCCTGGTTTCCGCCGCCTCCCATGAATCCTGCATGTACCGGTGCACAGGCTCTGATAAACCCTGCCTTTGCCAGCTCATGGATTCTGTCGATCGGAAACATACAGTTGATATCTTTATTTACATCACTATTGTCATATCCACCATGAGATACCATTAAATCACTTGACGGTGTATCGTTTGTTATTTTTCTCCAAGTAGAGTCACCTGCCAGATTAAATCTTTCCTGACTCTTTAAGTGCACTCCTGCTGCAGTAGCAAGGGCAATGGACATATCCTTCAATTCTTTTGTTACTGGTGTCCAAACTGCCGGAGGAGTAATTGGAACATAAATTTCTGATTGTAAACCTTTTGTGGCTACCAAACTCATTCTTCTACCTCCTTGTTATTTGCGTTTGCTTTACGCATTTCTTCCTGTCGTCTGTTATAGATATCCAGATTGCTTACGTATTTGTCGTTGGCTTCCGGGCCCAGCTGCTCTATAAAGCTCATGTTCCAGGCAACTTCCTGTCCCACCAACAGCGGATAATCTGTAATTAGCATACGCATTGGTATCTTCAGATATCCAAGCCTGCCTTTCAAATCGATTCCGACGCAGCCGTCGTGAACCTCAACAATTACCCCTTCCATACGTATAATCTTATCGCCAAACTGTAATTCTTTCATTTTAGTCGTATTTCTCTTTTCTCTTCTGGCTCATTGGCAGTGACTGCTCATTCTTCACCAGTTCAACCGGCTTGCCTGTCACATTTGAAATCAACTCTACATTTGTAGACTTAACATTTGGATTCCATTTCTTTTCTGCAGCTGCCACATCTTCACCCAGCATTACATTCTTCAGCATAGCAAGAGCTCTGATTGCATCTTCAGGGCAAAGTGTATTGCAGGCAAGTACCTCATTCTCAATACCGGATTCAGATTTATTATTATCTACCATATTGGTCATATATTTATTTCCGACAACCAGTGCGCCCTGAACTGCACAGAATGACATACCTACAACAGGAATTCCCCGCATTCCGATCTGCTCGTGATGACTTGCAAAGTCGATATGGTTATTTCCAAAGCCTTCTGTTGTGACAAATGCACCATCTACGTCCATCATTTCTACCATCATGCCCACACGTTTAGAAACATAGAACTTTTCCGCATTAATCTGTGGACTTCCAACGAAGATGACACCGCAGAGGTCTACGTCAGGATCATGCAGCACCTCAAGAACCAATGGTTCTCTCCAGTAATGTCTGGACATTTCTTTAGATGCGGGTCCAATACAGGTTAAAGCATGGATACAACCGTCCAGAACCTCCAGCGGAGATACACAAATCGGTACATTTCCCAGGTCTACATTCGGTTTTGCACCAAGTACACCAACTGGTTCTACAGGGAGGACAAGATTATCATGCATAGCGCCTTGTCCCATGATTTCCTTTACAATGACTACCTTTTTCTTTCCAGGCCTTCTTACCTGGTCAAAAGTCCCTGTATCTGTCACAAGAGAATCATCTAATTCTTTCATAACTTCTCTGATTTCCTGTGTAATATGATCTGTTGCCGTATGAGCTGCAAGTGGTCCCGGCCTTTCCATATTTGTACCTTCTTTTACCGTCACCTGAGTCTTGATAAATATCTCGCCTTTTTCAGGTGCGCCGGGACGGCTCCACATGATATTCTCGTCCAGGTATCCCTCTGAAGAGCCGAATTCCCCAATCTGCACTCCGTTGGCATCTGTTCCTGTAACCATCATAATAACACCGTCCAGAACTCTTGTTACACCGCTTCCAACTTCTGATTCGCCTTCCTTGCATGCGATGGGCTGTACATCCATGATTGTCTCAGAATATGTGTGATACTGCTCCGGAGTGATGACATCAATCTTAAGATCCAGTACCAGTTTCTGAGAGTCAATGCACTCTTGTTCTATACCCTCACGGATATACAATGTAGTTCCTTCGATTTTTGTCTCCGGTCCACGTTTTACTTCTGTAATCTTATAATGCTTTCTTGTAAGGCTTCTTACTACTTTCTCCTCGGCCGGCTTTTCCGCTTCCTGAATCCCTGCAGATGCCGCCTCTGCCTTTGCCGGTGCAAGAGCCGGAACAACGGCACTGCCGCCGCCTAAACCTGTCGGAAGCTCAATATCGATATCTTTTCCTTCCCCAATATGAATCTTCAGCACTCCTCCTGGCACATTCTGCACTGCAGGTGCCACAACTGCCTGCGGCTCCTCTACTGCAGGTGCTTCTTCCTTTGGCTCTTCCTTCACCGGTGCAGGTATCTCTATCTCTTTTACCCCTTCCAAAACATCGGCTGTCAAAGGACACAATGAGTCGCAGGTCTTTGTAAGCTTAGCGCCTAGTACCTGTTCAATTGTCAACGCACCATCCAGATTTAAAAGACCGGAATCTACCAAATCATCAAAGATAGCCGGATCTTCCAGATTAGCTGCCTGAATTACGGTGCCTTCTTCGGCTCTGCAGCAGAGCACCGCAGGGTCTTTTGCATGTTCTTTTGCTGTTTCAGCTGTAATTGACATACTTCTTTCCTCCTTTAATCTTACATGAAACGGCACTCAAACCGAATCATATAGTAGTATTAATTTATTTTCCATCAGGATCCGCAGTTTATTTTCCGTTCGGCAACTGCGCTTCCTGTTTAGAAACAGTTAATCTCCGGTATAACGGATGTCCAATCGTTCTCATGACATGGTCAGTCAGGTGGAATACCTTTAATTTCATTTTTGGTGCAGACCCCATAACTGTGTTGGAACAGTCTGAGCAGTTTCCGATAATAATGTACTCTGCCCCGTCTTTTTTGAACTGCAGACACTTCTGTGCCTGCCCCGGGCAATTTCCCGGATCCTGACATTTTAATGTACCGTTCTTCATCTCAAAGGCATTCTTGCAGGTACCAACGGATACAACATTTCCGTTCATCTTGGTACAGACCTCCCTCATTCGTGCCTCGTTGCCAGCACACGCACATATCAGCAGGCCTACAGGTGCACCATGCAGATCTGGGAATTCCATTGTCACAATAATCCCCCCGGTAGTCTTCGTGATTGGAGCATCCAGTGCCGTGGAATGTCCGGTAAATGGTCCGCCCATAATAACCTCGCCATATACACCGTCGATTCCGCCGGAACGTTCAATTAATTCTTCCACACTGGTTCCTACCGGAACATCCATGTAAACATGAGGTGCATTGCCGCCATGAAGCTTTCCGATTACAGTCAGATTCTTGCTGAAGCATGGTTTCTTCAAATCAATTGCCTCAGCCACACGCAGCGCTGTCTCTACATTGACCACAATAGAATCTGCGGCTGAAGGAAGCTGAGTCGGGTCAAGAAGCTTCCCCAAAACTTCTCTAACTACAGCACGTTCCTCCCCCATCGGATAAATATCAGGAAGCAAATGTATGAAAATATTATCTTCATCATGGACCGCTTTCCGGAGCGTCTCTACCGCTTTCTTGTTCTTTGCCTTAATTGCAAATACTGCCTTTGCCGCATTAGAAATTTCCATGCAGTATTTTACACCTTTGAGAGTCATTTCTATATTGTCTTCAATCTGCCGGATATTATGATACAGCCCGGGCTCACACTCGACAGCATTAACCAGAATATATCCTCCGTTCAAGTCCGTGCCTAGCTTTACTCCCGTGGGAAAGCCTGCACCTCCCATTCCGACAATGCCTGCTTCCTTCACCATATCCAAATGGCTTCCGTCCTGAATCGGCACAAACTCTTCCTCCTGAACCTTATCAGGCTCAATAATAATCCGATCCCCGACAACATCCTGCACCGTTCCATATACACTGGAAAAGATATTTGCACCCAGTCCAGCCGGCACTGCAATCAAAGTACCTTTTTTTACTTTGTCGCCGCTTTTGACAACCGGTTCGCAAGGTGCACCCACATGTTGTCTCAGTAAAAACTGTAAATTCCCCATGACACTTTTTCTCCTTCTTGGTTTTTATTCCCGCTAGCAACGAGCCAAGCGGAAATGCTTGCATTTCCATTTGGCGACTGCCGCGAGGGT
>ENA-UOOI01001435-UOOI01001435.1-fermentation-metagenome-genome-assembly--contig:-NODE-1435-length-24885-cov-4.920580_pt1 | contig 24885 bp, 32 predicted proteins | sample MGYA00245779_ERZ724027 | MGnify/ENA primary metagenome ERZ724027 (study PRJEB28704, sample SAMN03018318) | fermentation metagenome | biome: anthropogenic terrestrial biome; feature: soil; material...
TATTGAGTATGTTTTTGAGGATGAGGCATATGTTCAATCAAAACAATCTGCGTAGGTGGTGTGATAGAGGACGTACTTTGTCGCCGCCGTCTCAATTGCCGCGATTTCGTCCGGGGAGTACATCCGGCAAAGATCGCCGTCTGCATGGTAGGGGAATTGTGTGGCGCCCGCCTTTATGGCGTTCTGCGCGGCGGTGATGTTGATCTGGTCCTTCTCCGTGAGCGAAAAATGCGCCGTGGTGCCCATGGGGAGCGTCACGTCCACGCCGGCATAGATGGTCTTTTCGCAGGCGTCCGAGATTTCGGCCAGCTTGTCGGTCCTCACCTGCGCCAAAACCTCCGCCTTGATCGAGGTGAGCCACGACGCCGGGTCTGCTGCGACGGCTGCCGCGATGTTGTCCCGCCCGCGCACCCGGGACCGGTATTCATCATACTCCCAGACCGTTGCCTGCTCTTTCAGCTCCGGGCCGGCCGGCTCCGTGGTCTGGGCGATGTTCTCCCGGACGACGACCTCGGCCTCCCCGGTCGGCAGAACCTCAACCGCATAGGCGGTAGGCTTGATTGTACTTTTTGCTTTCATCGCTAATTGCCTCCTTCAGTTTTTTGATGTTGAGATATGGCTTGACGTGCGCCATATAGAACGCCCGACAGTTCACGTGCTTTAACCAGCCGAGATAGCTCACGACCGCGGCTGCATCCTTCCTCCCGGGCTTCTCCTTCTTGGAGACCTTCTTGATGCGCCTCCGAAGCCGAAGCGAGATATTCTTCCGGAGGATCGTTTTGTCCCGGAAAAAGCGAAATCCTAAAAAATCAATGCCTCGCGCGTCGACGGGGAACACCTGCCAGTTGCCTTTCAGTTCGAGCCCAAGGTCCGCCAGAAATTTCGAGATGGCCTTCCTTGCTTTGTGTAGGCGGCGTTTGCTGCTGTCGAGAAGCACCATGTCGTCCATGTAGCGAACATAATGGGCGATTTTGAGTTCCTCCTTGATGTAGTGGTCGAGGCCCTGCAGGACGTAATTTGCGAGCCATTGGCTGGTATAGAACCCTATTGGAAGACCCGGCTCCGCGGCGAGGATTTTGTCGAACAGGGCGAGCGTCTTCGGGCATTTGATGATCTTCCGAAGTTCCAGCATGACGGCATCCCGCTTCACGCTGGGATAGAATTTGTGGATGTCGAGTTTCAGGCAGTATTTCGTATGCTTGTGGTCGCGCTCCATCCACTTTTCGATGTACCGCTTCCCGTAATGGGCCCCGCGGCCCGGGACGCTTCCGCAGCAGAACTGATACATCCCCCGCGTCAGGAAGGGCTGACAGACCAGAATGATAACCCAGTGGACGATCTGGTCCGGGTAAAACCTCGGGCAGGCGATGTCGCGTTCCTTCTTCGTGGCGCCGTCCTTGATCGTGAAGTGGCTGCACGGGGTGGGCTCGAAGGTCTCAGTGACGAGCAGGGTCCTGACCTTCTCCACATACTCGTCGATGTTCGCTAACACTTTCCTGACGGTTCTCCGCCCCCTTTTCCTTTTGGAAGCCATGATTATCGCTTGTCGGATGATGTCGCGGTCGCACATTTGCTCATAGAGATGCACCGCTCTTTTCATCGCGCTCATCTTCTTTCTATCGTCTCAGGGGCTTTCGCCTTCCGCTACTAACCCCTGCCGTAGCGACATATTTTTGCCAAGAGGCAAGGCCGAGGCCGCTCGTGGCGGCGAGATGGTGTGCAAAGAATAAAAGCCATAGAAAGACGCGCGCGGCGGTTCCAGTTCGAATTCGACGGGGCGTTGTTGCAGTTCAAGTAGAAGGGCCCATCGTTCGACCCATCGTTGAGGTTGCCGCCGACCATCGCCGCGCAAATGGCACACCAAATCCCTGAATTATAGCCTCTGGGGGCTGACCGCCCCCAGTCCCCTGTTTTATCCGGTGATGTGAGAAAGACGCGCGCGGCGGAGCCAGACCGAAACCGACGGGGCGCCGTTGCAGGCCAAGGAGAAGGGCCCAACGTCCGACCCATCGTTGAGGTGGCCGCCGACCATCGCCGCGCTGACCGGATCACGCGGATACCAGAAGTAATCGCAGAAGCGCGTCGTCGAAGACCCCGTGTTTTCCGTTGCGAGGCGAATCCATGGGAAGCGCGGGTCGCTGCCGAGCTTGGAAATATAGCCGTCGATGCCGGGGATGGGATAATCCAACTTCACATAGTCGGCGGTGATCGCGCCATTGGAGTATTTGCTCGGGTCTGCGATATGATAGAGCGAGTAGGTATAGGCGCCTGCGTCACCGTCCCGCTTTGCGAGGATGTCGGACAGATAGCACCATACGTCGCCCCACGGGTCTTCCTTTCCCCTGTAAATGCAGGGGTGCAGGCCGTCGGTATTGGAGATCGGCGAGCCGCTGCTGGCGATCACGCTGTCGGTCGCTCCGTTCTTCCACGGCCGCGATCCCACATAGTCGCCGACTGCCGTGGTGATGGTGGCGCCGTCGAAGTAGATCGCGGAGGTGTTCGTGTCGTAGGTCTGGACGGAGGTGACGAGGCGGTTCTTCGCCTTTTCGTCGGCGGAAACATCCGTTGCCGAAATGCTGATCGCCTGCCCGACGATGAATTTGCTTGCATAGGCTTTGTCGACGACGATCCGGTTCGTGCCCGTTTCCGCGACGGTCGCCCTGGACGTGTTGGAATATGGCATGACGGAAGCGCCCGCCATGATGCTCTGGAGATTCCTGGTGGCGAACTCGACGACGGCGAGAATGGTGTCGACGTACTTTTCGGCGGTTGTCTCCAGGATGTAGCCGGCGCCCTTCGCGGCCGCGTTCGTCATAAGGCTGGTCAGGCTGCCGTAGTCGCTGAACACTCCCGAGATGCTGGTGGGGAGGTCATTGACCATCGCCAGGCGGTATTTCGGGGTGTAGCTGTACGACCGGAGGGTGCCGTCGGCCTTGATGCAGTGGGGGCTCGGGAAGAAGCCGTCATATTGGAACATCGAAATTTCCATTACGTCGTAGCTTCCGTCCACGCAGTCGCGGTAATAGAAAAGAGGGGTCTCAACGTAGACGTCGGCCCCGGTCGCAGTAAACCCGGGCTCTCCCTTGTATGCCGTGACCACGAACCCGCCGGCATCGGTGAAATGGCCGTTGCACTCGCGCCGGCCGGCCCAGGGCATGATCTTGTCAAAGTCATTTTGGGGAGCCGTTGCGTCGGTCCCCACGCCCGCCAGAAGGCCGATGGCGTCTCCCGTCCTCTCTCCCACCGGGTTGGTGGCGTTCAGCGGCCAGCGGACGCCGTACCGCTTCGGATAGGCGTTGCTCTCCAGCTTTGTGATGCGCCCGCCGAGGGAGCTGTTGACGGCCTGCAGCTCTGCCTTCGTTGCTGAGACAGAGCTGGGGTCGATGGAAATTGAGAGCGTGTCGGCGTTCAGAACGGCTATCTGCACGGAAAGCTCAAACTCTCCGGCGACGCCCTGGCTCGCCTGCACTTTGAGGGTATCGGGGTAATTGGCGACCGCGATCAAATGGTTCTGGTCGTCGAGGACACCGAGCTCGCGGATGGTCCAGCCGCCCACGTCGGGCGGGACCACCGACGTGATGGTGATGATGTTTCCGTCGACGGAATAGTCCGTGACGGCCCCCGACCACTTCTGCCCTTTGAGGGCAGTCATGTCAGGGGTAGGAGTGTACTGGGTGCCTCCGCCGTCGCCGACGGCAAAGGTGACAATATTCACCTTTGTGCCGGAAGCTGCCGCCGTGGCGATGGCACTTTTGCCGAAATTGGTCAATATCGTTTTGTATGCCATGTTTATGCCTCCTCGGTTGATGCGCACACGGTGGAGCGTATGCGGTTTTTGACGATTGCTGCGAAGATCGGCGCCCCTGCGGAGGAGGCGCTGCGTTCAAAATCTGCCTGCACGGAATGGATTATTTTAAGGTCGATGGCCGCCGCGGCTGTGGCGGCGCCGGAACTCTGGGCCGACGTCTGGAAATCCGCCGGAATGGTGTGCTTCGTGCGCTGGCGCACCAGCGCGGCGAGGCCCGCCTCTCCGGCGGATTCGACCTCGATCTGGATGATGCAGGTGACACAGGTGGGAAGAAGGTTCCCGACCATCTCCGCCACCTGATCGAGCGTGAATCCGGCCTCCGCCAGCTTCGACACGGGGAACCGCACGAATTTCACCTGGCAGGGAACGTCCGTGTCCTGGAGTTGAACGTCGGAAAGGTCGCAGCCGAGCATCTGGGCGATGGCGCTCTGTACGCTCGCCTGGTTTCCGGCGGACTGGTTCCGGCCGATTTTGTTCAGGATCAGGTAGCGGTATTGAACGTCGTTCTTTTGCCCGCGTTTCTGGCCGGCGCCGGAGCCGATCAGGTCCAGACTTTTCCCGGTCGCCTGCTCGATGCTCCTGGAGTTGTAAACGTCCTGGAGGTCCGCGTGGAACCCCTCCATGGTGGTGTGGTTGATTTCGAGCAGCTTGTAGTTGTTGCTGCTTTCGTCACGCCGGAAAACGCTCGGGAGGTGGAACGCCGGATTAGCTGTCAACATACTCTGCCACCTCCACGTCTATGCCGCCCACGACGGCCACCTGGGATGGCGAGCATGGGACGCTCTGCGCGTCATAGGTCGTTCCATCGGTCGAAATGAGGAGCTCCGATGTCTCGACGACGCCGGTGACGCTGTGGATATAGGAGTACATACGCGACAGGATCACATCGTCCCCGTTGGTGAGGCTGTTGAAATAGCTGGTGAGATTGCTGACGATCTGGTCGTGCCCGTCTGCCTCAAATTCCGAGCTCACCTTCACGGTGGCCTTAACGTAGATGGGCACGTTCGTGACCCTGCTGAATTTTACATCGTGGGAGAACCCGCCGGCATCCTGCACCTGAACGGTGACGCTGCCGGTCGTCCTGATCCCGATGGGCTTCTTGCGGAAGATCGCCGCGGCGACGTCGTTGTCCTGGTCCTCCGGGGCGAAAACGTAACACTCGAAGCTGTTCGGCGGCCTTCCGTCGGCGTCCACTACGTCCGTGTCGTTCTCAACGACGATGCAGCCTTTGACGTTCGACACGCGCATGATCTCGGCCTTTATGGCGTCGCTGGTCGCGCTGCCGGCGCCGGCGCTGGCGAGGTGGTATCGGCTGCGGAGGGTCGGGTCCGTCTCCTGGTCTTGGCCGGGCGTCACGATGCTGATGTGGCGAATGCTCTCGACCTCTGCGTCCGGGTTGATGATCTCGGAGATGGCCGGCGGCGCCACATTTCCGACCGTGCCGTAGTCGGAGCAGTAAACCTCGGCCGTCACTTTGCCGTCGGAGCCGATGGTGGCGTCCTGCTCCGTGTGGAATTCGATGCCGTCCGCCGTCCCCACAAGGAAGCCGGCCGGGATAATATACCCGACGGTGCCGGTGAATTCCACGGAGTGCACCGCATTGGTTGGTGGGTTCCGCGAAATGCTGACCGCCACGCACTGGCGATCCAGATCGACCCCGCGCGCCGTGTCTGGAAATCCGGCATAATATACGTTCTCCATGTCCTCGTAGGCTTCCGCGAGGTCATAGGCGTCGAGGCGGATGAATTTCCCGAGGGGGGTCTTTTCATCGGTGCTGATGTCGCTGCCGAATAGCTCCTGCGCGCGGGCGATCTTCTGCGCGAGGATGTCTGCATAGAGGGGGCGCTGGAACCCTTTTTCGGTTAATGCTGCCATGGTATCACCTCTAATAACTCTGCGCTCCGGTCACTGTCTGCCCGGAACTGTTTGTGGCCGAAAACGTGATTTTTAGCTTCCTGTTGCTGTCGAGCGTGTGCTCGAAGCTGTTGAGGAGGAAGGTCTCGTCGACCTGCTGGAGGCCGGAGAGAATTTCGTCCCGGATGGCGTTGAAATCCGGGTTTTTCACGAAAATGGTGCCGAAGTTGATCCCTTCCTCGGTATTCAGGAACCACTCGCCTTTGTTGGTGCCTTCAACCGTTTGAACGGTTTGGCGAAGAAGTTCGTTGCCGTCGATCATCTGGATTTCATTTCCGGAGATCACAATGTCGCCTTTTCCGTCAAGTAAAAAGCCTTTCATAGCACCCCCACCACCACGCTGTCCTTGATTTCGTGATGCCCGGCGGCCGGAACCGCAGAGCCTCCCCGCCTGGCGGCGGTGATGTCCCGCTCGCATGTGACGCAGAGGCAGATGTCGCCCGCTTGGATCGGAGACAAGGCAACGTGCTTGACATTGATGCCGCCGGCCGCCGCGCAGGCGGTTTCGGTGTATCCGAGCTTATATTGCGCGTTGTGCAGGACCGGAATATCCGTGAGGACCGATTGGCTGATCGGGTTTTTCCCGGCCGCCTGCTGCTTTGTCAAAGGCTGCACGGTCGCCGTTCCTGCTGCCTGGTTAAATGATACGATCCGGCCCAGAAACGCCGTGTGGAGACGCAGAAGGGCCTGCTCGACCATGACGTTTATTGTGCCGCCCGGGGTAATCACGCTCTATCCCTCCCTATTGAATGGCCGTGACCTCTGTGATGAAGTCCATGCCGTCGTAGCTGTGCTTTCCCTCCAGCACGTGGAATTTTCCCTTCGCGTCCTTGCTGTTGAGATTAATGATCGAGCCGACCATCATGTGGTGCTGGAGCAACATTTTGATCTTGTACCCTTTCCGGGTCTCGGTGTAGTTGTCTTCCTTGATTTCCTCCTCGTAGTATTCGGGGGCGTCAATGAGGCCGGTGTCTACGCTAAGATTGAAGGTGGGGCCATTGGAATCCCGCACATCCATCGCGTAAATCTGCCCCTGGAGGATGAAGGCGGAAATCCCGCACACCTTGGCGTATTTTTGGACGTTCTGCATCAGACCTCCGTCTACATTGGAGGCGTCCTTGTAGGTGTAATCCTTCCGCGGCCGGAACACCACGACGGGGAGGCCGACCTTTGAAAGGAGCGTCCGCAGGATGTAAGAGGCTTTCGTCCCCGCCTTGAAGGCGATGCTGGCGATGTCGCGCTCTTTTAGGCTCTTGTCGTCGAGGGCGGTAATGGTCGTTTTGAGGTCCACGCCGACGTGGGTGCTCCTGGGGGCGGCCGAAATCCTGCCGCTGAATATGGTGCCGGTGTCGCTGCCGTACCCCGCGGTGATGGTGATAGGCTGGTCATAGAACAGGTGGGCTCTGGTGGTGGGGCTTAGATTGTAGACCGTGATCTCCGCCTCGTTGGCCTCCGTGTTGTCGTCGAACGGGACGTCGAACTCCACGTCGAGCGTGGAGCCGTCGATTGTGACGCCGCCCGATTTGATGGTGATTTTGATGCCGAAAAGGCCGGCAGGTGGCGCTACGACGGCGTTGCTCATGGTCTGGGAAAGCATGTCGAAGGACTTGACGATCTTCGAGAGGCGGTCTTTTTGCTCCGAGGTGTCCGGCTGAGCGACCACCTTGCTGTCCTGGATATTAGCCACTGGAATCCGCCTCCTCCGTGCCTTCGTCGTCGATGGTGAGGAAGACCGTTTCCCCGAAATTGTCCCAGGTGACGGCGCTTTCCTGCCCGGATTCATCGAGGGGAACGATGTCAATCTCCGGGTACTGGTCGACCGTGAAAACGTCGCTGAAAAGTGGGACCCCGTAAATCAGCGGCTCCCCTGCGCAGATCATCTCGCCGTCCTTGTAGAGACCGACGGTGAATAGGTCGGCGGCCTTGTTGTAGTCCACGCGGAGGGTGAAAAGGTCGCTCCCGAGCAGGATGTCGAACTGATACGGGATCAGGTCCTTGTTGATTTCGATGATGTCTCTCATGGGGTCACTTCCTGTTCCCGACCCAGAGCTGCCGGCCGATCTGGAGGGTTCGGAAGTCTCCGTATCGGCTGAACGCTTTCGGGTTGTTCTTCATCACGTCGTTGCATGAGAATCCGTATTGCCTGTATGGCGCGTTTTTGGCTGCCACGAGGGCCCACACGGTATCCCCGCTCTTGACGGTGTGATAGACCTTCGTGGTGGTGCTTTGCGCCTTTTTCTGCTGGGGACCCGCCAGGGCGCGCGGGGCGATGGTCTTCACGGGCGTGTAGGCGCTCGCCGCGATCCTGACCTCCTCCAGCGTGGCGTCAAAAGAGAAGCCACCCCATATCGTGTTGGGGTGGCTCGTGTTGAACGCGGTGAGCTGCATTTTTGAATAACCGTACCGGCCCTGGTATGGGACGATGGTGCCGGCCGCCATCATGTTGGTGAGCTTCTGGAGTTTCTGCAGGGCGTCGGACCCGACGATCTCGCCCTTGATTTTGAGGACGGTCCCCTGGCGCCGCACGTTGTCGGTGAGGTCCACGCCGGATTCGACCGGGTGGCTTGTTTTGTCGACTGCGCGGTCCACGTCCTCGTCGGTGACGAAAACGTAAATCCCATTGAGTAAAGCCATCGGTCAAACCTCCTGTTCCTCTGGATATTTCCGGTTGATGCCCTCGAAGGAATCCTGCATGCCGTCTTTGACCCACTTCCGCACTTTCTTCTCCATTTCGCGGTCGCTCGCACTCTGGCCGGCAATCGTAAGGTTGAACTGCGGGGCGTAGGTGCTGTACTCGGTCCTGCTGTTGCGGTAATTGGCGACGGTGCTCTCGGGGGTGTAGCCGGTATCTTCGGACCCTGTGCCGTACCGGATGGTGCTGCCGACGTCGAAGGCGGCGGACTGCACCGTCGGGATACTCTGGCGCAGTCCGATGGCGGCGCCCTGGCCGACAAATGCGCCGGTCTGGATCATTACCCGGGAAGGGGAATGGACCTGGAGGGCGCCGTTGATGGTGGTTTTGATGCTGTTGGCGACGCGCTGGGCCTCCGCGATAACGGCACCCGATCCGCTTTTTAGGCCGGAGGCAAGACCGGACATGATCTGGACCCCGGTGTTGGTCAAATTCACGGCCCCGAAAACCTTCTTGATGCTGTCCGCAGTCTTCTGGGCGTCCTGGGTGGCTGTTGCCGACTGTGAGTTCATGCCGGCGGTCAGGCTTGTGACGGCCTGCGCGCCGGACTGCTGCGTTCCTGTGGTGACCGTGCCGAGGCCGGCCTTCGCGCTGGTTGCCACGCCGGCGGCGGCCGTCTTGACCGTCGCGGCGCCGGCATTGAGGCCGTTGGTGAGATTCTGGGTGCTGGTGAGACCCGAGCTATACATGGATGCCGCGTTGAGATTCACGCTGCTCTGGGCTGCTGTGCCGAGGCCGGTGGCGGCCGTTGTAATGGAGGACTGGCCTGCCTGGATGCCAGAAGCGAAGCTCTGGGCGCCAGAGAGGCCGGTGTTATAGGTCTGGGTGGTGTTCAGGGTGAGGCTGTTGGCCGCCGTTGTTCCGAGAGTGCTTGCGGTGCCTGCGATTGCCGGCTGCTCCGCCAACATGCCGGAGTTGAACCCTTTGGCCGCCTCCTGACCGCTTGAGTTGCCTTTGCCGAATAGTGATTTGATGCCGTTAAAAAGGCCGGTCCCGATCCCCTTCACGATCTGCCAGCCGACGTCGATCCAGTTGGTGTTAAGAATGACCCCGACGATGGCCTGGACGAGCTGCGGGATCGCTGCTATGAGCTGCGGGATCGCCGAAATGAGGCCGGTAATAAGGGCCTGGATGATCTGGACCGCAATCTGAACGATGGCGGGCAGGTTTTGGGTGATGCTGTTGCAGAAATTCACTATGAGCTGAACGGCCATCTGGATCATCATGGGCAGCGCGTTGACAAGGCCCTGAACGAGTGCGAGGACCAGTTGCAGGCCCATAATGATGAGTTGCGGGAGCTGCATGTAAATTCCGGATGCCAGGGTATAGACCGCTTGGATCGCCGCCGGGATAAGGGTTGGGAGAGCCTGCACAAGGCCCTGAACGAGCGACCCGATGATTTGCATGGCGGTCTGGATGATCGTCGGAATCTGGGCCGTCAGGCCCTGCACGAGCGTCTGGATTGCGGCGAGCGCCTGCGGGATTAGAACGGGGAGCTGCTGCGCGATGCCCTGTGCGAAGGAAATAATCACGCTCACGCCGATGTTGATGATCTGCGGAAGCGCGCTGATGATGAAGCTCGCCAGCGTCCCGACGATCTGCGCCGCGGCGGAGGCGATTTGCGACTGGTTCTGCTGGATCGTCGTGATGATGCCTTGTAGAATCTGGGTGGCGGCGCTCACGATGGTTGTCAGAACGGTGGGAAGCAACCCCACGATGGTCGTGACAAGCGTGTTAATCAATGGGACTGCAAAATTTACGATCTTCGGAATCCCGTTCTGTATGGCCGAGGAGGCTTTTGCCATCATCCGGCTGAAAACGGCGGCGAGCTTGTTTTCGTCGCCGGCCTGCCAGCCGTTTGAAAATATGCCGTTGAGTTCCTCCGCGAAGTCGTTGAACCCGGAAACGGCGTTCATCACCGACGGAAGGAGGAGGGTGCCGATGTTCTGCCCGAGGGACTTCACGTTCATCTGGGCGACGCGCATCTGGTTGGCGAAGGATGTTTTCAGGGTCTTTGCGAAGTCTCCCTGTGCATCCTTTGTCACGTTCATCAAATACGCATAGCGAAGCTGGACCTGCTGTCCCTGGGATAGCTGGGCGAAGCTCTTTCCATAGGCGACGCCGAGGTCCTTCGCAGCTTTGGTCCCCATGAACGCCTGGAGGTTATCCTGGGACATGTTGATGCCGAGTTGCTTTAGGGGCTCCGTCTCGCCGCTGATCCCGGACCTGATTTTCTCGAATGCGTCCTGGGTGTCGAGGTTGTAGAAAGAAGCAAGGTCGCCGGAAAGCTGGACCGTGCTCTGCGACATCTGGTCGAGGTTTTTGGTTAGGTCAAGAATTATCTTCGCCATCACTCGTTCCACTCCCAGATGCGTTGTTTCCCCTTTGCCGGTATCGGTTCGGAAAGCATCCGCACGTTGGCGATCTCCCAAGCGAACCGGCCCGGCGTCCAGTCACCGAAGATCATTTCTCGCGCCGTCGGCACGAAATAGTCCGCAAAATCCGGCGCATGCCTGTCGTTCGTGAGGCTCTCTGCGCCGATGGAAATATGCCTTGCGGTGTCTACGTCCGCGCCAGGGTTGTGAACGATGTGCCAGACATTCACGAGCTCCGCGGTGGCAATGATTTCCCCACGCGGTAAAAGGAACCACGTTGATCCGAGCCCGGCTTTTGTTAATTCTTCGCCAGCCGCAGCGTCGAACTCCTCCAATCCAATGAGTGGAATTTTGCATGGGTCTTTTTTTGCCGCGTGGATCGCAATGGGTCCCCTGTATTTGGTTGCCCACCCTCTGGTTTCATACCTCTTAGCACCGATGGCGAGCAGGCTCGCCCATGGCTGCCAAATGGTGATTGCCTTCATTTCTATCCTTCCTCTCAAAAAAACCGAAGATTCTTTCCGAATGCCGCCCGGCCGTTCTGGCAGGGCTCTCGGCCATCCTTCTTGTAGAAAGGCCATCCGTCGCAAAGATAGGCGCCGTCGGTCATTCGGCCGTGGCATCGGTCGCAGTTGTCGCAGTTCTCCGGCCGCATCCACGTCCGGGGCTTGAAATAACCGCAGGCGGGCGAACCGTCATAAACTCGCGTCTTCGTCCCTGTTCTCGGGTATCCGCAAATAGCGCCCTGTGTCTCGTCAAATCCGAGGAATGGCGTTTGATAGAACTTTCCGCCGCTTCCCGGAGCCGGCTCCCAGGGGCCGGAAATCTGCTTGTCATAGTCACCGAAGTATTCACACTCTCCGCATGTCATTGGGATGCCCCCTTTCTTCCTGTCAAATTGCCCGGAGATCGCGCTTGGCATCATACTCCTCGGCGTCCTCCACCGTCTTGATCCCGCGGGCGAAAAAGTTCCGATAAATCCCGTCTATGTACCGCCACGTCACGTTTCCGCCGGCCGTTGCCTGCTGGAAGGCGTATTCCGCGAGACGTTTTTTCTCCTCGGGGAAAATGCACTTGATCTTCCCGTCCGGCCCGGTCTCCGTGTCCCTGATGTGGTGGAACATGAAAACGATGTCTTGCTGGGAAGGCTGCCGGCCAGCGTACTTTGTGAACAGTCTGTCGGTGAAGCTGGCGACCTCGCGTTTCAGGGCCTCCGTCACGCCAAAATAGTCGTTGATGTCCTGGAGGTAATCTGATAAATCCACTTCCTCCTGTTCCGGCCCTTCCGGCGGTGGCGGGGGTGGTGTGCCCCCTGCTCCCATATCCCCGGATTTACTGCAAATTTTGAGGTCAATATGGTTCATGTGGTACTGGCTCGGGCTCCCTTTTTTGCCCTTTTTGAATTGAATCAATCCGGCTTCGAGAAGCTCCTTTTTTGCCCGTATGACGGAGTTTTCACTTATATTGCTCATCATGGCCATAAGCCTGAAATTGCTTACTGCAAACCATTCCCGCCACCCGCACCGATTGTCAATTGACATCAGCTTATACCAGAGGAGCTGTGCCGATGGCTGGAGATCGTTTATTTCCAGCCATCGCTCGAAGGCGTTGATTTCGGCGATGTAGTTCAGAGGTCACACCCCCTTCCGCGCGAAGTGTGCAGGGCGTTACTCCATCGCTACCGTGCTTCCGTTTTCCCCTGCCGTTACTGTGATGTTCTGCTGGAACCGTGCTTTCATAGTGGGGTCGTGCGAAATTGCGAGGATTCGCATGTCAGGGTTGCGGGCGGCCATGTTGGTGAGGGCGTCGGCATATGCCTCGGTGCCATCGGCGTCGAGGAATGGCGGCTCGTCGATGAACAACATGCCGAGCTGAACCCCCGCGCGCCGCGCCTTGACGTCGGCGAGGCCGAGCGTCACTGCAAGGCTGATCTTTACCTTCTCGCCGCCCGAGTGGCTGTTATAGGGGCGCGCGTCGCCCGAGAGCGACGTGATCCAAACCTCCAGGCTGTTGACGATCTGTTTCGTGCTGCGCTGCTCCGTCTCGGTCCGAATGTCGACCGCCATGCGGCCGCCGGTCATGGCTGCGAGGATGTCGTTCGCCCGCCGGGTGATCTCCGGGACGATGCCCCGGATAATCATGTGCTGGATGCCGTCGAGGCCGAACGCCTGGACCAGCGTCACGTAGTCGTTGAGCTTTGAGGCGATGGCCTCGTTCTCCTCCCGGAGCTCGGCGATCTTGTCTTCCGCCTCCGCGATGGTTTTCAGCTTGGCGCTGATTCCCCCGCGCCGGCCGGCGATGTCGTTGATCTCCGTGTTGAGCTTCTCTTTCTGCTCCTGCATGGCGGGAAGCGGGCTCTCGCCCTGGGGAAGGCGGCTGAGCAACTCGTTTGATGCAATGAGCGCCGCCGCCTGTTTTGCTTTGAGGTCTGTGGCCTCTGCCTCTAATTGCTGCACCTGCGGCCCCAGCGCCTCCGCCGTAGCGGCTGCCGCCTTGCATGCGGGTAATGTGTCGGCGAGGGCCTTATTGTCCCGTATGGCTCTCCTGTGGGCCTCCGCGGCTTTGGCGGCGTCTTCCAAGGCAGGTAACTGGTCGGCGATTTCCTCCCGCCGCGCGGCGATCTGCTCCCGCTTTTCTTCCAGGTCTCTGATCTGCCGGTCGATTCCCTCGGTTTTGGCGACGGCCGCCTCGATTTTCCCGGAGATAGAGGCGGTTTCTGCGGCCTCGCGCTCCTGCTTTCCGAGAGCCGCCAGTTCCTCCCGCGGATTTCCGAGGGCATCGGCGGCCGCGGCGAGCTCTTTGATCTCCTGGTCGGCCTCGTTGTACTTGGCGCGGTCGTCCGCTTTGGTCTGGTCGAGCTGGGCCTGAATCGCCTGGAGGTTCTTTTTCGCCTCCACCGCATCCGTGAGGAAGGCGCAGGTGGCCTGCTCGGGGAACGGGCACCGGCTGTCGGAGAGAAGCGCCGCCTTTCTGGTGGCTTCGGCGAGCTTGCTATTGAGGCTGCCGATCCTGACGCGGCTGTCGGCGACAAACTGGTCCCTGGCGGCCTTTGCTTCGTGGACCCTGTTATCCAGGTGCTCCCGGTCCGCCAGCTTTTTTTCAACCTCTGCACGCTTTTTCCGGATGTTCTCCAGCTTCTCGGAAGCCTCGCGGGCCTCCTCCTTCCGGGCGATCATGGCGGTGAGCGATTCTTTTTCGTCCCGCAGGCGCTTGACGGTGCGGGCGGCCTCCTCGTCTTCACCGGAAATCCTCGCGTCCTCGCCCTTCACGGCCCTGTACTGCTCCTCTTTTGGGGCGAGTTGGTCCAGTTGTGCGCGGGCGTCGGCGACGGCCTCCGCGGCCTTTTCCGCGCTTTCGAGGGCCCCGGAGAGGCGTTTCGCATTTTCGAGCTTGGCTTTGGCGTCGTCCGCGGCGGCCTGTTTCATCCGCGCCTGCCGGCCGAATCCGTCCGCTTCCTCTGCTTTGGCTTTGGCCTGGCGCGCGATCTCCTGGCGCATGGTCTCCTCGCGCTGGCCGGCCTCGATGCTGCTTTCGACCGCACGGAGCGTTTCGACCTTCTGCCCTGCGTCCTTTTCCAGCTCCGCATCCTGGGCGGCGAGTGCGGCCTTTTCGGCGACCTGATCGGTGAGGACGTTGATATGCTCTTTCACCGCCGCGATGGCTCGGCGCTGCTCCGTGGCCTCCGCTTTGGCCGCATCCTCCATCCTGGTGTAGATGTCAAGGCCGAGGAGGGCGCTTAGAACCTCCATCCGGCGGTCGCTGTCTGCCTCCAAAAACAGGCCGTAGGCGTCCTGCCGAATCAGGGCGATGGAGCAGAATGTGTCGCAGTCCATCCCGAGGAGGCGCTCGATCTTCGCCTGGGTGAGGCGCATCGTGGTGTCGCTCTCGTCCTCCCACTCGCCGGTTTCCTTGTTCTTCCGGTGGAGTGCGAGGGTCCCGCGGCCCGATTTCGTCCTGGTGCGAACCACCCGGTAGTCGGTGCCGCCCATCTGGAATTCGAACGTGATCGAACCGCTTTTGGTCCCGTCTCGGACCCAGCCGCCGATGTCTTCCTTGCGGCTCTGTTCGTAGAGGCAGTCTGCAATCGCGTCCATGAACAGGCTGCTTTTCCCCACGCCGTTGCTCCCGTTCACCATCGCCATGCGGATGGGTGTGAAGGCGAATTCTGCCTCGGTGTAGCTCCGGTAATTGGTGACCTGGATGTGGATGGGCGTGAAGGCGCCGGCGTGGCGGGAGGCGTCGCGCCCGTCGTCCGCTTGCTTGATGATTGGAAGGGCAAGGGCCGTGATTCTTTCGGCGACCGGCCCCGTGATCTCGTTGACCTCCAGCCACCGGGCGAGGGTTTCCGCCGGCCCGTCGTGCTCCGTGATCTCGTCCCTGGCGTCGAGTGCTTCGACGTCCTCCGGGAGAATCTCGGCCGTCCAGAAGGCGCCGGCCTCCATGATCCGTTTCTGGAGCTCGGCGCGATTGAAGGCTTTTTCCTGCTCGGCCGTGCAGCTATACCGCACCCGGACGATGGCGTCCTTCGCCTTTTCCGGGGGCGTGACCGTGCCAGCGCTGATAAATTCCGCCACCTGCCCGGCGCCCATGCGCATCGTGTAGTGTCGGCGCTCCGGGGTGTTGATGAACCGGCTCTCTACCGTGCCGTCTTCCGCCAGTTCGTGAATATAGAAGCCGTGGGCGCAGTCCTCGTCGTTGAAATTCAGTTGGTTCACCGACCCGCAGTAGAACGCCGGCGTGTTGCATGTGAGGCGCTGCGGATGGTGGATGTGGCCGAGGCATGCGAGGTTTACGTGGGCGCTGTCGATGGTCGTGGGTGTGAGAACCACGTCCTGCCCAGCGAGGAACGTGCTGCCATTGTCAGCCTCTGCGCCGGCCACCGTGTAATGTGCCACGAGGATCGCCGGCTTCCCGGGGTCCACCTGCCCGCCGAGGCCCAGAAGGACGTCGTTGATTAAGGCGGTAGCGTTGCGGTTTTCCGTTTCCTTGTCAGCTCCCGGGCAAAAAAGGCGGAGGCGCCCTCGGTCAAATCCCGGAAGCGCCATGATCTGGACCGGCCCGTCGTTGGTGTGGATCGTTTCGACTGCCGGCTTTGTGTAGATGTGGAGGTTTTCCTCGTCGCTCGTAACCTCCATGAGAGTGTCATAGGCTCGGGGGTTGTCATGGTTTTCGGTGCCGAAAAGAAGCACCACGGCCTGGCTGCTCTGGCAAAGCGGCCGGATGAACCGCGTGATGGCCTCGTTCACGTCCTCCAGCACCGTGTCGGCCCAGACCCGCGCGCGGTTGAACAAATCCCCGGCGATGATGGTGACCTGCGGCTTTTCGCGCGCCGCGACCTCTGCTATGTAGTCCATGCAGCGGAGCGTATCTTGGCGACGGGCGTTTTTGCCGTCCCGCACCGGACCGTTGAGATCGCCGAGGTGGATGTCTCCTGTGTGCAGAATTTTCATCGTCTCGCACCTGCTTTCTTCTGGCAGTCGGGGCAAAGGACCCGACCGAATCTCTTTTTGCTGAACCCGGCGATTGCCTCCGGGCTCCAGTTCTTTCCGTTCTTGCCCTGGCTCTCGACGATTTTCCTGCCGCAGTCGGCGCACTGGAATTCTTCGGTCTGTCCTCCCCATCCGCCGCCGTTGTCGGGGCCGGGGTCCTCGCCCCACCCCTGCGCTTCGTCGTCCTGCGGCGGTGCATCCCACGGGAGGGGCTCCTGGTTCTCGTCCGGGTACTCGGGGACTTCCGTGGCGGGCTGCTGCGGGGCTGCCGCCGGTAGGGAGGCTCTGGTGGTGGGCTGCTCGAAAAGCATCCCCATCGACTGGAGGTAGTTGTTCGCCACGGCCTCCTTGACCTCCGGGGCGTCAAGATTCGGAATGACGTGAGCGATGATAAACGGCTTTTTGAGTTCCGCCAGGGTATAGTTTCCGGCGAGGCCGAGCGCCGACCGGATCGCCCGCATGAACGCCTTGCTTTCCGCCATGGCGTACCTGTGCGGCACGAAATGGTTAAACTGGGCCTCGCTCATGGCCTGCTTCTCGATGGTGCAGTCGATTTCCTTCGTGGCCTTCATGAGGCGGAAGCCGCCGGAGGGGTCTGGGACGCGGATCGTGACCGTCACCGCCACGTCGTTGACGTGCGGGCAGTCGCCGCAAACCCGCGGCTTCCCAGTGGCTCGCGCCATCTCGATGCACCGTTGGCACCCGTCGGTCCGAACCTGATCGGTCGCCACGATGCTGATGTTGGCCGCGGCGGCCAGCTTCATGCCGCCCACCTTCGTGATGGCGAATTTCTTCGTGAGCTTGTCGTAGTAGATGTCCTTGCTGGTGCTCTCGTTGGTATCGAGGACGACGGTGTTTACCATGATCTTCTGCAAAGAGCTGGACGCGACCATAGTGGTCACCGGGACCAGCACGTTATATTTATCCCTGGGGTAATTGTTGAGCTGGATGATGCTGCTTACGGTTTCTTCCATGCCGATTCCTCCTTTGGGCCTTGACAATTTCGGCCCGGGGTGATATTATTCGGGTGAGTTAATTTCCTGATTGCCGTTCCCGGTTGCTGCGGGGGCGGCTTTTTTCGTGCCTATCGACGAGCCGAGGAGAAGCATGTCGTTTATGGTTTCTTCGAGCTGCCGAAGGAACGAGATCGCGCTGTTGAAGTCCGCGCGCTCGGTGTCGTCGATCACCCCGTCAAAGGCAATTCGTTCGAGCCGGTCGGCGACCTCCTCGGCGTCGGTAATCATCCGCTTGACGCGGAGTGTGGCAAACGGGAGGGGCCGGTCTGTTGCCGCCCGCCCGGTGTTCCTGCCGATGGGACAATCGGAGCAGTAGCGGAGCATGATGTCCGGCCGGCCGTAGCCTTTGGCGTATTGCACGGCGTCCGCGGGTTCCACCGGAACCTCCCCACGCTCGTGCCGCCCGATTGTCTCCTGGGAATAGGGAACCTTCGTCGCCGCAGTGCCTCTGCTGTGGCAGCCGGCGCTCAGACGTGCCTCACGCAGATATATAGGCCCCCTCGAATTTGCGCATCTTGACATTCGTCCGACCTCCAAACCGGATAAAATAGAGTTGTGGCCGGTGGTTAAGGCTGGCGGACCGCCGCCATCGCCTCCGCCTCGTCGGTAATCCTCTGCGATCTGACCAGGGAGTAGATTTCGAGGTCTCCCTCCCCGTCGAAGCGAACGCCGTCGTAGGTGCCGTCGCTGTCGCGGTAGATGATTTTGGCCGCCCCGGTCCTGATGTTCACGCAGAGCTCGGCGCCGATGCGGGCGACAACCGCATCGATGTTGTTGGTCACGCTCATTCCGCCCTTGTCGAGGTCGTGGATCACGACCACGGGCTCCCCGTTGTGTGTGTCGAGCCGGTAGTCATAATCGGAGCGGTCGGCCTGATCCCCCTGGAACGGTTTCTTGTGCTCCGCCTGCCCGCCTCCTCCGATCTTCCGCCAGCAAACCGGGCCGTACCCGCGGCCGATGCTCTCCGGGTCTTTCAGGGTCCTGTTGCATCTTTCGCATTTAGACATGACTGTTTCCTCCAATCTGCTTTATTTGCCTTGCTGCATAAACGGCGTTTTTCGTAAGCTGGCGCTGCCACGCGCCTTGTGATGGGGCCCAGCGAAACCCCCGGCTTTTCAGCTCCCCGCGGAGCTCGTCGTCCGGTTTCTCGTCGAAAAAGATTTGAAGGCGGTTCTCCTCCTGGCTCGCAACAACCGAGCCTCCGTCAAACGTCCAACCCGCCGGCGGCTGCTCCTTCCGGCTTTCCATCTCCGCGATCCTGTCGCGCACCCGCTTGATGTTGGCGTTGTTGTTGGAGAGGGCCCAGCTTTCAAATGGTCGCGGGTCCGTCCTCCACGAGCTACTCATGTCGGCCTGGAGGCGCTTCATGGCGTCCTCGTTCAGCAGTGGGCACCCTTCGAGGGAGCCGCGCTTGCGGAAATAGGCGTTGACGTCCTTCATGAGCTGCTGGTCAGCTTCGAGGGCTTCGAGCTTGGATTTGAGCTTCTGGACCGCCTCCGGGTCGTCGCTGCTGATCCCGCCCGTCCCCGTGCTGCGGATTTTATCGAGGAGGCCCTGGATGTAATTGAACTCCTCCATGTTGTGGCCGCGGGCGGCGTTCTGCTTCTCCTTTGCCCGGACCGGAAAATTCGATCCCCCGGCGATCATAATGGACGGCACCCGCGCGTCGATGCGGTTACTCTGGTTGAGATTTTCCGCCAGCTTGCGGGCGTAGAGGTCGAGGAGGCGGTCGATCTTGTCGTGATACATGGGGTCCACTTTAGCCTTCTGGGCTTCGGCTATTTCGGTCGCCTTGTCGACGTAGCTGTGGTAGCTCTCCGTCGCGCTGCCCGGTATGTAGTCAGAAAAGCTGTTGGCCTCCTTCGCCTGCCGGGCGACCTGCTCGTCAATTTCATAATACATGGCTGCCCTCCCGCGCCCGCGGCGGCTCCGCGGTCTGCCCGACAAAACAGTGGCCGCAGTAAATCCAGCGATCTCCGCTCTGGACGAAGGTGCTGACTGTGGGGTGGAACCGGCCCTGGCTGTCAAGCTCGTGGCTGTAAGGCTCGCCGCACTGAACGAACCCGGCTTTGTTGGTCACCGGCGGGACGCATCCAAGAAACTCGTCGACGATCTTCTCCTCGACGTAATCCCCGGGCCGCGCCGCCTTCTCGAAATCCCCGGCCTCCTCCCAGTCGGCGTAGCTCACATAACGCTTTTCGGGCTGCGCTTTGGTGCGGCGCTGGCAGTCGCATACTTCCCCAGGATCAAGGTTGGCTCCGCACCTTTCACAAACGTACCTGTGCATCTGTTTTTCTCCTTTCTGGTTTTGGGGTTCGCCCAGGCGTGGAGCTTCCATCCCGCCGCGAAGATCAGGATTATGTAGAACGGAAGCGTGATCTCTCCGCCCGGCGCCCCGCCGCCCCTTGCCATGAAAACGTCGAATCCGAACATCAGGATTCGGACGGCCGCCTCGGCTGCTACCAAGACAAGAACCGCCCGGCCGAACTGCCGAATGGCCTTTCTGGCCCGCCCGCGCCTCTTGACCTCCTGGGTCGCCGGCGTTGCCTGGCAGATGAATGTGATCGACTGCATTTTGTCCCTCCTAAGCGGTCCGCGCTTCAAGGCGCATCCCCTTGTTTTTGGGCTTCTCCCTGGCTGCCTCCTCGGCTGCGCCGCAGTAGAAGCGTTCGTCGAATTTCTTCCGCGGAATCCGGCCGGCAATCGTTATGTAACCGTCGGCCGCGAGCTCTCCATTGAGCCTCTGGATGATCTGGTAGGACTTCGAGCGTGAAAGGCCCGTGATCCGCATGACGTCCTCGACGAAGTAGAACCGGTCTTTGGCTGTCGTCATGCTTCCTTCACTCCCGCTTTCGTCCTTGTCCGGTACTGCTCCATGAACGCGCGAACCCGCGGAATCAGCTCGTGCCCGGCGCAGCGTCCTGTCGTGGTCTCATAGAGGGTCGTGTATTTGACGCCCGCTCCTTCCGCTACCTCCCGGATGGTCATGCCGGTCTCGGCGGTGAAAACCTTCAGCTCGATGCCGAAATCGGTTTTAGGCTTCCTGCGCAGTTTATAATCCACCGTGCTTCCTCCTTTACTTGTTTTTTTGGCTTGTTTCTAATGTTCCCCTGTGATATAATGGGGAAAAATGGGGGTTTAGTGATCTGCTCCGAAAAGATTCATGGAAAACTGCATCCCGTTGCCGAGGTGCAACACAATCTCGGCGTAGTTCTCGTTTGCAAAGAGGTTGCTCATATCGTCATAGGGCTGCAGCGCGGCCCTTTCCCCAAGCGGGGCGAGGACGTATCCTTCCGCCTCCAGCTTGTCGGCGGTGGCGCGCAGCCAGCGGACGGTCTTCACCCTGGCGTCGAGCTTTTCGCCCGGTTTGACCTGCTTCCTCTCCTCCTTTCCGAGCATAATGTCCTCCTGCTGCTGTTCCTCCTGCGGAACCGGCGAAATTTCTAACATGCCGAACCCTCCTTTCCGTTTCGCTCTTGCTCATCAGGGCCGGACTTCTACCGGCCGACGGAGGCGGGCGCCACGCCCGCCGGAGTAAATTCACCATTCTAAAATCTCGATCCCGGCGGAGAACGGGTCCTCGACGCAATCTCCGCCTGGAAATCTATAAATTGGTTCCTCCTGTCCTTCGAGTAACGGCTGAACTCCGCAAAGAACAGCCTCATATTCCGGTTCTGCAACCCTGCGGATTCTGAACGGGTACTTGACGCGCAGCCGGTCGAGGTATGGACCCTTACTTCCGGCGTCCTTGTACTTTTTCATGCAATCGCCTCCCGGACGCCGTGCGCCCCATTTTGGTTGATAAGCGTTAAGATGCCAGTGTCCACTATGCAATCCGGGTAGAGTTTTGCCTCTTTTTCCAAGGCTTCCTCTGGGCTTTCGGCATACTGGGCGCCGCTGACCCATTTCGGGTCGTCAAGACGATAAATTTCGTAATGCTTCATTGTCTGCTCCTTTCCGCCGACCGGAGCCGTTAGGCCCCGGCGGTAACGATGTTGCTCAATCTCTCTTGGAGGGCCTTGCAGTATTCCGCCGCTCTCTTTGCGTTCCTGTGGTCGGTAACTGCTTGCTGAAATTCTGGGCTGGTCGGGTCACCTGCGAGTTTCACAATCCTTGCGGCCGTGTCGACCATCTGCTGCTCGTGCTCGCTGGCCCTGTCCTTTGTGAGGGCGATGCAGTCCGTAATGTCGTCGGGGGTGGGAAGCCTGCGGGTGAGTTCGTTTTTCTCTGCCGTAAGGCGCTCAATCTCTGCCCGAGCAGTGTTGAGGTCGTTGCTAAAAGTGCTGGCCGCCTGCTGGAAATAGGCGATGTCCTTTTCAGCCTTCTCGTAACGGTCTTTCATGCTGAAAGCGGCATCGTCCTCGATGTTTTCCTCTGCGTCCTGGAAACATCCCTCGAACGCGGTCGCTATGTAACTGTCCGGGCCGAGGGTCTCAACGAGTTTCTTAATTTTCTCGAGGGTTTCGCGCTCCTGCTGCTTGCTGGCCTGCGCGTTCTCCCCAATGATCTCAATGCCAGTGATTTCGTAGATGTCGTGCCGATAGCACTCCTTGAACGCTTTGCGGGCGGCTCCCTCGGTGGCTTCGGTGAACTTGTCTTCGACCTGTGTGCCGTCGCTGCGGGTAGCGGTAACGCGGTATGTATTCATGGCGGCCATCCTCCTTGCGTTTCTGCTTTCTTTGTCTGCCTTGTTTCTTGTGTGACTTAATAATAATCCCAGTTATGGGATTTGTCAATGGGATAAATTTAAATTTTGGGATTTTTTTTTGGAGGGATTTTCCGTGCTGATAAATGAAAGGATCGTCTCGGTCTTAAAAGAAAAAGGCTTGACACAAAGAGATATGTCGGCGTTCATCGGAGTTTCTTCTTCCACGCTGAACAACTGGTTGAAGAAAAACAGCGACATTCCCGCCCAGTATATAATCCCAATATCCGAATTTTTGCAGGAGACCCCGCTTTTTGTCCTCGGCGCCCAGGAAACAAAAAAAGCCTCGCCTCCGGTGATGGCCGAAGACGAGGCGAAAGCATTGAAATATTACCAGCAGTTGGAGAGTGAGGAGCACCGAGACTATATCAAGGGCGAAATGATCCGGCTGCACATGGCCGAGGAGGCCGAAAAGCAAGATACAGAATTCTCCGACGAACTGGCAAAGTGATCTTTGTCGATTTTATGAACTGGAGGTGCCTCCTGTGAATTATTTCTTCTCCCCGATAAACCTCGACGATTGGGATATTTTCAAAAAAGTGAATGCCGTCGGGTATCAAGACACCTTCCGGGCAACAAAGGAAATGCAGGTCGGAGATGTCGTTCTGTTCTATGTTGCCGCCAACCAGCGGCGGGAACCCGGCGTCTATGCCTGCGGGAGGATCGTTCGACCGCCCGAGCTCGTGACCGGGCACCCGAAGGATAAATGCAATGGGAAGGTTGCCGTTGTGGTCTCTTTCCTTTCCGTGCCGCCGCAGGCTCCTCTTGTTCCGCTTGACGGGTGCAAGGCGTTCCTCTGGCCTTTCATGGGGCCACATAGGATTCAGGAGGAAAAACTTCGCCCTCTCCTGGATTCCTTCCCCATAGCTCCGAGATAGGTGTTGAAAACCTGTTAATAACCTGTGGAGAGTTGTTGAAAGTTTGCTCCTCCTGCTTCCTTTTACCTCAAATTTTGAGGTAAAAATAAACTTTTACCTCCACTTATACCTCAAAATTTGCGGCTAATATGGCAGTCATATATAAACAGAAACTTAAACTATATGGTGGTGATGGTGGATAGGCTCGCTTTTCAAAAAACGAGAATGTCCCCTGTTGAAAACTTGAAAGGTGGATGGTGTTATGCGCATCGGTTACCTGCCTTGTCGTGGGTGCGGCTCTGAAACAAATTGTGCCGATCTGGTATCTGGGTACTGCCCGAGCTGTGCCCGGGCTCACGCGGTTGCCCTGGCCTCCCTCCAGCGCGAGTATGAAGGCGCCCTTGCTGCCGGCGATCCGGCCGCGGCGAAGGGCGTCGGGGAGATCATCTCCTCCTACGAAAAGTCGGAGGGGCTCCGCCTAAAGGACGCCACGCACGATCTGTAAATTCTCCCGGGGCTTCCTCGGGATCAAAAGGGGATAGAACAATGAAATGTCCGAAGTGCGGCTCGGAGAACGTGTCGGTCCAAGTCATAACGGTCTCGAAGCTGGTCGACAAACATCACGGCATTTTTTGGTGGCTGCTCGTCGGCTGGTGGTGGCTCTTTATCAAGTGGTTTTTCCTGACCCTGCCGGCCCTGCTATTTAAGATTTTCGGCCACAAAAAGCAAAAAATGAAAACGCGGCAGAAGAAAATATGCGTCTGCCAGAGCTGCGGGCACCAGTGGAATTACTGATCGTGGCCGCGGGCCGGACGCGCAAATTACATAAATCGGGGTGATCCAGTGCCTGCGTACAAAGAAAAGAACGGAAAAACATGGACCCTCTCGTTCTACTACACGGATTGGAAGGGGCAGAAGATTCACGCAAAGAGACGCGGGTTTGCGCGGGAGAAGGATGCGAAAGAATACGAGCGGGAGTTTCTCCTCAAACAGTCTAAGAGCTGTGACATGCTGTTCTCCAGCCTCGTGGAAATCTATTTTTCTGACATGGAAAACCGGCTCCGGGCCTCCACTCTCTCGAATAAAAAGTTCTTGGTGGAGAGCAGGATTCTTCCCACTTTTGGAGCTTTGCCCCTGAACGAGATTAAGGCGGACAACGTCAGAAAATGGCAGGGTGACCTGTTGAAAGAGAACCTGTCGCAGACGTATTTGAAAACGATCAACAACCAGCTTTCCGCCATCATGAATTATGCGGTGAAGTATTACCACCTGCCAGAGAACCCCGTCCGCATAGCCGGAACAATCGGCCGGAAAAATGCCGATACCATGAAGTTCTGGACGGTCGACCAGTTCAATATGTTTCTTCCATGCGTCCCGAAGCTGCCGGCGAGGGCCGGCTTTTCTGTTCTGTTCTGGACCGGAATACGAATTGGCGAGCTCCTGGCTCTGGCCGACACCGATTTCGATTTTGAGAAAAAGACCCTCTCCATCACGAAGTCTTTCCAGATGGTCGACGGGGTGGAAACCATAACCGACCCGAAGACGCCGAAAAGCCGGCGGATCATCGACATCCCGCAGAGCCTCTGCGACTGCGTGAAGGAGTACATCGCGGCGCTCTATGATTATCATTCCGGGGATCGCCTGTGGCCGTACACGAAGTCTTTCTTCCATCAGCAGATGGCTGCGGGGTGTCAGAAGTGCGGGCTCGAAAAAATTCGGGTCCACGATCTGCGCCACTCACACGCTGCGCTCCTGATCGAGATGGAGGTTCCGATCCTCTTGGTCTCGGAGCGGCTCGGGCATGAAAACGTCGAAACGACCTGGAATATATACGGCCACCTTTACCCGAATCGGCACACGAAAACGGTCCAAAAACTCGATGATTTGATGTCCCAGCGCCAAAATAGCGCCACTGAAACAAAAAAAGACCCGGGAAGCCAGCAGTGATGCGGCTTCCCGGGTTTCTTAATGCTATTCCCACTCGATTGTAGCCGGGGGTTTGGAGGTGATGTCGTAGACGACGCGGTTG
>ENA-UOOI01001436-UOOI01001436.1-fermentation-metagenome-genome-assembly--contig:-NODE-1436-length-24877-cov-10.109782_pt1 | contig 24877 bp, 23 predicted proteins | sample MGYA00245779_ERZ724027 | MGnify/ENA primary metagenome ERZ724027 (study PRJEB28704, sample SAMN03018318) | fermentation metagenome | biome: anthropogenic terrestrial biome; feature: soil...
AAGCTCCGGACCTATCGGTCCGCCGGCACTCGCAAACACTCCGCGTTTTCTCAAGCTCCGGACCTATCGGTCCGCCGGCACTCGCAAACACTCCGCGTTTTCTCAAGCTCCGGACCTATCGGTCCGTCGCACCCTGCAGGGAAGGAATAGTATTTGTACCTCCCTCCCCAATAGGAGAGTATGCTGGAAGGAAACGAATATGCCCGTGCCATGCAGAAATTGTACGGCAAATCGCTGATCCTGGAGAGCACCGCCGAGTTTCACCCGGTTCTGTACTTCTACTTCATTGATGCTCTCGCCCACATCGATTTCACCCTCAGTATCCTCGCCTACAACTACATGTCGCCCCGGAACGTCATGAGCATGGAGTACCTGCGGTGGCGGGTGGATGAGGAGAAGGTCGGCGAGCGGGCATACTTCCCCGATTTCGTCAACTGGCTGAAAGCCGAGCACCACGAGAAGTTCGAGGAACTCCCGATGCTCTGGTCCGGCATCTATGACCGCGACGACCCCGCCCAGTACCGGAGTTTCCGCATCGTGCTCAACCCCGACGACAAAAAGGCGATCCCGGTCGAGTACCTCGAGACGTTCATCGACGAGTTCTTCGACCCGAAATTCATCAAACAACTCTATAAGACCTCGTCGCTCGCCCGCCTCTTCGATGAGTTTGCCCAGAGTCACTCCGCCTGAAGGAGACCGGTAATGGATGTCGCCCGCCTTGCCTCGGCGCTTGTCAGGATCAGGAGCGAGAACCCGCCGGGAAACACGGCAGACCTCGCTATGTTCATAGCGGAGTTCCTCGACGCGCTCGGGGTGAAGACCCGCATCGTCCCGCATCCGGGCGGGCGGGACAACCTCATCACGACCGAACCCGACCCCCGGCTCCTCCTCTGCGGTCACATCGACGTGGTCCCCGCCATCCCCGACGGCTGGACGCATGACCCCTACAGCGGCGAGGTTGCCGACGGCTACGTCTGGGGGCGGGGCGCCACCGACATGAAAGGGGGGTGCGCCGCTCTCCTCATCGCCTACCGGGACCTGATCGAAAGCGGTGCGGAGCCGAAGGCCCAGTTTGCATTCGTCTGCGACGAGGAGACCGGCGGGGAGTACGGCATCCGGTCGCTGCTCGCAGAGAACCTGCTTCTGCCCCGGGACTGCCTGATTGCGGAACCGACACCGGAGATGGGTCTGGCGGTCGGCCAGAAGGGTCTCTACCGGATCGCCCTCACCTTCCGCGGCAAGCCGGGCCACAGTTCGCTCTACCCCCTGGTCGGCAAGAGCGCCGTCATGGCGGCGTTCGATCTCGTAGAGTACCTGCGGAAGGTCCACGCGCGCCCGTTCCCGGTCGGCGAAGACCTCCGGCCGCTCATCGCGCAGTCGGCCAGGGTCTTCCGCGATGCCTTCGGCATCGCGGGAGGGGACGCCATCCTGACGAGGGTGATGTTCAATCCGGGACGCATCGAAGGGGGGGAGAAGGCGAACATTGTGGCGGAGAAGTGCCGGATGGAACTTGACGTCCGGGTGCCGTGGGGGTGCTCCCTCGACGATCTCCGGCGGGGCATCGCCGAGCACGCCCCGGACGCCGCGATACGCGAGATGGATGCCGCCGAACCGACCCTGACGCCCACGGACGCCCGGATCGTCCGGACGGTCTGCCGTGAGATGGAGCGGGTCTACGGTACGCCGGCAGTCCCGTTCCTCCAATGGGCCGCAAGCGACGCGAGGTACCTCCGCGACAGAGGGTTTACCGTCGTGGAGTACGGGCCGGGAGAGGTCCCGACGCTGCACGCGGTGGACGAGCGTGTCCGCGTAGGGCAGCTTGAGAAGGCAGTGGACGTTTACCGGGGGGTTATCCGTGCGTACTCGGGGTAAAGAGGAAATTTCGCGACTGAAATTTAGGTCGAGCCGCGGTGCGGCCTGACCGGCTTGAAACACTACAGGAGCACGAGACATTCAAAGCATATCAACTTTTTTCGAATACCGTGCACCGAGCAAAAACCGAAATCCTTATCAGGCAAGGCAGAAACCACACCTTCTGTGTGACAATGGAAGGACCGAACGTAGGGATATACCTTGATTTTGCAAATCTATCGATTTCAGCTTCAAATACATGTCCGCATCTGGAAAGGCCCTTTGACGTTGAGCCTCTGATGGATTATGCGGCAAGCAAAGGAATTATTACCGTTAAAAGAGCATATGCCGACTGGACTCAGCCCTATGCAACAAATTATGTCAGAATGCTTGTAGACCACGGCTTTGAGATGAGGCACGTTCCGGTCATGAATTCACAGGGGAAAAATGCCGCGGACCTTCAAATGACCATCGAAATCTTGAACGATATCCAGTATCTACCGCTGGACATTTTTATACTTGGATCAGGGGATACCGATTTCGTTCCTCTGACCCGGAACGTGATGGCAAAGGGCAAGCAGGTACATGTGGTCGGATTTGAGGTGTCGGTCGGATCGATTCTAAAAAAGAATTGTACGATCTTCAAATCGATGGACGATTTATTAGGTCTCGCCGAAGACAAAGATATCGGAAGTGACGCTTCAAAGATGGGAGTTAATGCAGGCCCGTCGCTTTCGACTGCCAGAAGTTTGCTAATCCGTTTCAACAGAACATGGACTCCGGGTGAACGGATTCACCTCTCTGAGTTGAAAAACCAGTTGCTGCGGATGGAGCCGTCTTTCTCTGAAAAAAACCTGGGTTATCCATCGTTTAAGCCGTTCATGGAATCGTTTGTGGGGGATGTCGTTGAAAGAATTGAGACGGACCCGCGGACAGGCCATCCGTTCATCATCTTCAAAGACAACTCCCTGATCAGCAGCGAAACGGCCGCTACCGAAGAGGGAGCATTAATGGGAGACGTATCGCAGTTTCTCGAACATTCCGTGAGTTATCCCCAAGACCGCAATACTCGCCTGGCTTTCGCTCAACAGTTCATCAAATGCTTTAAGGACCTGAGTAACCCCTCAATCCTGGAAATTACGGAGTATATCTGTCAGCATGCAGGGTTCGACTATTCAAAAGGGGCCGTAAAAAGATTCGTTCTTGCTCTCGGAGAAGGGCGAGCGATGCATTTTGCCAGGGTGACCACAGAGCACCCCCTTTTCACGTTCCCCCAGGAGATTAACGAGGGACTGGATAGCCCTGCTGAAGTCGAGTTCATTTATCGCTCAAGGGTCATCGAACTGGTCCGGAATAAGTTCCCGAAGATAGAAAATGAACAATTGTTACGTCTGATGAATCTCGTGCCGCATTATGACTGATATCTCTATGGAGTCGCGCGGGTTACGATCCGGAGATCTCCGAAAAAACGAAAAGGGATTGCATCCGGGCCGATCTTAACCGACAGGGATGGATATTTCCTGGCAGGAATCGTGCTCTGGTAACTTGACGCGATTGGTTCATCGTCATTCAAAGCGTTGCAGAGTGACAACGAGAGGAAGCAGCGATGTCGGGACTTTCATTACGCTACCGATAGAGAGAACGCCCACAAGTATATTCCGATGTGAATCTCAATCAATCTGATTGAATCGTCACTACCACATCGTCTCCCCGAGTAATAGTCCTCCCTTTGTCAGGCCAGGCTAATTGGTCCTCACGACCCGTGAGGTGATCCCGACGACCGCGGCCGAGGTGACGAAGATCTCCGAGAACGCCTTCCGTGACCTCCAGATACCAGCTCGCCCGCTCCTTTGAGGCGACGGGAATTGACGTCGTAGACGTCCGGGCCGGGGTGCCTATTTACTCTTTTTTTTCTTCATTCAGAGCGACGATCAGCTGCAATATCCCTTCACGCAGGGATACGGATGCGTTTTCCATCCGCGCGTCGGGCGAAGCGTCCCTCAGGCCATACCTATTCCATTGCAACCCTCCACCCTGTGCCCATTCCTTCTCCCACCATGACCAGGTTCCGTTTTGTGCGGCCGGCGGTAAGACGGCAACAGTATTTTCGAGGACCTGCTCCTCTTCTCCGGTGGTTTCTGTCGGCATTATTTTGGTAAGCAGCGGACCGATATGGAAGGACGCCTCCACCTTTTTCAGTGCCGGTTCAAAAAACCGTGCCGGAATTTTGAAGTCCTTGACCGGGAGCAGCCCGGTAAAAGCATGAATCGGTGAGCGTGGGTCCGCCAGCAGCGTGACATACGCCGGAGCCGACGCACCTACCGCCAGCTCGAGATAATTTCCCTGCGGCTTGCCCGGAGGCCCGATCCGGCAGACGTAACCGGTATGGAACGGCGGGGCCGCCACACTGTGGAAGCATGTATAGTCGTTTCCGGCAAAATAACCGATAGTTCCGTCATTTCGGGCAATTTGATCCCCTAAACGCAGGGAAAAACCGTATTTTAAGAACGGCGGCTCGATGGGCGCAAAAGTCGCCTGCCATCCTGCGTCGGTGAGGGGCGGCCCCTCCAGTTGAAAGCGGAATCCAGCGCGAACCAACGCAAGCGGCCTGCCGATGAGGAGGGAGAGATGCAGGTCGCTTCGCTCCCCAAGGGGCTCTAACGTCCACATTGCCCCGTCTACCGTCTCTAAAAACGCGGAAAAGTCCGCTTCCCCCCGTCCGGCCAGCCCGGCAATAAAGGCGCCGAGGTGGGGGAAAAGCTGGTGAATCTGCAGCAGCGTCCGTATTTCACCGTGTACCGGAGGCGACCATGCCACGCGCTTTTCTTCCAGGGCCGGCTTTTGCAGACGCAACTCTCCCATGGCGGAACCGTCCGGCGCATACAGGAGCAGTCCATGGTCCAGATGATTCACCAGTATCCATCCGCAGATGGGGTTGACCCGGGGGCTCTCTCCTAACATCATGCTGTCGTCTTGCTGGTCGCTCAAAAGGACCTCGAGGCGCATATGCTGAAGCAGGCGCGGCGGCAGCTGTGCGGGTGCCGTAACCGCCGGCTGAAGGCTGCGCGGCGGCAGCATGGCCGCGTCGCGCAGGAGCGGAAAATTTTCGTGTTTATACAGTCCCGATCCGGTTTCAGAGCGCGCCAGCTCCAGCACCCGTCCGAATTTATCATACAAGATTAAATCGGTAAAAAATATCTGGCCCTGGCAGATCCCGTAAAAATCGGAGAGCACGTCGTTCAATAAAAAAGGAACCGTGTCCGCCGCCGCTTCCGTCATGCCGGTGCCGGGCGTACGAAAGGTGCAGGCGTCCCGCTGGGCAAGCATCGCACGAAAGCCCGTCAGCTCCTGTGATACAAAACACCAGCCGTCCACTCTGCGCATCCAGTCGTCGAGCTGCGCGTACCCTTTGCTATCCCCCCCGCTGTCTATGAATTCCCTCAGCCGCTCTTTGAAGGTCTGTCTGATATGCGTACTCAGCGGGGAAACTCCCCCGATCTGAACGATCTTGCCGTCGCCGGCGGCATTGTCGTCCAGTATATAATCGATCCCGTCGAAAAGCCAGTTTTTCTTCCCATTCGCCTCATGCGGCACATGGATGTACCGGACTTTCCATTCCATAAAGATGGGGCTCCAGGGCTGGGACCACTGCTCCAGCCCCTTTTGCGGCAAAATACCCGGGTAATCCCCGTCATTACGCCGGGCAATCCTTTCTTTCAGCACCTCCACAGGCAGCCCCAACAACGGTGCCGCGAGTTGCGCGCTTTCCGGGTCTAAGAGCAGAAACTCCGCGAAAAGATCTGCTGCCGCCCCGGGCAGGGCCTCCCGGTTGGGTAACGGCGGCATCGTTTCAACGAGCCGGGCGGCCTCGACGTTCATCCCTTCTATACAAAATCCTTTGATCAATTGGCTGCCCAGGCGCACGCGCAACCTCACATCGGGGTCCGCTTCTTTCGCGGGCTGTACTCCAGCAATGGCCACGACCGGATCCGTTCCCTGCCAGTAGCGTGCTTTGGCTACCGCCTTTAGCTGTTTATCCGGGTCGATGTTGTTTTTCTGCGCGAACGCTTCAATACCCCTTAAGAAAGCCGCCTGTTCTCCTTCTTCCCCGTTCCCATCGGGGAGCGGCCGGGGGCAATTTCTGCGCAAGCGCATCCACCTTCTCCAGCTGCCGGCGCACCCGGGACAGCAGGGAGGCGGGATCGGCCCCATCCAGCAGTCCGTCGAAATCTTCGCTGCGATAGCCCGTCTGGTTCGGGAAAATATGCCGGATGTGCCCTTTCTTCCACCAGGCTGCGTGCAGGTCCCACTGCAGCTGAAGAAGCTCTGCCGCTTCCCGCTCGTAGGCGTTTTGATCCGTATTGAGCCGGAACAGGAGATCTTCCTCCGGTCCGGTAAGTTCAAGTTCTTTTCCGTCCGCACTGCCGCCTTCGGCACGGCGTGCGGCGAGCTCCCAGCGATACCCGCCGGGCCTGGAGGAGAACCACGCGTCCCGCACCTTTTTGTCCAGCATCGCTTCGCCGCCCGGCTCATCGAGGACGTGCAGCAGGTTGTACTGGAGTGCGTGCAGCAGTGCGGCGGTGCGGCCGGCATCCTGATACCCGGAGAGCTGGCTGGCCAGAAGGGTGCTGAAGGCGTCGACGGTATTGTTCCCGACGGCCACATTCAGTCTCTTGTTCTGCCTGATCTCCTCCAGGGGGTCTTCGTGCGGCGCCGCGCCCGTTCGCTCCCAGGCAAGCGAAAACACCGAGCCGGAGTAGATGCTTCTTTCAATCTGTTGGGGCACCGCACCTTCCGTCAAAGACCAACCGAGCATCTCCAGCACTTCCGCCTGCGTAGTTTTGCCGGTAAAACTCCGGGGACCGGTGCGAACGACATCGTTGCCGGGATCGGAGTACCATCCCGCCACAAAATACCTGATCGTGTCGTTGTCGATCCCCGCCAGGTCGTCGTAAAAAGAGAATATATTGCGGTTATGCGCTACATAGACGCTGAATTCGGCGTTTGAAGGCGCCAGGGCGGTTAAAAACATCGCCTCAGGCGCCTGTTCGCGCCAGTTCTCCAGCGGGAAAGGAATACCCAGATTGACGGTAATGGGCTCGTGGGGGTCGGTCGAGGAGAGGTTGGCGTTTTTCCGCCGGGAATCGGCGCAATCCTTCCACATGGCCAGAATGCCGGGATCGATCAGATAAGCGCTTGTCCCGGCTGCCGTTTCCGGCGGTGTTTCCGGGCATGTGGGGCAGTCGCTCTCCAGCACCCATCCTTTTGTGCTGTTGCTGCCGCGGCGGATGATCAGCCACCGGTTGGGTACCAGCGGATAGCGGACAGCGTTCTCTTCCTCAAAGCCGGTGCGCAGGGCGCGCGGAAGCACCCAGTGGAGATATACGCCGGGCTTCTGCCCCCCGACATACTGGTTAAAGGCCAGCGGCTCCGCCGATTTATACTGGGAAAGCGCATTGTAGTTGAACGTCCACCAGCGGAAACTGTCCCGCCTGATCACCGCTTCGTTAGCCACGAGCGCGTCAAGGTCAACGGGAACAATAAGGGTCTCTTGCATGCAATCCCTCCTTTTTGAAGGCAAATCTGTTCTTCATTGTTGCGGGCAGTGAAAGATCATCGTCTCGGGCGGTTTGCCGAGCTGCATCGATAGTGCGCCGGGGGTCAGCACGCCCCCGGGCAGCGTCTCGTTACCCATGGCCGCCGCCATCCTGCCCAGCAGTCCGTCGGGTGAGCCGGGCGACAGGTTCAGCACCCGTCCGTCCCGCATGCAGCCGGGCCCGGATAACAGCGGGAAACCTCCTATCCGGGCGCCGATGCTCCTGTCGCCTTCGCGATGCCCGGGGACGGCCTGACGAAGGGTTACCGTGCCGTCCTCCCGCACGCCGAAACCAAACCCATCCTGCGGTTCGCCGAACTCGATGCGGTGCGGAATGGTCTCAAAGACGCAAAAGAGCACGTTCGGGGATAGGTGGTCGAGGCGCAGAATGCGCAGAGCATTCCCCGCCCCGTCGTACGGGCGCACGACCATATTGGGCCACCCCGCCGCCACTGCAGAGCGGAGCAGAAATCCGCACATAGGTCCGGGAAGAGCGGCGCCGGATGAGGCGGTACTATAAGCCCCTCCCCGCAGCGCACAGAGGGAGCGCAACGCTGCGTCCTGCGCCACCTTTTTGATCATGCCGGAAAATGCGGTCTGGCGGCTGGACTCAAGCCCGATGCTCATCGCCCCGTCCGTCAGAGCGTCCAGCCAATTCATGTCCAGATAAAAGAAGCGCAGCGACTCCACCGGCAACAGTCTCTCATCCGCCACCAGATAGTCGAAGGGAACCGGATAGAATAGAAGCAGTTTCCCCAGCCATCGGGCCACCGGCTCCAGTTCCCTCTGCACCGCCGCGTACATCTTCTCCTGCACTTCCGGATCGTCCATGCATCCTTTCACCTCCTGCACCGGGTCCGTCACGCAGACAGCCCTCTGCAGCGCCGTTCCGGCCCGGCCCGGCACCGGCGGCTTGCCGATCTCCTCAAAGAGCCGTCCGTCCAGCAGGGCGCCGAATTGCACGCTCATCGTATTTTCTTCGTGGAAATCCCCAACCTTTCTTTCGCTGAAATATGAACTGCGCAAACGGTTCTGAAGCGTATCCACGAACCGCTGGCCCGCCGCGCGCAATACCAGCAGGTGCCGGCCGAAGTCCGGATCGGACAGAGCCGCGGTACGCCCGGCTTCCCACGCTGCCGCGAGCGAGAGGTCGAATACCCCGTTCGTTTGATCGTAAATCATGGCGGCGTCGGCCGTGAAGAACGGTGCTGCTTTCAGCAGGGACTTTGGTTTACACGGCGCCAGCGGGCCGCGATACCAGGCAAAACTCTCCTCCCCGGTTCGTGCATGATAGCACAACGGCACGTAACCGGCCTGCAGTCTCCGGTTCACATCCGCGGCTGCCTCGTTGCCGTCCTCCTCAACCTTCAGTTCAGGAAGGTGCAGGCTGAAATTTTCCGGCTTTGCTTTCCCATGCTCGTACGCGGCCGCAGCAACGTTAAGCATGAGGGATTTGAAATCGCCCGGCACGTCGGGAGTAGTGTAAAAATACCAGCCGGCCAGCGAAAGGAGCGTCACATCCTGAAAAGACCCCATATCCGCTTCGCCGGAGAGATAAGGCTCCATCCCTTCCAACGAAACAAGATGGACGACGTACTTGACGGATTTTTCTTTATCCTGCTCCGGCGGCGCCGGAAAACGTCCGGCGAGCAAAACCGCCGTCAGACCGTCGTGAGGAAGATCCATGGAGGGTTTGTCTTCCACCGCCGATTGCCGGCAGTGGGCTAAAAATCTCAGTTCATCAAGGCGCGGCGCAATGTTACAGAACAATTCCGCCGGTATCCTGATGTACGTGCAGGGGTCGTCGAGGCTGCTCTCCGGGGATACCTCCAGCCGGGGGACAAGGGTCGTTGGCCCGGCATGCATGAACTCTCTCACCGTGGAGGCGATCGCTCTGGTTGCGTCCTGTCCGCCGTCATCCCCTTTCAGTTCCGAGTCTGCAAAGACCATCAGGGCCAGCCACGGGATGCGCGCATCGCTGCGGCCTGATAGCGGCCGCGCCCAGGGCAGCGTGGGGTCTTTCAGCACGATATGGGGCAACGTGCCGGACCATGCCCCCACGCTTCCCGGCGGCGGATACCGGCCGGCAATCAGGTCCGGTTCCAGCCCGAACTGCGGCGCACTCACGACAAACTCCTGACAGGCCCCGATCGGCTCCCCGGCCAGCAAAGCGCCGCCCTCAACCAGCTCCTGTGTCAGACGAATCTCCCATTTCCCCCCTTTCAGGCAGGGGGTGCAACTGTCGTAGATGCACAGCTCGTCCGCCCAGGTTGTCTCTGCCGAATTTATCTTCATGACTCCTCCCCGGCAACTGTCAGCGGCGCATCGCAGAACAGCGTCTCCGCCTGCATGGCCATCTCCGTCATAGCATCGTTGCGCCCGCGATAAACGCCGCCGCACGCAAGTGCCTCGTAGATCCGGACGCGCTTCTGCCCGGCCGCCGCAATCCCGAGAATCTCTCCCACCGACCGGTCGTTGTACACCCCGGCAAAATCGTCGGACGGCGCCGCGTCCTCCTGCAGCGGCATCTGCGCTGGACCTTCGGGCGGATCGATGTATTCCTCCATGAGCACCCGGCCCGGCACCGGGCCGAGTGCATCACTCAATTCGGGTGCGGGCGCGGAGACGGTCAACCCGCAGAGCCGGTCGGGCAGCAACTCCGCCCCGGGCGTCGTCGGATTCTGGACGAATCTGCCGTCCCTTGTCAACGGGACGCCCCATAACGCCTGGGGAAGGGCCTCGGTATGGGGGCTTGCCGACCAGCGCCCCACCTCCGCTCCCGTCAGGGGGATGTCCTGATGGAGGATCTCCAGACGGTAGACGGAGACGATTCCCTGCTTGTTCATCGGCCGTATGTTGATGCCGCCGTTCTCATCCGTAAAATCGTGCTGCGCGGCGTCCCCGAACTGCACATGGCTCGCGGGAATGGCGCTCAGGGTATAGAACGTGAATTTCCCGCCGCGCACCACCCATATGTTCTCTTGATCACCCCGGTCGAGCACGTTGCAGAGACCTGCACCGGCCGCTATGGTACAGATACTTTCCTGCGGCAGCAGGGCTCTAAAGTCCTGCCACGCCAGAGGTTCGTAATTTTTGTCCAGGGCGCCGTCCGACCCGAAGTGAACGGTAAAGCTGATAAACGACAGATGCACCCTGACCCTGCCGCCGAGAGGGGGACCCCATAAGGTCAGTGCGGCTCCCAGTGAAAGCGTGATCGTCTTATGGCAAAATAACAGTGCAAGCCGGCAGCAGACGCCAATCTCCACGCCGATCTCCGCCAGGAACGAGAACGGGCTCCAGGCCACCAGCAGGTTTGCGTGCGCGGTAAACCAGGCGCGCAGGTTTCCTCTGGCAAAAAGCACCTCCAGGCTGCCGCCGGCCATGCCGCAAGACGGGGTAAGGGCAAAATACGCTTCGCCTTTGATCGTCACGTCCTTGCTTACCGGCCAGTTGAAACCGACTGCGGGTACGGACGGATAAAAGTCGGGTACACGGAACGCAGGATGATACCCGCCGATGGTCAGCACGAACTGCCCGGCATGGGGATTATCGCCGAACCACAGGCAAAATGCGACCCCTCCCGTCAGGCGGCAGTCCTTTGTTAAAAGATACGAATCTGGGGTAAGTTCGGAGCGGATCGAGAGAGTTCCTTCCCGGGGACGCAGTACGGCGGCTATTTTAAGTTCCGCATACACGTAACTCTGCTCGTCGCTTGCCTGCTGCGGCAGGCGCATCCATGCCAGGCCCAGCAAAGAAAAACGCAGGTCGTCCCCGAATTCGGCAATAGCCAGCAGGTTGCCGTAAATCAATTCAAACGATGAAAAGCGCATGCCTGCGGCCAGCCAGTAGCTGCCCGGCCTGGGAGCGATCCATTGCTTCGTCGTGCCGGATGGGGAGGCCGCTCTTCCTTCCAGCACCTGTAAAACGGCAAGCGCGTCCTCTTTGCGGCTTCCGGCGCGGGCAGCGCCCCTATCAAGCAGGGGGAAATCCGGCAGTTCTTCGAGGGACGGCACCGCAAGCGCCCGGTTGAAGCCGAAGCCGCCCATCAACCCTTCGATCCTGAAGGCCGGCAAACCTCCCAGGGCGCCTTCCAGCCGGGCGAAGACGAAAAAGGCCGGCAGACCGTCACCGATCTGCGCGTAGGAAGCGATTCCCGTCATCGTCCACTTTTCCGCCTGGATCGTCACCATGCCGTCATACTGGAAGGTGACGCCGGCGGCGGGCCGAACCTTCACGATGGCGCCGGAGATGCGTAGCGGCGGCTGGTCATAAGCGATTCCAAGCCCCCGCAGATCGAAGATCGGAGTCGAACCGGAGAGGGATGCGCCGACCGTCAGGCCGTCCAGGGAGAACGTAACTGGGCCGAGGAGGAGCGATGCATCCAGGAGAAACAGCAGGTTGTCATCTTCCAGCGTGATCCCGACACGCCGGAACTGCAGAAAACCGAACTGCTTCTGCACGTCTATCCATTTGATCTTCTCTTCCTGCGACGGCGCCGGAGAGGCCTTTTTGCCGGCTTCTTTGCCGACTTCCTCTTCCGCTGCTCCTGCGGCAAGCAGCAATGGCAGCGGCGTGCCTCCCACCATCACATCCCCGGAGAGGTACACTCCTTCGCTGAGGCCGTCCGCCGCCAGAGGGCGGAGCGCGGCGGGCAGGCGGGCGTTGATCTGCTCCGCCTCTTTCCCGGTGAAAGCAGCGGAGGCATAGCCCACCTGCAGACGGTCCACTCCCAGCGAGAGCCCGGGCGGGAGCTGCCCGCCAAGCAGCGGCAGGTTGGAGAGGCCGATCTCCATGTCCAGGCAGAGCGCAAGCGTAAATTTCTTTTCCCCGGTTGTTCTGTAGAATACGAATTTCGCCTCTTCCAGCCCCAGCTCCAGGCTCTCGGGAACGGCCCGGGCGGCGCGGGCCGAAATGCCGGCGATAAGCTCCCGGAATTTGCATTTTTCCTTTTTCGTCTGTTGATAGGAGGCGATGATCATCTCGGTATCGGCGGTTTCATAAAACGCCATGTCAAAAACGTGTCCCGCAAGTACGACCTCGCCGGAAAAAGCATTGGAGTAGCCGCTAGATCGGTGCTCTAACGCGATCGCCGCCGTTATCTCCACTTCCCGATCATCCACCTCGATGCTGCCGCCGCACCGGAGATCGAAATCTCCCGGACCGGTCCGGCATTCCATGGAAAAAGACGTCAACCGCAGGGAACGCACCGCGGCGGGAACCTCCCGCACGCCGAATGCCTCTTCCAGCAGCCGGGTCACGTCCTCCATCTTGAGCGTACTGTCGTGATCGAGACCGCCGCTGAAGCACCATCCTGCATCGGGGGAGCGGTATTCGGCCGAGAGGCTCACACGGGTATCGCCCAGAGAGATGTGGCCCTGTATGCTGCCGGAGAGTTCGTCACGGTAGCGCAGTAAAAGCGCCAGGCTATCCAGGGAAACGGGGCCGACCCTCCACACCCCCGTCAGCCCCAGATGCAGCCCGTAACGGCCTTCGCGCAGGGCCGCATAAAAATCCGCGGATACGACAGCAAGTTCGCCGGGAAGAGCACCGGTTCCGGGAAGGAGGGATTGCAGAAAGTCGGATGCCTTCAGCGGCTCTTTATTGCGCATCCCCCCTCGCACGACGGATTCGGGCAGGCTCAGCGTCACCCCCAGTTCGAGGGCGCCGATCGTGATCCTGCTGTCCAGCAAAAGCCCGGTAAAGGTAAATTCTCCGGCGTTCACCCGGACCCGAACCGCGCTGACGGCCGCGTCGAACGCATCCGACGGCAGTTTCAGCCGCCCGAACGCATTCTTTATCTCTCCGTCCTTGATGTTGCATGCCGCAGCGAGCCACGCCGTTATATCGGCCAGGCCGGGAAACGCTTCGGCCGGAGGGACCGGGACCAACCATACCGTCCATTCTTCGGTGAAACTGACGCCGACGCCCGCCATCAACTCCGTCGAGCTGATCTTCAGGCGGCCGACGAGAGTGATGCAAAAGCCGAAGACGTCCGCATCGACCCGGATCTCCAGCCCCTGGAAACAGAGCAGCCCCGGGATCAACTCCAGAGCGGCGCTGCTGGAGAGAACGAACTCCTCGCAATAGGTGGTCTCCGTATTCGGGTAAAACGTAATGGCGAAGCGGTCTTTGCATACGTTCACCGCGTCGTTCATAAAATTCAGTTTTTCCGGCAGGGCAAAGGGAAGCTCGCCGCAGATCTGCATGAGCTGCAGGGCTGACAGGGGGGCATCCTGATCAAGCGTAAGCCGCCACGCGCCCGCCTCTCCGTCCACGCGCCGGAGTTGAACCCCTAACCTGAGCCCGCCCGAAAACGAAGCCGTTCCTTTTGCGCTCCATGAAACATCTGTTTTCTGTGCCCCGTTCTCCAGCCTGACGGATACCTCCCCAAGGGCAACGGAGGCGCCGTCGAGGCCCTGGATGGGCCATACATCTTCACTGCCGCCGCGGATCTCCAGCACGGCGCCGGAGCATGCCAGGCCGTCCTTCTGCAGAACAAGGGTGAGTTTCCTGCCGGGCACGGTGCCGACCGCTTCTCGCAGATCCTCCGGCAGATGTTCATCATCCGCCGTCAGGACGATAGGAGGGGGCAGGGAGCTTAAGTACGCGCTCAGTTGTTCAAGATCCGTCATCTGCACCAGCATCCCGGTTCAGGATCGTCCGACGAGGGTTTGGTGTTGCGGACTAAGCCAAAATCTAAATCGCCCAACCCCCAGACAAGGGGTTCTTTTTTGTCTAGAAGTTTGAAGGAGATCTCCTTCTGTCTTTCTTCCGCGGTTTTTCTCGCTTCAGTTTCGGGAGAGCCAAATTTGTAAAACGCAACGTAGCCGCAGTGGTTGGTTTTCAATTGGTTGTCACATACAAGAAACAGTTTTTTTGCATGGTCCAAACCCGGGTATAGCCCCGCACCTGCCGCAATCACCACATGAATGTCGGGCGGATCAGGACAGCAGCACTTCATTACTTCACCCATGAAATCCAGACAAATGTCTACCCCAAACCGGATGCTGGTGTTTTGGAAGGATATGTCAAAAATGGGAGAAAGCCTGGGATTCATATCGAGAGTAAAGTCGCTGTGAAAAATGCTGTCCGGCGGGTTCATTTCCGGGTGACGCTTCAACGCTTTTACCCCGTCCACAGGCGCAGTGAACTGTTTATCCCACAGCAGGATAAGATCGCCCCGGTGGAAAACCGGCAGAGTATTGATTACTTCCTCTTTTTCACCTACGCTCCGTTTCCACATCACGGTGCCCGCAAAGATAACGACGTCGGGAGCAGCGCTCAGATTGCAAAGCCGCCGCGTCACCGAAGACCGCCCGACTTCGGGCAAGATCCCGCTTAAAAAATCTTGCATGACAGGCTCATAAAACGGCGAAACGGTGGTATGCTCATTTGGTCGGTCATTGATATCGGTAAAGTACGACTCCGCCAGGAGAATGATGAACAGCGTGTTTTGAGGGGCGTCTTTACGTGCTCTGTCAAGCGCCTCCTGCAGCAGTTCGCAGGTAAAATCTTCGTACCACGAAAACCATTCCAGTTGTCTCTGTTTTTTCAGCCAGTGCAGAAACGCCCGGCGCCCCTCGCCCGGCTTCGGGCGCTCCTGTAGCGGCGGGCGCAGGCTCGGAAGAAGAATGTGATCGATGATCGCACCGAAATCGGCATCGTCGCCGGCTCTTCTGACGGCCGCGATTGCCGCATTCAACTCCGGGCGTAAGGCGTTGAACCGTGCCTCTTCCTGCTGCCGTGCCTGCACGAACACGTCGCTATAACTTGCCAGCGCAATGACTCTAATACGTATCGAAACCATAGACGCGCCGCCTCACGAACACGGCTCAACCGTCGGGCTCCTTTTTCTGAGCGGCGCTTCCCACGGGTATCCAGAGAACCTCAATCTCCGAATTGTTTTCCGGGATAAAATTATCTCCTGAGATGTCCACCAATCCACCCCGTTTCACCGGAATCATCCCGGAATTTTGCTGGCTATAGGTGTTGCTGTCATTGCTGGGGATATTTGCAATCTCTATATAACAGAAGCCTATAATCTGTACCGCACACACGGCCATAGATGGACCCGGCTTTTCACTGTAAGCGATGTTGGCAATCAGGAATCCATCCGTATCGGCCGTATATCGCGTATGGAATCTTGACCCCTTGCATATCGGATGCATCATATCTTGATCAAAGAGATCAATCTGAATGTTCGTCCCGCGCGTCTCCAATGAACGCTGTATCGTGACGGAATCTGCAGTCAGCTTTCCTTGTACGTTCAGAGAATTTTCCACGGTCTCTCCGATGACAGTCAGATTGCCGTTCACGTACAGCGCACTGTTGACGTTCAGGCCACCGCAGATATTTGCGCCTCCGCTAAACTTTGCATATTCGTCAAAGTAGGCTTGTTGAACAAAAGCCGCCGGCCCGTTAAACGCGGCCGATTCGCCGACGGTAAGATACGACGGCTGAAGCACGGGATTTGCCACCGTCACCGTAAGGTGCCGGTAGATGTAAACGGACCGGTACCCCGCCTGCGGCTGGTCCCCATCCCAGTCGCCCGTCATGGAGGCAACAAGCACAAAGGCGGTATCGTTCTGCACGCCTTCCTGCAGCACACAGGAGGTTTGCGTTCCCTGGTACACAAGGTTCCCGTCTTTCTGGTAGAGTTTGAAATAGGTGCCGTTGCTCTCCCAGGCAAAGCGGATTTTTTCTCCTGTTTGAAATTCACTGCGGGGAACGGTATACTGATCGGCAGCGGTCGTGATGAAATTGTCGGCGTAAAATTCCGGCTCGCCTTTGACGCAGTTGAATTGATAAAGCCTGTCCTGCATCTCCTGCTGGTTGTCCGGCGACGATGTCTCCTGGATCTGTATTGTGGAACTGCCGCATTGCCCGCTGATATCGCCGAAGATGGAAAACGTCTGATTGCCGCTGATCTTATACAGTTTCTCATCCCTGCAGACCATCGTGAAAGCCGCATAGGGTGTTGCGCTTCTGACTCCCAGCCTACCGCCCGCATCCTCTTCCTTTGTCAGCAGGGACCAATCGGCGTTATTGGCGGCAATGGAAGGCATGGACGCAAAGAGGGCGTCCGGCGTGTTCCCGTAAGGGACCGCGATGATGATCTGTTTACAATAGGCGCCTTGCGGATTCAGCAGGGAGATATTCAGCCTGCCCGTGGCGGGCATCCACGGCACGCTTGCCTGCATGGGCGAAGGCGATGTAGACGCGGCGTACTGCAGCAATACCTGCAATTCTTGAGTATTCATAGTCTTTTTTTCTCCGGTTACTCCGAGATCGTTGAACATGTCTTCAACAAAAATCGGTAACGTCTCAGTTTTTCCGTAGCCTGTCTGTGCCCCGTCTCCTTACGTGATCGTTCCCTCTCCGTCGTTAAATACATTCTGCCGGTAGCCCGCTCTCCCCTGATCCCGGCACAAAGCCGGCGGATGGTGATGGTCTGTCTGACCCTTCCAACGCTCCCACCCTGGAGGGCCAGCCGGAGGAGCCAGGCAAGCTCCAAGCATCGCAGTGATGGAGGTGCTCGGGGAAGAACGTGGGCTCAAAGACGCCCGAGTTCCGAAAGAGGGTCTGGTCATGGCGGAGGAGGAGGGAGTGTGCCATGGGTCAGTCTGGAGAGAAGGGATGGGTGAACTACCCGCCCTGAAGGGCGGGGCTTCCTGCTTCATGGACAATACATCAAGAGAATTCAGAACTCAAGCGCACGTTTTTCCACCATGAGGCGGAACGTCACAGGTCTAACTTCACGAACTCGTTCCTTGCCATAATTTCTTCGACATCATCCGTGAGCCGCTGTTTTTTTACTTTTCCACCAGCTTCGCGAGCGTATCGTCAAGCGTCTCGTCCGGGCGCCTGAGAGCCAAAATCTCATTATACATCTCTTTTGAGACGGGAATGTTCTCCGTAGCCAACATTGAAACCTGATCTGTGCTGAGCGGGGATATACTTTCTTTCGCTCGGCAAGTGAAAGGGCGAGAGGCCGAGCCGGAACAGACGAGGTACGGGCATTTTCTCACCGAAATTCATGTGATGTAGAAGCAGACGCACTGCCCGGACCCCGCCCGGAAGTGGGTGAATGCCATCCATTTTGACGATATGGTCACCCAGGGAGCAAATTTATATCTCCGGCTCCCGATAGAGCTTCTTAATCAGTCATGCCCGTCACCATGGATCTGATCAGGAAGAAGCGGTCCAGGATTCTCGTAATAGCCGAGCGGCACGGTATCACGAACCTGCAGGTCTTCGGGTCGGTCGCCCGCGGCGAAACGGGGCCGGAGAGCGACCTCGACCTCCTGGTGGAGCTGGAGCCAGGCAGAAGTCTCCTCGATCATATTGCACTCATCCAAGATCTGGAGAAAGTCCTCGGGTGCCGGGTGGATGTGGTGACAGAGACGGCGCTCAAGGAGCGATACAGAAAGAGAGTCCTCAGTGAGGCAGTGCTGTTATGAGGGACGGGAACGAGCGGCTCCTCGACATCCTGGAAGCAATCGAGGAGATTGAGCGACACGCGGCCCGGGGGAGGGACATTTTTTTGCAAGATGGCAGGAGCGGGGGCACCGTCAGGAACGACGTTCCCCCTAGGAACGACTGTCCGCAGGACAGGAGTTTGAGAAGACATCAGGCTTCGAGGCGCGAACACAGTGAGCGTGAGCACCGTTAGGTGCGAGGAACGGAGTTGGAGCACCAGGGGTGCGAGTTACGACTCCTTCCCCAGCGCGGACGGGATCTCCCACCAGGCGGCCATCCCGCCCGTGCCCCGGTCGGTGAAGGACCCCCTCGCCTCGAACGAGACGAACGTGACCGGGACGCTCGCTCGACGTCCTCGTCGCGGCGAAGGACTGCGGGGTGCCCGCCATCGTGGCCGCCTCTTCCTCGATCTACGGAGACATCCTCAACTCCTGGGTCATCCCTGCCCCCCTCGACGCTGAAGATGTAGTGGGGGTTCCAAGTCCGCCAGACGGTGATCTCCCGAACCGTCCGCCCCCCGGGGCACGAGATCAACGAACTCGGCCTTACGAGAACATTAAGGCTCTCGTGGCAGGAGATCTTCCCAACCGGAAGGTAGTCCTGCGGCGCCTCAGAATTCACCGCCACGTTTATCGGTTCTCCCTCCTATCTCTTATTCATCAGGTGAAACCGGTTATGTCCGATGTTACCATCAGAGTTCCCCAGGATATCGTCCAGGCGCTCCGGCTCCCTCCCGACGTCGTTGCCGTCGAGTTGCAACGGGAGCTTGCCGTGGCGCTCTACCAGCGGGGCATCCTCTCTTCCGGGAAGGCGGCGGCTCTTGCAGGGATGAACCGGTGGGAGTGGGAGGAACTACTCGGAGCACGGAAGATCCCCCGGCACTATGCCGAAGAAGACCTCGACCAGGACATTGGCTATGCCGATCGCGGTCAGTAATTCTTCGCCACTGATTCACCTCTCGATGGTCGGGCATATCGGCCTTCTTCGCCACTTTTCATCAAGTTGCATTTTCAATGCAATTGCTTCAGATCTTTGATCTGGGGCAGTGTGCATCCCTCCCGCGGTCTGGCGGGAGGTCGTAGAACTGGGCGGCAGCCGTCCGGGGGCCATCGAGATCCGGGAAGCCCGTGAGTCGGGGTGGCTACGTGTGGTCGAGCCCTCCGATAAGGCTCTGGTGCGCCTGCTTGAGCAGGAACTCCACGCCACGGGAACTGTGAACAGTTCCCTGTCAGGCAAATTTCCAATTCGCCGTGGGGCGAAGCAGAGAGTATTGCCCTTGCTCTTGAGATCCGGCCCGATGTGCTTCTCCTTGATGAGACCGAGGCCCGCCGCGTAGCGGGGCTCTACAGTCTTCCAGTCACCGGCATTATCGGACTATTGATTCAGGCGAAACGTGAAAGGCAGGTTTCTTCACTTGCGGAGGAGATGGACCGGCTACGCCAACAGGGGAACTTCTGGATCCAGGATGCCCTCTATTGGCGCGTTCTTGAAACGGAGAAGGACGAGTAAGCCGAAATTTTCGATTAGGAATGGGGCCAGTCAGTTCCGTCGCATGTAGGTGGAACGATATAGGGGGCGAAAGCCCCCTCAGTTCAGTGCGGGTACGGCGTCCGCCTAGGTCTCGACCGCATCGTGGATAGTGTCGTCCTGGTAGGACGAGATCCGGACGATCTTCCGGGTGAAGGTGACGTAGTAGTCGCGACTGGCCCTCAGGGCAGGAACAGGAGCACCGGCAGGTGCGACACACCCGCCGGGTCGTGGCACTTGAGCTGGGCGTAGTAGGTTTCGCGGGCGTTGTTCCGCTCGGCATCCGCGCCCATCGCGATTCGCACCTGCGGTGCTCCCGCTCCGTTCCTGCAGAACTTCGTGCCTACCGGAGCATCGCGGCCGCGAGGGCCTCCGCGGCGTTCATCTCGAAGGCAGCGATGGTCGGGAACTGCAGGGAGACGGTCCCGACCCTCTTGCCCTCGCCGTCGACGAAGTTCACCTTCGCGGTGTAGTGCTCGCAGTTCCGGACGACGGCGGGAACAGGCTGCCCGTCGGCGCCGGTATACCCGACGCACCCGAAGGGATTGTCGTCGATGACGGACAGAATAAAGTTGTCAAACGATACTGCGTCGGCGATCGGGATCGCAAGATCCCAGACCGCCGTCTTGTTCACGGTCTTCTGCACAAGGTCTGCCACGATGGTTTCTCCTTTCACGGCACAATGCTCCGGGTTGTGCCTGATAGGAAGATGCGAAGCATCTTCCGTGGCCTGCATGCTTCCCGGGATATGACAGACAACTATAGGGTGGACGGGGGGAGGTATTAGTCTGATTTTATCGGGAATGGCAGAGCGGGCCCCGACGAGGATTTTGGGACATTGTGCAGAACACAAGCAGCAGGCCCCGCATTCAGGAGGGTGTTTTCCAGAGGGTCGAGAAGGTACCTTGGGGTATAAACTTCTGACCAGCACCGATCTTGCTATACGCGATCGTCCGGGAACCCCTTACGGTTGGTTACTTTTGCTTCTCCGCCGGCTTTGCCACGCCCGGCCTCATCAAGAATTAACCGGATCCCCTGCTTGAAAACCGGGAGATCATCGTGTACGGTCAGGAATACGGCTTCGTAATCCACACCGAAGTAATGATGGACGATCCGCATCCTCGCCGCCTCCCTCCAGGGAATCTCAGGGTGACCTTCACATAACTCCGGCGAGACCATCTTTGCCGCCTCGCCGATAATGGTCAGCATACGCTCGATCCCGGCACGTTGCAGTCGCCGGCCCCTGAGGTCTTCCACCGACGAGATGCCTTCGGAGAACTCCTCAATGCTTATGATAGCATCAAGGATATGATGGAGATATGCGAGGTCTTCCGGCGTCATAGATCACCACGGCATCACGGTATATTGCATCGGCGAGGTAGGGGCTCACGGCGTTCTCGGTGACGAGGTCCACCTTCATGCGGAGAGCCCGGGCGAGTTCGTCCTCGATGCGAACAAGCGAAAAGAGGCTTTTTTTACGGGCGAACCGGACCAGGATATCGATATCGCTTGCCGGGCCAGCATTTCCCCGTGCATACGAGCCGAAGATCGCGATCCATTCGGCATCGTTCCGGGTGAGTATCGCGACGATGATCTCCCGTGCTGTCCTGGTTAATGTACGTCCTGCCATTTCGCCCGACCGTATCTGTATGCTGGGTAATATGACGCTCACCCCGTATCAGTCTTTTGAAGGATGAGGCGGCTCGCCGGGGAGCGTGGGCGATCAGCTCCGCCTCTCCTGAAGACGGGGGCAGCCGCGGCAGGGCAAGCGGCTTCCGTTGGAATTTCTAATTATAACCTTTACGGTCAGGCGTTTTGGGCCCCTCGTCAGATTGCCCTCCGGGAGGGTTACCAGGACGGCCGGGGAAAAGACCACCCGGGAGCTCGGTCTTACGAGACGAACCGGGACGTGAAGTGGATTTGTAAGACGCGACGGGCCACAGGGTGCGATGTTCCGAAGGAACGGAGCTTGAGCACCGCCAGGTGCGAGGCCGGAGCGGGAGCACCGGCAGGAACGACACTCCAGCGGAATGCGACGGGCCAAAGGGCCGGAGCATGAGCACCGGCAGGTGCGAACGGAGTTCGAGCACCGGGGCACGGACGGCATCCTCCACCATGAGGCCATCCCTCCGTGCCCCGGTCGGTGAAGGACCCGCTCGCCTCGAACGAGGCGAACGTGACCGGCACGCTCGACGTCCTCGTGGCGGCGAAAAGCTGCGGAGTGCCCGCCGTGGTTGCGGCTTTTTCTTCCTCGGTCTACGGGGACACCCCGGCTCCGGGGTCATGGCCGGCCCCGCTCGACGCTGAAGATGTAGTGGGGAGTTCTGGGCCCGGTGGACGTTGATCCCCTCTGCAGAAGATGTACCAGTAGCGGCTGGAGAAGATGGGATATTAAAGGAGGGCCGTGCACGGGCTGAAAATGAAGGGGCGAAGGCTGCAAACTGGGGTGGCACAGGGGAGCAGCTAGATACTAATGAGAAGAGCTTCAGATCCGGGTAGAAAACCGGAGCAGGAGGTTACGCCGCCTGCAGGATCTCGATGATCCGATCGATGACCGATGTAACGGCTCGGTTGTTGAGACGGCCGGCCCGGTAGAGGATCAGGTTGGTACTGGCAGAGAAGAGCCGGTTAGGCCGGACATTGCTCGGTTTGTGGAGCGTTCCCTCCACAAAGTCCACATCGGCGATGCCAATAGAGTAACGATCCCGGATCTGGCGGCTCGTGATCTGGCAGAGGATGACGTCATCCCCGCCGGGTGTCGCAATGACTAGAGCCGGGCGCCGTTTCACTGTTGAGAGATCTGAGAAGGGAAATGGTACAACGACAACGTCGCCCTTTACAAATCGCTCCACGCCTCTTCCTCCTCGGGCTGGAGCCAGTCTTTCCGGAGCGCGGGTTCGCTCGCGAGGGCGGTGTCGGGGGCGGCCTTCCGGCGTTGGGATTTGAGGAACCGAATGAAATCAAGCACTTCACCGTATGTCCGGGGTGAGAGGTCGTTCAACTCGTTGATGATCTCCTCTTTTACTTGGGTCATGGAAGCCTCACCTCTGGGGTATATGATCCTCTGGTGCTTCAATCTACATATCTCTGTCTGAAGAGGAGTCGTTTGCCGGGGCGATCTATGCCCCAGCACTGAGAAAAGTTGCGTGGGGGACCTCCGTCCCCCTCTCACGCCTGTGCGGGAACCGCGTCCGTCGAAGGCGCTCGCACCGCGGTCCGGACAGCGTCGTCCTAGTAGGACGAGATCTGGACGGTGGTGTGGGTGAAGGTGACGTAGAAGTCGCGACTGGCGGGAGTGGAGTGCGAAGGGCCGGAGCATGAGCACCGCAAGGTGCGATTACGAGCGGCAGGAGCAGGAGAAGACCGAAGGGCTTCGACTCGCGAGGGCTCGTTTGAACCAGAGCGTGAGAAGCCGAAGGCTTCGAATCACCCGACGGGTCGTGGCACTTGAGCTGAGCGTAGTAGGTCTCGCGGGCGTTGTTGCGCTCGGCCTCCCCGCCCATCGCAGTAGCGAGGGCCGCGTTCTCCATCGCCTCCGCGGCGTTCGCGTTGAAGGCGGCGATCGAGGGGGACTGCAGGGAGACGGTCCCGACCCTTTTCGCGGTATCCTCGTCGATGAAGTCCACCTTCGTGGTGTAGTGCTCGCGGTTTCGGACGACGGCGGCGACCGGCTGGCCGTCGGAGCCGGTATACCCGACGCACCCGAAGGGGTTGTCATCGATGATGGTCTCGATGGGGTTGTCAAACGACGTTACGTCGGCGATCGGGACGGTGAGGTCCCGGATCGCCGTCTTGTTCACGGTCTTCTGCACGAAGTCTGCCCATGGGTTTTTCACTCCTCACGGCACAACGCTCCGGGTTGTGCTTGATAGGGAGACGCGAAGCGTCTTCCGTGGCCTGCATGCTCCCGGGAATATGACAGACAACTATAGGGTGGACGGGAGAGGATATCAGTCTGACTTTACCGGGGATGGCATAGGGGAGATTATACGAAAAAAGCGCCGGAAATAGATCTTCACCACGGAGACATTCCCCGTAACCGGCTACCGGTTAGAAATGCTTTTAGGTGCGGGAGATAGAAGTGATTCTCAAAGGAAGGAGCGAGACGTGAATCGCAGCAAAGATGAGATCATCGAGTTAGTAGACCGGGATTCAGTCATCATCTCGCACCATGCCCGGGTCAGGATGTTTGAGCGCAACATTTCCACCGATGATCTCCTTGCGGCGATCAGGGTCGGTGAGATCGTCGAAGCGTATTCCGACGATGAGCCCTGCCCCTCGTTGCTCATGCTCGGCTTTATACGTGACCACGCGTATCATGTAGTACTCGGGATCTGCGATGATCATCTCCGGGTCATCACCGCCTACGTGCCGGATGACGAACACTGGATCGATATGCGAACGAGGAGGAAGAAAGAATGATTCCAGAGAGATGCACATTCTGTAAAGGGACCCTGCAGGAAGGAAAGACCGAATTCATTGCACGGGTCGGGGATGAGATCATCGTCATCCGGGATGTCCCGGCCTACATCTGCGACCGTTGCGGCGAAGCATACTACAGCGCGGAGGTCTCCCGGAAGATCGATGCCGTGATGAAGGATGTCCACAGCGGCAGGCTCTGCTGTCGGCCTCTCGCGGCAGGCGAGGTTGAACTCACGGGGTGAGGCCGGCAGGTCCGCCGGAACAGGTACAGTAACTTCTGGACCGGCGGCAATACTCTGCGGCCGGACAAGCGCTTTTTTCTACCAAGATTCCTGCATATAGTCCTTACGGTCAGCCTTTTTCTCTTCCCCGTCCTACTGTCCTCCAGGAAGGTTACCAAGATGACCGGGGAGAAGACCACCCGGGAACTCGGTCTTGCGAGACGAACCGGGACGTGGAGTGGATCTGCCGGGCGCTGCAGAGAATGGGGGCGCAGGATGAAGAATTTGAGGCCTGGATCCGGGCGCTGGAGCGGCTCTCGGGCGGAGAAAGCAGGGGAGGAGAGGAGGCCCTCCTGCACCGCGGAGCGACGCGGTGACGCTCGCGATCCAGACGCCGTTTCTCGACAAGAAGGACCTCCTGCCCGACCGCACCCCCCTGATCGAGGGGCTGCGGAACGTCGGGCGGCACCTGACGCCGGGGACGCTGGTGGTCCTCGAGTCGACGATCACCCCCGGGACGACCGCCGGGATGGCCCGCGAGATCCTCGAAGGCGAGTCCGGACTCGTCGCTGGGGAGGATTTTGCACTGGCGCATGCCCCCGAGCGGGTGATGGTCGGGCGGCTGCTCAGGAACATCCGGGAGCACGACCGGGTCGTCGGCGGGATCGATGGGGTCTCGACGGCACGTGCCGTGGAACTCTACGCGCCGGTCCTCACGACCGGGAGGGTCATCCCGATGACCGCGACCGCGGCCGAGGTGACGAAGACCGCCGAGAACACC
>ENA-UOOI01001437-UOOI01001437.1-fermentation-metagenome-genome-assembly--contig:-NODE-1437-length-24873-cov-16.111330_pt1 | contig 24873 bp, 26 predicted proteins | sample MGYA00245779_ERZ724027 | MGnify/ENA primary metagenome ERZ724027 (study PRJEB28704, sample SAMN03018318) | fermentation metagenome | biome: anthropogenic terrestrial biome; feature: soil...
GAATTGACTTACTTGTCTTTGCGTTAGGGTTTTTTATTCTTGTACTTTCGTCTGCCACTATAAAGTCAGGTTTCCACTGCATTAAATCCTTTTCTATAAGGGCTGTGCTGTCATAATTTATAACTGCTACCTGCAGTCCACGCTTTTTTATTTGCTTTAACTGCCCTTTTTTCTTTTCACTGCTGCCCTTTAAAACTGTGAGAGAATAACTGAAATCTGCAAATTTTGAGAACTCCTCTTCCCATACAGTAACTATGGACTTTGGGGCAATAACTAAAAGTTTTTTAATTAGTCCATTAAGGTATGCCCTTCCAGAAATAGCCACGGCAGTTATGCTCTTCCCGCATCCCATCTCCATTAAAAGTGCATATCCCCTACCCATGGGTTTCACCTGTCTTGAAAAGCTTCATTTCACTGCAGGCTTTATTGAAGGCTTGAATTTGATGGGCATATGGTTTTACTTTTATAGGCATGGGTTCTATAGGCAGTGGTGTTTTATCACCTGCCCCACTGGTAACTAAAAATTCTTTCTCTTTCCTGAATAACTCTTTACAAAAAGTGCAGCCAAGCATTTTTAAAATGGTTATATTTTCTTCCAGAAAAGGAATTATCCATGTTTTATTCTCTGGATTATACACTCTTCCTTTAATTTGCTTTATTGTTTCCCTGTGGGTAAAGCTTTCCCAAATTACAATTTTCCTATTTACATATTCTGCATATATACCTCTCACCACCTTTTAAATTTTTTATATAATTTTGTAATATGGTAATTTTTAATATAACATAATAATTTTTGTATGTAAAAAACCTTATACTATCATTTAAACCTGTTTAGGAATATGGATCTAAAAAATACTCCTATTTACTTAATTTTCCTATAGGAACGTTATACTTATTATATATTTAAAGTAATTATATACATTAAATTGAATCTTTTAAAATATATTATACAAAAAGATGTTTTTTCTTTATTGTGATTTAATTTCTGACATATAATTGCGGTATGAATACCAAAAAGGGGGATTTTTGAGATGGTTTTATCAAGAAAAGAAATTGGGCTGTTAATTAGAAAAGCCAGACAATATAAATCAAAAGCAATTCAAAAAAAATACACCCAGCAGATGCTTGCAGAAGACTTACATCTTTCCAGGGGATATATTGGAAAAATTGAAAACGGCAAAATTTATCCAGAAGCTGCCTTACTTGCAAAGATTGCAGAAATATGCGGTGTACCGCCTGATTTTTTTGATGGAACCAACAAAATATATAACAGTAAATTGATTCAACCCACTGACTGCAGTGAAAATTCTAAAACTAATAAAGACAGCGGCTCTTTAATCAAAAACCCTTCCAGTTACCCTGATATTACAGATGTAAAACAGGCTATAGAACTTATTTTATCCCAGCCGGGACTTACGCTTAACAGAGAAATTTTAAGCGATGAATCAAAAACTGCCATAGCTAATGCTCTAAATATGGGACTAGCTTATGTTGAAAAGCTGCAGGAAAAACAAAATACCAAATATAAATAGAAATTAAGAGGGAGCTGTAACTTTATGATAAATAAGATTATTAAAGACCTTATTAGAACCTACAGAACATCAAACTCCTTCATACTTTGTGACTACCTCCATATAATAATACTCAAAAGTAATCTGGGTAATGAAGTAAAAGGCTTTTTTCAGAGAACTCCCTGTGGCTATAACATAATCCATATAAACTCTAAGATTGACGAAAATGAAATGAACTATATATGTGCCCACGAATTAGGACATACCATACTGTACACCAGCACATCCATCAAACTATTCATTGAAAATAAACTGCAGATAAAAGTAAATATCAATTGAAGCCGATAAATTTGCCGCTGAAATTTTAGTTGACATTGAAAAAGAGGCATAACCTCTACAAAGGCATGACCAATTAACCAGATAAGTTCAATTCTTCGTGTGCCTGTAGATTTGATAAAATATAGGTACCATTTGTTATTGTTGTTCTTTGTTTCTAATTCACTAATATTTAATATGTCCTAAAAAGCTTTTACTCAAATCCAGCTTTCTTTGCTTCAGCTAAGGTTGTCATAATATATTTTCCTTAATCTGGTTAGTATCAAGTTTAGGATGACAATCACCTTAGCTCAAATGGAAAAAGGAAGACTATATTTCCCTTCCTTCTTCACTTTTATTTTGTTTTTGTATATTCATACTTTGTTCACAATCCCCGAGGATCGTTGCGTACCTAAATTAAAACTATATCTTAGATACAATATATTATAGGGTATAAAAAATGTAAATATATTTAATACTAAAATTATAATTTTAAATTGGTCGAATTGGGAAATGGAGGCTTGTTTTGGATGAAAAATAGAAATACCATTGGTTCCAGGGTTCATGTTACTGGTGAAGTGAAATATGGAAATAAAACATATCGAGTTGATTCTAATGGTACAATTAAAGATATTAATTATAATAATATTTTAGTTTCAATTGATATTATTGACGGAGATACCAATGCTAATATATTAGTACACAAAAAAAATATTTCAAGAATAAATGAATATATATAATTTTTTAGTCTTGTCCTTTGGCTAATTTTTAAAAATGTTAACCCTTGATATAATTTCGACATTTTATACAAAGTTTATCATTAAATGTATATTTATTGTACATTTAATGATATAATTTCCTTGACAGTAATATTAAGGAGGCATTATATCGCATGAATAATTTATATAAACAATCTCTGCGTATTTACGGTGACAACATTTTGGAATGTGAGAAAACTTTACAAACACTTATAAATAGCATTTCTTTATACCAACCTAACCCTGCTGTTTCAATAGATCAAAATAGTAGTTTATTTTGTCCCAAATATATTATATATGCAAACAATTTAATTTATGAAATTCAATTGTTTCCTGGGTATAAAAGATGGTCATCAAATATTCTTGATAAATTAACTAGTTTAGGTGCTAGTTTAAATGAAGGTGCAGATTCTATTGTAACAAGTATAGAAAACTCAGATGAAAATATTATTTTTGGTTGTGAGTATTGCGGTGCTTTACCTGCTGGTAATAACGCATGGCAAAGAAGTGGACGTGCTTTATTATTTGCAGAAGCTAATATTCCATTTTTATATTATTCAGAACTAGGTGGAATGGAACTAGACAACAATAGACATCTAAAATCTGGAAGATTGCCTAACCCACTTGTACCTTTTTCTTATGTTACAGTAAACTATAACTATACAAATAGCCTAATTGTACCAATATACAAACCAAGCCCAACAATCTCGCAAAATAATTTTTCGTTATATAACAGCTGCTTTTCTATAAATGAAGATCTACATTTAATTTATAATTTGTTAGCAAAAAATATTGATTGTGTTCAAGTTTACCAAAGCACCTTATTAAACAAATCACTGAATTTGACCAAAATCTTATTAGACAACAGAAAAAAACATGATACAATTTCCTCAGATAAATTATTAGATTTGTTTAAAAAAATACAGAATGATAATAGTTATAAATTATTAGAATACTTTAATGAAGATTGGAAAAAAAGTATTAATATTGATTTAACATCTAATGTACAATCCATTTATGATTATTGCCTAAAAAATGGTTTGTCGATGGGAAGTAATTCTATGCCTTTTTGTATGATTTCAATGGATAATAAAGCAGATTTTTTAAATAAATTAGTTGCTTTAAATCCAGCTTTTAATTCTAACATACAAAATATTAACAATTCAAAAAAAGCACTTGCAGTTTTATGGGTTGCTGGTTTTAAACCAAAAGGAGATGATTCTCGACCTGATAGAGGTCTTATTCCATTGTTTAAAATGTTGTACGGAAACGAATATACTGTTTTAACAATAGTTTTTGGACCTATGAAATCAAACGCTATTAAAGATTTAAAAACAAATCCTACATCTCTGTCTAAAAATAATGGTTTATGGCGAGCTATTTTCACACAAAGTGATTATGTTTTAGTTGATAACTATATTGCTCAAACATCACCACTTCAAACAGGAATTTCAATTATTCTAGACAGAACTAATTTTTATCATGATTTTTCTAAAGAAATTTCATATAAACCATGTACAGATATACCGAACTTTGGTGAGCACGACGTAGACACAACTATTCATTCAATTTTTAAAACAAATTTTTCAAATATTAATTCTCCAATTTTTGAATGTCTTTGCAATCCTCCAGGCGGAGACTGGAGTGGAATAAAATTGTATGATTTCCGAAATAATTTATTTTATCGTTGGAGTTCTTTACCTAGAGTATCAGGTAAAGATAAAAGACCAGACCATTTAGTACAATTTAATAATGTTTTTATAGTTATTGAAAGTAAATTCGATGCGAAAACTATAGAACCAAACATTGGGTTGAGATTAAAAAATTATGTAACAAAATTATTTGAAACAGAACCAAATTCAGTTCTTGACTCACTTACATCAAATTGGACCTTAATAACAAATCCCAAAATTGATACTAGCGATATATGTTTATTATCAGTAGCAGCTTACAATTTAGATAGTTTACATAATATTAATAATATAATGCAACAATCAAATACTGACATAATTTTTGCATTTACTTTTGATAACCATAACATAACTCTTTATATTAAATGCAAAGATAATAACATGCAAAATTGGTTAAAAAATATTCTATATGAAAACTCTAATATATCTACTACCCAATTAAAAATTCAGTTTATATAAGACATGAACTCTTCTAATCCAGTAACTGTTTATTAGAATTCATGTATTTATTCAGTATATTTTTAAAACCTAGTTTTTTTCTAAATATTTACTAAATAACTGTTCTTTGATAGCATAGGAACTGTTGCAATAATTACAACAGTCCCTTTTGCCCATAATATAAAGCAATTATATATATGATTTCTTGCATTTATTAAAAATTCATATACAAAGATTCTTTTACTTCCTTCAATTCACCATTAAGCACCTGATTTAAAGTAGAGTTCCCATTTGATAAAAATATCTTTCTTTTATACAAATCTTCGGGTACTGGATACTCTAAATTCTCTTCTCCTCTTTGGCCATCAAAGGACAATAACCATTTAACACCTTTTTTATTTAGTTTTGCAAGTTCGTTCATAAATAAATCTACATCAAGATTCTCAATATATCTATTATTACTGCCTGCATATGGAGGATCCAAATATACTACATCACCACTTTTAGTCATTTCTAGTATTTCTCTATAATCAAGATTAGTAAAATTCACCCCTTGAATTCTTTTACTCCATTTATTCACTATAGTAGCAAATCTATTAGGTTCCATTCCTTTTCTTGATAAATGAAATGAATTATTAAATTCACCATCTTTATTAAATCTTACTATACCATTCACACAAGTCCTCGTTAGGAAACTTAAATCCAAACCATTTGGCTCTTTATTAAATCTATCCCTTATATCATAATAATGATCTGGAAAATTTCTTTGTAACTTATTCCATTCTTCATTATAATATTGTATTATAGCATCTTTATCGGTTTGTACTAATTTCCAAAATTCAATTAATGGTGAATATATATCATTAGCATATGAACCCGGTTTACCTACTAGATAAAGTATTGCTCCACCACCTAAAAATGGTTCAAAGTATCTATCATATTGTGGAAAATATGATGCTATCTCATTAGCTTGCTTTCGCTTACTTCCAGTCCACTTTAGTATAGATGGAATTGTTTCTTTCTTGATTCTATTACCAATATTAGTATTTAATTTAGTATCTGCTTCATAAGTTGTTATCAGAGAGCCTTGCTTATTCGTTTTATTATTTTCAACAATTAAATTACTTAATGTAATTTGCTCTATATTTTCAATTTCAACATTACTTTTATTCGTTGTTTTTTTATTTTTAGTCTCCTTTTTATCATTTATATCTAATGTTTTATTACTCGTAGAGTACAAACTATTGATATTATCATTTGAAACTTCATCTAACTTTATAGCCTCTAATCTTTTTTTTGAGATATCTATGTACTCTTGTTCTAATTCAAATGCTATGTAATTTAATCCTAAAATTTTAGCCGCAACACAGTCTGTTCCCGCTCCACAAAATGGAGAAAGTAAAACTTCACCTTTTCTTGCTGATATTTTTAACATCCTCTCTATAAGTCTAACTGGTTTTTGCGTTGGATGTTTTCCATATTTAAGTTCTTCCTTTTTTTTATTATTAGGTATATCCCAAACAGTTCTCATTTGTTTTCCCGGTTGTTTAAGATTGTCTTCAGGGAATTCAAGTTCTTTTGAATTATCGTAGTTAAAATAATACTCTCTCTTTTTTCCTCTCCCAGTGTGACCCCATAATATTGTCTCGTGACTTGCTGTCAAACGTCTACCAGAAAGATTGGGAAAGCTATTCCTCTTATACCATACTACTTCATTAATTATTTCTATACCTAATATTTGCATAGCAAAGTTTATTATTCCTATATTATGATAAGTTCCGTGAATCCAAATAGATCCTGTAGGCTTTACAACTCTCTTCAATTCATATAACCACAAAATTGTAAATTTAAGATAGTCGACCAGCTCCATATTGTCCCAATTCTGCATGACCTTATTCCAATTACCACCCATACCTGGTAACTTCTCAGAATTATCCCATTTCCAATTACCACCTTTACTTAAATTATATGGTGGATCAACAATAGCTATATCTATACTGTTTTCTAAAAGTTGTTTCATTCCATCAATGCAATCCATATTATATATACTATTCAATTCAATTTCCTTACTACTTTTCAATGTTAGTCGCTCCTTTAAAAAAAACATATCTACATAGTGAATCATTATATCATTAAAAAGGAAAGTTTAAAACAATTAATTTAGTAACCCAAAACAAACTTTTATAGAAAAAGTATTTGATAATATATCCCCCCTCAATTTATTTATCATTTCTGTAAATTTTATTATATAGAATTATCAAATAATCAATTTAACTTCTACACATACAATATTTTTTATTTTCTTAAATGCACTATACGATTTTAATTTATTCTCTGTAACATCACCGCCAAGTGCTAAAATATAGTCCCTAATGGACAATGTACTAAACTTATAATTCAAATTATTTACAACTATAGGTTCAAATAATTTGAATTATAAGTTGATGAGTAACTATTCAGCCATGATGTCATCATGGCTGAATAGTTACGATTATGCCCATACAAATACGCGTATTTATCAATACGCGAAATAGTTTTACCCCCCCCTGAGCAAAAAACACCCCAAAACTGTAGTCTATGCAAACATAAAGCACACAAAAAAATAGGGCAAAATGCCCTAAGCCTTTGATACCAAGCTATTTCCGCTCTATCCTTACCACACACTCAACGTGTGTTTTGATAGAAAATTGATAGTAATTCGCGTTTAAATTGGAATTGCGGAAAGGTATACCCCCTAAAACAGCGTTTAATAGACTCCTCTCACTTTATACTTTTTCATAATAATAAGCATTCCTACACACTTCGACCTTAAATCCTAGAAAAGATATTAAAGCTTACAATTTGAATTTGAAATGCAAACATTCGATATATTGCGAAAATTACATTTAAAGAATATGCTATTTTATTGTCTTTAAGTCGAGAGATACCACATTAAAGCAAAAATCGTATAAGAATATAAATATAGTTGCATTTATATGCATTTAGTGGAATATAAATTATAATATTAACCTCCGTATTTTCCAATTTTGTAACATAACATATCTAACTTTGCTGAATATATAAGAAACTGGCAAGCAGCAAGTAGCATCGCCAGATCTACTTATGTCCAGAAATTTCACACCATCTATTATATATATAATTTTAAACTAAACAGCTCTTAGTTCTCCTATAATCTGTTTTATTTTGTCTATAGTAAAATCCAATTCTCCTTTTGCTGTATTCTCACTAAATGTAATGCGTAAAGAGCCTTTGCTAAGTTCTAATGGTATCCCAATTGCTTGTAAAACATAAGAAGGTTCAAGTATTTCAGAATTACACGCTGAGCCACTTGAAGCATATATACTATACTTACTTAATTGATCAACCAATACAACTCCTTCAATATCTTCAAAACAGAAACTTGCATTATTAGGCAAACGTAATTTGTCATCTCCTGTTAAATGAGATCCTGGAATTTCAGAGGTTATCCGTTCTATAAGATAGTCTCTCAATTTAATCATATTATTCTTGTTATAAATTTTGTTAAATGCTTCTTCTACTGCTACCCCCATACTTATTATGGCTGGAACATTCTCGGTTCCAGCTCTAAATCCTTTTTCCTGTGCACCTCCGTGAATAAAAGATTTTATATAAGTTCCTTCTTTTATATATAACAGACCTATTCCTTTTGCTCCATGTATTTTATGTGCACTAGCACTTAATAAGTCAACCCTTTTAATATCTATAGGTATATGTCCAAATGCTTGTACAGCATCTGTATGAAACAATACATTATACTTATGTGCTATTTTAGAAATTTCATTAATTGGCATGATCGTTCCAACTTCATTATTTGCCGTCATAATTGAAATTAAAATAGTATTATCTTTTATTGACGACTCCAATTGTTCTAAATCAATTCTACCATTCCTATCTACATCTAGATATGTAATTTCAAACCCTCTACTTTCTAAATACTTACATGTATTTAATATGGCTTTATGTTCTACTTTTGACGTAATAATGTGATTTCCTTTATGTATATGTCCTTCTGCTATCCCCACAATAGCCCAATTATCAGCCTCTGTTCCTCCTGACGTAAAATATATCTCACTACTTGATACTCCTAAAGCATTTGCTATTTTCTTTCTACTTTCTTCTACAGCACTTTTACTTTCTCTAGCAACTCTATAGATAGCAGATGGATTAGCATAATTTTCTATTTCATATTTTTCCATTGCTCTATAGACATTTTCAGACAATGATGTAGTTGCTGCATTATCAAGATAAATTTCTTTCATATTATACCTCCATTAAATACTCCTTAACTGTAAGTCGCTATTCAATTAACTATAATTTTATATGCACCATTATTAAAAATAAAACAATCCTTAAATGCTTGAGGTAAATCTTCAATTAATATTTCCGTTTTCTTTTCGCTGATCATTCTTTTTATAAAAATATTAAACTTATTATATACATCATTTCTTACACAAGTTCTGATAATCACACATGGTTCCTCATTATCATACTCTTCTCGACTCCGATTTAAAATATAGGCTTCAGCTATTTCAAGTTCATTTAGTTGAGATTCATTTATTTTACTCCCAGCTATATCTAAAACACAAAATTTAATTGGCTTTTTCATCAAACTCAGATCGCCATACTTATGATGACTTACTCCTCTCTTTATATTTATGGGTATTCAATCTGCACTTAAATTCTACATAATATTAACTATCATTATAATTGCCATAAGCAAAAACATTATAGCATAAACTAATTTGATTCTATGTAAATTATTGGTAGCCAGTGTAGATATCTCTATTTCTTTCATTCCTTTTGCCATTACAATAACAACTAATAAAAGTGGTATTGTACATACAATACTATATTCAATCAAAAGTATCATTGCTTTCGTAATTTGAGACGAATCTGTTTGTATAATCGTTACAATTGTAGACAAGTAAAGTTGTCCTGAACACAAAAATTCTGTTGATGCAATAATCATTCCAAGTAAAGCACTAAATGGCAACATAAACTTACTATCTATAAAATTCCCAATAAACTTACGTATTATTGTATGATTTACTTTTCTAAATTTTGCTGGCAGTTGTGCTTTTATCTTTCCGAATTTGTTTAATTTAATCATGATAAAATCATATATATTTAATCCGGCCAACAAAATAAATATAATAACAAAGAATGCATTCACAATATTAATAATATAGACATTTGAAAGGAATTTCATAAATTGGTAGCATATACTTCCAATCAACATAAATGCTAACATTTTGCCAATACAAAATGAAATTCCTATCTTCAAAATAGACTTTGACTTATTTCCGATAAGTATTATCAAAAACATAATCATTGAAAATGAACAAGGATTTAACCCATTCACTAATGCTGCAAAACTTACTTCTAGAAAACTCAAAGAATTATTTAACGTACCATTTATCTTATAATTACTTTGTTTAAAATCTAAAATATTAGTCACACCAGCACCTGTATCCAATATAACTTTTTCTAATTGATTTATTATTTTATCTTTATCAATCAAAAACTGATCTCGTACAAATACTACTGGAACTAATCCAGATTCTTCTCTTGGTACATCGTATGCTTCACAATATGCCATCAAATATCTCTTATTATTACTATCATAAATATTGTACTTATGTATCTCTAAGTTATCATATTTTTTTTCAATACTTTCTAAATACTCTGATACTTTTGCGCAACTACTACATGTTGGCGAGTAAAAATATAAAATTTCTACCTTTTTATCATCCGCGTAAGATTTTATAGTTACTATATTTAAAAAACTTATCGTCATACATATATAAATAATCATCTTTAATAAACACTTAAATTTTTTTTTCATTTCTCATTTCCTTGCTTATATTATTCCATATTTAATTTTAAAAACTTAATAATATCGGTATCATCTATATTTGTAGAAAGCGAATCTTCTACTATACCATTTTTATACTTTATAATTACAGGTACACCATCTATATTGTACTTATTCATTAATTTTTTATCATAATACTTATCAACATTTAAGCCATATAGCGTAAGATTTTCAATTTTGTATCCTTCTTCTTTTAACTTTTCTATTTCCTTTTCTAATTTTCTACATGATATACAATTTACACTATAAAATACTACATAAACACTCTTATGAGAATTAATTATATTGTTAAATTCTATAGGGGAAATATCTTTGTATAAAGTTCTTTTATTACTTAGGTATATATGTGAAAACGCACCAATTATCAACACACATATAGTTGCCATACAAATTATCTTTTTCAATTTGTGCACCTCTTATAATTTAGTATACATAGGACAAACCATAAATAGTTTGTCCCATATCTATGTAAATAACTACTACCTCGTTATTTACATTCAACATTTATTGAAACACCCGATAATGACCAATTCCATGCACCTGTAAAATGTTTCCCTTTATAAACAACACACCATACTGCTAACCCTGCTTCAACTGCAAATGCTAGGGATAATACTACTGCTAAGAAAACTAGAAACCAAGCATCACAGCTAACTAAAGTTGAATCAACTTTTTTCTTTATAGCAAATTTAATACTACTTAAAAAATCAAAAGTTGACCAAATTAATAAATTACTCATGTATTTTATCCTCCCCTCAAAAATATTTATATATTAAATTTTTATACTATAATAAAAGTAAAAAATTAACATAACTAAGTTGTAGTCAATGCTTTTAATATCATTTTTCCATCCCCAAAACATGGAATTATATTTATTAGATGAAAATAATAAATTGCAATAATAATCGAAAACAATTTATTGTGACACACCAAAGCATTTAGTACTAACAAAAGTGATGCAACTATTCCACAATTTAATGCACCAGCTAGTGATATTATTAATAGCTCTTTACCTTTAACATTCTCTTTTGCTATCAAAGAAAACCGGAAAAACGAAACATCTATTTTTATGTTCTTAACTGCAAATAATTTCATAAATATTAAGTGCGAATATTCATGAATAAGCGTTGACATGAAAATCCCCATATAAAATATTACATTATAATCAATTACTAAACTAATACTGCTTTTATCTCCAAAGCTGAATATTAAAGTGGCAATTGAGATTAGCAAAAACACTATTATTAATCCCTTAAAATAATAGAATAAATATTTAGAAAACAATTTTAGGCTCAGGTTTGAAATAGGTATATAATAATTATTTTTCTTCATTATTCTTATTCATCCCTTCAATTAACTGTTGCCTATAACCTAATAATTTTTTTGTAAATATATATGTACAAAAATAAAATAAATAAACAGTTATTACTGCAAGTATTATTGGAAAGAACTCTCCAGTAAAACCAAGCGACATAGATACACTTTTATCAGTATTTGTAACACTTTTGAAATAAAGTGTATCAAAAAAACACTTTCGAATTCCATCTTTACCTGAACTAAATAACATTACCATAAAACTAAATACCATAAATACTAAAACTGTTACAATAGCTCCAATCATACAATTAAACATACTAATAATCTTATTTTTTTTCATATCTTACTTCCCTCCTTAAGTTATTAAGCCCTAAAATACTATAATAAATTGTAATTATCGTGACAAAGAATAATACCAATGCTTTACCAAATGTCCCTAGGCTCAATATAAAACATACTGAAAACATAGCCATAAATATCATTGTAACTGTAATAAAACCTATAAATACTGAAAAAGGATTTTCTCTTTTTGGTGGAAATACAATTCCTACAAGTGTAAACATAATAACTGAAAGTAAAATCAAAGGAAACAGCAACAAACTGGATATAAAATCATCTCCACATATACATGAAACAATAATAAATGGTACTGCTACTATAGACATATATATTGTTTGACTCAAAATCAAATACACATAATCGCTAACAATACTATATTTTTTTTGCACCAATAATATTCTGAGGTCATCTGTTTGCACATACGTATAAACTCCATTTACTGCTAATACTAATACAAGATAATAAGCCTTTGACACATTACAAATTACCGATAAAATATAAACAAATGTTATTATAAATAAATAATTATATGTATCTATTCGTCTGCTTATATTTAAAAAATATCCATGTAACATCGTTATTCTTTTGCTCTTACCCAATCTTAAAAATAAGTTTGTAGAACTATTCATATTGTTTGGAATTATTACTATTAAGATGCACAAAATTGTAATGACACATAGAAAAAATGTAACTGATAAAGCAAATGAGTACTTATCCATTAAATACGTAAAAATAAGTAAGATACTTGTTCCTTTTTTATCTGCATAATTAAGTAATAGCATATCTACAATACGAATATAAAATATTGAATAAATTAGAACCAATATAGCTGAAAGAAAGCAAATTATAATAGCACTTCGCATTCTCACAATTTTTAACACATCTAGTATCCATAAAATCAACCTATATAATAATTCAAGTACTAGATATGAAGCAACATTCATAAAATATATATCACATATTATTCTGAAACCAAGTACAAATCCATACCTCGCTATTAACGCAAATACTACGGATGAAGCTATAATATTTACTGCTAATAATGACATACAAACTTCGAAAACTAAAACAGCAGTATTTTTTTCTTTATGAGTTACAGGTAGTTGCTGTGTAAATCTAGTAAAACTATCTTTCTTAATAAATAATATTTTCATAAACAGAAATATAATATATGTCCACATAACTATCGTGCAACTATATATATCTAGTACAATACTTGTTTGTCCAATTGAACTGTCTGTATTTTTAAAGAACATATAAACCATCATAGATATACTAAAAATTAACAAAATCAAAATTCCAGCTACAATCACCCGAAATAATTTATTTTTCAATATTCCTAGACTTAGAACATTCCTCTCAAAGAATTTGCATAATAATTTAAAAACTTCCCAAACCTTATCAAATCTCATAAGCTGAATCCTCAAAATTAATTATTTTTTTGAATATACTTGTTAAATTCGTTTTATTTTTTATGTCATTAATTATAATATCTTTATGTACTTCACCTTTATACATTAAAATAGCCCTTTCTCCAATCTCTTCCGCTAGTTCAAGATCATGTGTACACATAAGAACTGTTTTACCTTTTTTAACTATTTTTTTAATTAGAATTTTACTAACCTCTTTTGCTTCTAAATCAATTCCATTAAGTGTTTCATCAATAATAATTAAATTAGGCTGTATAAGAAATGCTGCAATCAATTGAATCTTTTTAACCATTCCATGTGAATAAGACTCAATTAATGAATCTATATGTTTTTCCAAAGAATAATATCCAATCAATTTTTTGAGTAATGTTTTATCGTATTGAAAATCATACATTTTACACATTAACCTTACATATTCGTTGCCTGTGAGAAAATCAGGAAGCACATTATCACTAGGTAAATACATCGCATCTTTTTTGCTTTCGATTTTTTTACTATCTAATCCATTTATTTTAATTTTTCCTTCTTGTATTTCTAATAAGTCAAAAATCAACTTCATCAATGTTGTTTTTCCACACCCATTTGGGCCTGCAATCACTACTAATTCCCCTTTGCCAAGTGCGATGCTTATATTATTTAATACTTTAATCTTTTTTTTATACTCAAATGATAGATTTGAGATACTTAATTGTGAATTATTATCTTCATTCATGAGTACATCCTCCTTATAAACCATATATATTTCCAGAAACTAAATCTTGAATTTATAAGCATTTTAGCTTCTTTTGTTTAATCATTAGATTTATAACCTACCTTTTAACCTCTTTTTATAACAAATATTTTAGATAAATGAAATTCTATATTATTGCAATAATTATCATTACAATTAGATGTTATTAAATAATATTTTCACTTACAGTCATATTTTGATTTCCTGTAAAACCGCTTAATAAGGACATTTTACAAAATACCTTAAAAGTATTGATAAAAATTCAACTTTCACATCACCAATAAATAACGCAATTTATTAGTAAGTATATTAATATCAAATGATAAATACGTACCATGTTCTTATAAGATTACTTATAAATTTAGCAATATACATATTGTTCTTTTTTCTCCCTATGTATACCAAAATATGCTAATTTTAAAATTAATTTGTGAACAGTCTGTATTTAAGATTATACATGTATAGCTTTAATATTCAATACAAAAAGCATGAAACGCCAATTAACAGGCATGAAAAATACATTATATAAATAAAATAACTTTTCATGCCCAAAAATCACTGTTTCATGCTTTTTGTATTGACATTTGAATAATTTATCAATTTATGTTGATGAAACACATATATTTTAAAAATAAAAAATCCTGATTAAGGCTATTGATTTCTACACTAACCACCTTACTTTTTATTCTATTTCACATTCAACTTCTGTCCCATCAAGCAAGCTTACAATAACCTTCTCCCCACCAAACACAGTCATCTTCTCCACTATCCTAAAAAATAAATCTATATCAAACTCTTCTATCACTTCTGCATTTTCCATAATTCCTATAAACTGCCTTGCCTTGTACCTCACTAAAACATTTTCACTATCTACCCTCTGCTTCCACTTCTCCATAAAATAATCCTTATTTTGAACCATGGCATTAAACGCTTCAACAAACACCTTGTATAAAACATTATCGTCTATATGCTTACTATCACAACTCTTTTTACCCTTTACTTTATATTTCTTATTACACCTCCAAACCACCCTCCGCAATCTTTCATCTGTGGAGTTCCATACTTTTCTGCCAAAGACACTGCCGCAGTGTCCGCAGATGACTCTCCCAGCAAAAGGATTATCTACTGTAGCATAATCTAATTTAACTATCCCATACTTTTTTGCAAAGGCTTTTCTCCTCTCCATTTCAAGCTGTACCGCTTCCCAGGTCTCCTTATCTATTATTGCAGGGTGAGATTCCTCCACATAATACTGAGGAATCTCTCCATTATTCTCAACTCTTTTCTTGGTCAAAAAATCAACCGTATAAGTTTTTTGAAGCAGTGCATCTCCTTTATACTTTTCGTTACTTAACATTTTCCTGATGCTGCTCTCATACCATTTAACTTTATTATTCCAATTAGGAACTCCCTCTTTTTCAAGCTCCCTTGTTATCCTGTTTGTACCTTTTCCATCCAGGTAATCCTTAAAAATTCTCCTTACAATCTTGGCTTGTTTCTGGTTTATAACTAAGGTGCCATCTTCCCCTTTATCATAGCCTAAGAATTTTGTATAATTTACTGTAACCTTCCCCTGCTCAAATTTTCGCCTGATTCTCCAGGTAGAATTCTCACTTATTGACCTGCTCTCATCTTGAGCAAGGGAACTTAGGATTGTAAGTAAAACCTCACCTTTTGCATCTAAAGTATTTATATTTTCCTTTTCAAAAATTACACCAATACCTAGTTCCTTGAGCATTCTTACATAATTGAGGCAATCCAAAGTATTGCGTGCGAACCTAGATATGGATTTAGTTATAATTACATCTATTTTTCCGGCCTTACAGTCCTCAATCATTTTATTAAACTGTTCCCTCTTTTTAGTGTTCGTTCCTGAAATCCCCTCATCTGCAAATACTCCAGCAAATTCATATTTAGAATTGTTATTTATAAAAGTTGTATAATAACTCACCTGTGCTTCATAGCTTGATAACTGTTCTAATTGATCCGTACTTACCCTGCAGTAAGCTGCCATCCTCTTTTTCCGTGGCTGTATTTGGTCTGCTAAATTCGTCCTGTTTGCCTTTGCTGGTATAAATGTAATGCTTCTTGCCACCTTTAAATTCCTCCTCTATAATTATCGGCTCTTTTATATTAAGCCTGCCTATAACCTCATCATCAATTGTAGTTCCCGGGCAGGCATTTTTTCCGTTTTTAATGTAGCTTCCGCACTGCCATACTATCTTTTTACAGCTGTGCCCGCTGTTCCATGTTCTTCTCCTTAAGGTAGAACCGCATTTGCTGCAGTAAAGCATTCCTGAATGCTTATACCTCTTTGTGTATTTATCTCCTGCAGTATTTCCCTTAGCTTTTGATCTCCTTTTTATCTCTTTCTGGACCTTCTCCCACATTTCCCTTGTAACTATGGGTGCATGGTTGTCTTCAATATAGTAGCTGTCAACTTCACCTTTATTTCTTACAGAACCTTTCTTTAGATGATCCGGTGTGTAATACTTCTGCAGTAGGACATCCCCTTTGTACTTTTCATTTTTTAGTATCCCTAAAATAGTGCTTCCATGCCATTTCCCGCCTGCCACTGTGGGAACTTTTTCTCTATTAAACTCTTTTGCAATGGCAGATGTACCCATGCCTTTAAGGTATTCTGTAAAAATCCTTCTTACTATTTTTGCCTGTTCTTCATTTATAACTAACTCTCCAAATTCATCCCTGTCATACCCTAAAAATCTTGTGGTATTTATTATAAGTTCTCCTCTTTGAAACTTTCTTTTAACCCGCCACTTTAAGTTATCACTTACATTTTTACTTTCCTCCTGGGCAAATAAATATCCACCAGCTTAGCTGGTGGTTTTTCCTAAGCCCTATAAGGGCACATTACCAGCATTATGCCTTAAGGCATCTTAAAGATCTCGCCAGCCGCAATTTATGTTACTTACTACCCTTAAAAGGGTCCATGTATTCCTTCATACTTACTTGGTCGGCGATCATATCTTCTTTCTCTTGATTTCTTATATATTCTTCTATTGCTTTTTTATTTTTTCCAACTGTATCTACATAGAATCCTCTGCACCAAAAGTGTCTATTTCCATATTTATATTTTAAATTTGAAAATCTCTCAAATATCATTAGACTACTTTTTCCCTTTAAGAATCCCATAAAACTTGAAACACTTGTCTTTGGTGGTATCGATAAAAGCATATGTATATGATCTTCACACGCATTTGCCTCTATTATTTCTACACCTTTCCATTCACAAAGTTTCCTTAATATTTTTCCTATCTCTTTTCTTTTTTCTCCATATATTTCTTTTCTCCTATATTTTGGTGCAAATACTACATGATATTTACATCTCCATTTAGTATGTGATAAACTATTACTGTCCATTTAGGGCAAACCTCCTTTGATTATAGACTTGGCTGACAAGACCTCTTCTATTTTATCAAAGTGAGGTTTTTTCTTCACCGCTTAAGCTATTCTGAACACACCCGCATAGCAGGTGGTTTTCGTATAGACAAAGAGAGGACAGTGAGCATCAGCTCACCATCCCCTGACATTGTTTCTATATTTTCTTTTTCAAATATTACTTCTACACCTATGTCTTTTAATTCTCTTATAATTTCTAAAACCACTGCAGTATTCCTGGCAAATCTTGATATGGACTTTGTAATTATTAAATCTATTTTTTCTTCCCTGCAAAGCTCCAGCATCTTTTGAAACTGTAGTCTATTTTCAGTTGTCCCTGTAATTCCCTTATCTGAGAACACCCCTACAAATTCATAATCTGGATTATTTGATATCAGTCTTTCATAGTATTGTATCTGATTTTCTAAAGATTCTTCCTGCTTGTGATGCACAGTTGAAACTCTTGCATAGGCACATACTTTTTTCTTTACTTTTTCAGTGTGCTTTACTGGCTCTATAATCCTTACATGCACTGTCCCTGCTCCTTTCTATCAAATTTTTGTAGTAACATATATCACTCTTAATCCGATAGAAGTCAAGCTACTTATTAAAAATCATAATGGAGGCATCAAAACCTGCTTTCTTTAATTTCTCTACCTGCTCTTTGGCATTTTCCCTCTTAGAATAAGAACCTGCCATGACCCTGTAAAGAACTGTTTGCTGTGGTGCTGAGTTTTCTACATAATTAACTCCTATCTGAGATAATACAGCTTTAGCTACTGCCTTTATAATTTCATTTCTTTTTGTGTCAAATAAGTTATTATCTCCACTGTTATCAATAAAGCCTACCTCAATTAAAATCGCAGGTGCTTTAGTTTCCCTGAGTACATGAAAGCTTGCTTCCTTAACTCCCCTATCTGCAAAGCCTAAAGCTGTAAGGTAGGACTGCACCTTTTGTGCTAATGCCTTTGCTCTTGTACTTCCATTTAAAAAGATATAGGTTTCAACACCTTTTGCCTTCTCCGGCTCATATGCATTTCTATGAAATGATATGAAATAATCATAGGTATTCTTATTCTCAAAGCTGCTTCTTTCACTTAAACCCACTGTAATATCTGAAGTCCTTGTTTCATCCACAACCACACCATATTTTCTAACCTCTACCGCTACAGATTTACCTAGGTCTAATACATCATTACTTTCTTTTCTTCCATTGTAACAAGCACCGCTGTCCTCTCCACCGTGTCCATAATCAAAACATAGCCTTGTCATTATTTATCTCCCCCTTTATTTATTTGACCTAAAATATCCTTTACCTTTTCAGGTATTGGAAGCCCAACCTTAGCTGAATTTTCTATAATGCTTATTCCTTCATTAGAAATGTAGAAAAAAATAACAGCACTGCGAACTGCACTGCCATTTTTAAGCAATTGAACATCTATTATATTTCCTATACCTACAAATACAAATATTAAAACCTTTTTAAATATTCCCCTGAATCCAATCTCACTGGACAGTTTTTTCTCAAGTACAGCAACCATAAGTCCTGTAATATAGTCAATGACAACAAAGGTAACCAGTGCATATATAAGACCATCACAGCCCCCTAAAAACCAGCCGACGTAACCTCCAACAGCTGTAAATACAACTTTAAAAATATTAATTTTCATTCCTCTCTCACCCCATTTTAAAGCTTTTAATGTGCCGGCATATCCAGTGGATATACATAGTCGCATATGAAATCATATTGTATTTTCATAGTATTTGTTGGTGTCTTTGTTACTGCCTCTGGAAGCAGTGTATGTGCAGCTGCAGGTACAACATACTGCTGCTTTAACTGTCCATAACTGCTGTCAGTATAGGTAAATATAGTAGATGTATCACTATCCCATGATATACTGTCATAGTTAGTAGAGGTAAAGTTTGAAGTAGCATACACTGTTAAATTTTCATTTAACTGAAGGCAAGTACCGTATTCTATTATTGCCCACAATTTATTATTGGTTATTTTAGTTAAAGTAATTAAGCCAATACTCCCTGTGTATATTTCAGTTTTACTGGCAAATGTACCGTCTTTGTTATATTTAGCTATACAGCTTTTATATTTGGAACTTGAACCTGAAGTATCTGTGCAGCCATTGTAAGTTATATACACACAGGCAGCATTTACTGCTATATCATAATACTGCACACTAGAAACAAGGTCTGCCGGGATAGCAGCACTTTTTGAATAAGATGCTACTACAGCAAAATTCTTATCAAGCTTTTTAAAAGACCCATCACTTATAAGCAGCCAGAAATTTGTGCCATCATAAGCTATGGCCTTAGCTTGAATTGGCAGGGTTATATTATCTTTCTTGGTGCCGGTAACTTTATCATATACCACTAAGGTTGTGGTATTTCTAATTAAGGCATAAAGGTTTGTTTCATCAGTACATAGATTATAGTAAGGCAGGGAACTCCCGCTGCTACCTGTCTCTAATGCAGTTTTAGGATACAGACTATTGATATTAGGATTTTGTGCAGTGCTTCCGGTACTGGCTCCACCAGTCCAATATATACTCTTAAAAGTACCGTTAGCAGCACTGGTTGGAAAGTCTATGACATAATGCCGTATACCTGATGCACCAGTATTGGTTCTTGTAGTTTCACTTGTATTTACAGTTCCCCTTAGTACATCACTTCCGCTGTAGGTATACAATCCATCTGCATAACCTATAATGCTCCCCCAGGTAAAGTAATCATAGGGGTCTTCTGGAACATCTCCTGTAGTTAGTACTACTACCCTAAATGGATAAGTTGTGTATATATCAGTCAGTATATTTTCCTGCATATTATCCAGGATGGGATAATAAAAGCCATCAAGATAAGCCATATTGCCAAATACAGCAGATATTCTATTTTCACTTTTAGCTTCATAGGTCTGTTTTCCTGTAAGTGAATCATAGAGTTTTACTGTAGCTGTGCCTGTGAAGGGTAATATTAATTTTTTCTTTGGAATTTCTATTTTAGTTCCTTTTATTAAATCTCTACTGTAGGATAAACTTTGTTTATAAATCATGAGTTTCCTCCTCTCTGAAATTTTGAATATAAAAAAAGCCTATACCGTTTGATATGGGCTTTTAGTTACATAATAAAAAAGAATGAAAAAGTGTCCGGCATATCCTCTCCTTTAATCTCTAAATAAAGTTATTATTGATTTTTCAAATATCAGAGTTATTAATTAATACAGTTAGTTATTTAAGCATAACTGTAATTCTCGAATTGTAATCTACCATGTTATCTATGTTAGGAGCTATGAGTTTATAGTTTTTATCATTTTTCAAACCACTATATTCTCTAATAAACTCATATTTATCGGTATCTATTTTTTTAATAGTAGTATTTAAAAGAGCAATATCTGCTTTAGGGTTATCACCTTTTAGGAAAACAACCTGATAGTTCGGTAATTTACCATATATAATACCTTGTATTATGGTGTTGTTATTATCATTTAAAAAAGAAATTTTGTTTATAATTACTTTACTGTTCTTGCCTTCAAATAATTCTATTGGTAACTTGGTATTAAAAGACACTGATTCTTCAGGTTGAATTTCTGATTGAATCCCCTGTACGAGCTCAATTCCACCATATTTTCTGTATGGTATTATTGTTAAATATTTTGTACTTTTATCTGCCTTCGAATAAGGTATTGTAACATCACAACTTTGCTCCCCACTTCCACCTACTTGAGTTAATTCATTCCCCCTATCGTCTAAAATTATCCAAAAGTCAAAGAAAGAACCTGGAATTTGTCCTTCCGAGTTACTATGCATAGAAATTAAAGTATTTAATGGAGTTAAAGAAATTTGAGTAATTGTAAAATTATGATTATTAAGAACTATAGGTTGATTTGGATCATAAACTTTAGTTTCTTGGCTTAACTTAGCTTTTACAATATTGAATCTAAAATCCCAATTTCCGGTAGTATCATCAAGTTTATTAAAGGACATATCAAATTTAAAACTATCGGGTAAAATGGTATCACATATAAGTTCAATAGTTCCCATAGCCTTGTTTTTATCTAAATTTTTCACACCACCTGTAGAGCCTACATTTAACCATTTTCCATTGACCTTAAAAAGTGGAAAAAATAAAGCATCTGCAGAATCTATCTTATTATTGCTTTGAACAGTGTATCCTATAATAATACGATTATCATAGCAAAGAACACTGTTTATTGTAAAAGACTTTCCACCGTAAGTAATTGTTTTATTTAGTATATCCGAATAATTAGCATAGTCACCAGTTTGCCCTAGCATTTCAACAATAGAATTTAATATAGGAATTTTAGAAGCAAAGGCTGGATTTGTATAACCTACTCCAATAAGAACTATTAATCCAGCAACACTGGCTGCTACTATTTTATACATCGTAGATTTCCTCATTTTAATTTTCTTCTTTAAACTACATTTTAAATTACTTTTCTGAGCATCTGTCATACAAATATCAATATCATCAAACTCATGTTCATCAATAGTTATATTGTTAAAATCTTTATATATATTTTTTTCACTCATTTAAATTACCTCCTCTTGAAAATTTACCAGTTTCCCTTTTAAAATCTTTCTACCTCTTGATAGTCTGTTTTCTATAGCAGCTTTAGTTAAGCTTAAACTTTGGGCTATTGTATCAATATCTTCATTTAGAAAATATCTTTTAAGGAATATATATCTATCTGGATCTTTCATGTCTTCTATTGCTGATAATATTTCATTTCTTCTTTCTTTCAATATAAAAGCATTCTCAATATTTTCACCTGAAGAAAGAGACAAATCGTCTATATTAGCACAATCTGAGTATTTCATAAGTTTTCTTTTATAATCAATAGCTTTAAATTTAGCAATTACCATAACCCAAGTTTTAAAGGTTCCTTTTATAATATCAAAGCAATCTATGTTGTCCCAAATCTTCATAAAAACATCATTCATACATTCTTCAACAGAACTAATGTCACAATTTTTGTATAAAATACTGTAAATAATTTTATACAAAAGATTTCCATAAGTATCAACTACGTAATCCATAGCTTTACAGTTCTTCCTTTTAAGTTCATCTATAAAGTTATTTTCATCTACTTTCAATATTCGCACCTCCACATAAGTAGTACTATGACCATTTATAAATTTATATCTCGTAAACTCCCTCATATATTAAATACGAAGTCACTAATAATTTCTTATCAAAATTATTAGAATTTATTAGAAAATATATTGAAGCTTGAATTAATATATTTATTCATATAATAATATTTTACTTTTAAAAAATAAAGGAACCTCTCAAAGGCTCCTTTTAGAACAATTAAAATATCAACAAATGGGCATAGCATCTATATCATCTTTAATGCCTATTTCTTTAATTCTAATATTGAATTTTTAATAGATTTAATTTATGTAATTTCTCTTATAACATGAATAACTTTGATAAAAAGTTGTACTTACATGTCTTTCAAAAGTGATTATTTTACCATATATGTCCATATTATATCACTTTATTTTTTCACTGCCTCAAAGATTCCAATAGCCTTTAAAGCATCCTTAAAAGCACATATATAAATTTCTCTGTATATAATTGCCATCTCGGCATTTATAATGTCTCCATATTCTACAAATAGCCCCTGTAATTCTTCATCAGCTTTACTTATTAACTTATCTTGTACCTCCAATAATGCAATTTCCAATTTTTTATAATTATCATCTTTCTTACCCAAACCAAGTGAAATATCATTAAGCCTCTCATTAATAAAAAAATCAATAAACTCTTGAAATTCTTCCAGCATATCCATACCTCCAAATCTTATGTTTGTGGTATGTTAACTCTTAATTGATATGCTTTCAAGTTATATTTATTAAATGTAGAAAGAAGCTTATAGAAATTAATTAGTGCTATCATACTGATGACTCTCATATTGCACATAATAAGAATATAGTATCTATACAAGTTTAAATAAACATTTTTACCCAATGCTAGCTTTATTCAATTAGACAAATTGTAATTTATTGCTTAGTCATTATACCCCTTTGCAATAATTTTCTTCAAATCTTCTTTTAAATTATTGCTTTTATACTCTCCGCCATGAAAACATATAATTTTTTCAATATCCAAATTAACAATTTTCTTTAGTGAATTTATTTCTGCCTCTTTATCTAACACAAATTGCTCATCAGCAATACCTAATACACCACCTTCTGAAATTAACATGTCTCCACTTATTAAAGTTTTCATTGATTCAATATAAATAGAAATATGTCCTGGCATATGCCCTGATGTTTCGATAACTTTTACTCCATTACAGATAATTTCATTATCTGTTACTGCTAAAGCAGAATCCAAATGCTTTACACTTTTTATCATTTGTATAAATCCAGCCTCTGCCCCCAATTTTTCTGCCTGTTCTAATCGAAGTGATTTCTTTTTTCCTAAAACATATGGAATTTGCTCTGCGGAACACTTCACCCTTACAGAAGGATATTTTTTTACAAGTTCCTTTACCGCTCCCATATGGTCATGGTCGTGGTGGGTTAAAATAACTTGTTGAAGATTTCTGATATCCAACCCTTTTTTCTCAAAAGCTTTTTCTATTACTGACAAAAACATAGGAAAGCCTGTGTCAATTAAAATTAAATCATCATTGTTTTTAATTACAACTGGATAAATATAAAATTTCATTGCTCCCATTTCAAACAGTAATGGTAACGTTATTAGTTCAGTCATTTCATTGCCTCCTTTTTTAAATAAATTACTATTTATCTATAGACTATATAAGTAATCTTTACTTCATAATTTTTCGCCACTGTTCAAATACCTTAGATTTACGATTAATAAAGCATATCTAAATATTCCGAAGCAAAGATGCTCCCATATAGGTGATATGAAGAACACAGCTGTCACTGGAAACAATATTAGCTGCAGTTTATTAAAAAAAGACTACCGGCTCCTTTCGCTCTTTATACAGATAGGTGTTTGCAAAACGCTACAACCCGCATAAATGCGGGATATTTTTGTTGTAA